>Ga0114931_10004548_pt1 | contig 17321 bp, 17 predicted proteins | sample 2SBtaG_FD_89579 | JGI IMG/M metagenome (GOLD analysis project Ga0114931, IMG submission 89579) | Deep subsurface microbial communities from Kolumbo volcano to uncover new lineages of life (NeLLi) - 2SBTROV14_V59a metaG | ecosystem: Environmental > Aquatic > Marine > Volcanic | place: Kolumbo...
AGAAGAATAAACTACTCCGAAGTGAGCTGATGGGGTATTAACGTGGATAAAAATGTAACGTAAACGTCCAGAAGCGTTAATCTCTCCGTTTCTAAGACAAACTGGTAAGATTACTCAACCTTGGAATTACAAAAAGACTCTGAAGCAGATGCCTCAGAGTCCTTATTGAAGACCGGAGTGTCTTTTAAATTGTTGAAAAAACTTTAAGGCATAAAAATACCGAAAATAATGCTTTATAAAATGCAAACTTTTCTCGTCTTCTTCGCCACGCCTACGAGGTTAGCTGTCGGGCTAGGGATGAAGAAGTTTCCCTGTATTTCTAAAAATACTTCGCCCCAATTTCATGTATTAATACACAAAAGTCGGGTTCCCCGTTCAATTCATTACGATAAAAGAACGTCTTTGGCGTTTAATTTTCAACCTAATAAGAATATACCCGTTGAGGAGAATTCGCAACTCAACTGTGAGTTCCTAGCCGCTCGGAAACAGCTGATATAACATAAGATAGACAATCACGCCGGTGATCGAAACGTACAGCCAAATAGGATACGCAAATCGAACTATTCTCTTGTGTCTGCTAAATTGGCGAGTCAAAGCAAAATACATTGCCCTTAAAACTAATGGCAAAACAATCAAGGAAAAAAGGACATGCGTAAGCAAGACAATTAAATAAAATCCCCTTGCAAATCCACCTCCGCTAAATTTATTAGCAGGATTCGAAATATGATAGGTTACGTAGCAAAACAAAAACACAGAACCCATCAAAAAAGCGGAAATCATCGCAAATCGATGCATTTTCTGATTATCGAGTTTTATAAATATGAGTCCGGCGATTAGAGTTAACGCCGTAAGAGTGTTAATCGAGCCTATAATATGAGGCAGAATTTTTGTCCACGAACCTAAATCAAGTTTGTTTGGAAACGCAAGTAAAACCGCGATAGCAAGCGGGAAAACTATCGAAATTATATTGATTAAAAAGGTAGATTTGTTTTCCGAGTTAATCGCTTCTTTGGTGACCATTTCCTATTTCCAAAACCCTAAAAGGAATAAAAGTGCCAACCAGAGAACGCCCATCGTGTGCCAATACCGCCCGATCGCAGTAGCGTCAGCGACACGTTTCTCTTTTTCATCAACCGAAGGCGTGTTATCCCAGGTTCTCAAAATAATATACCCGAGTGCGATGATCCCACCGATTACATGAACCGCGTGAGTCATCGTGAGAATATAGAAAAACCCAATATAAGGATTCCCCTTCATATAAAGCCCACGATTTACCAACTCAAGCCAAAGGATTAACTGAGACGAAATAAAACTAGCTCCCAAAACAGTAGTAATTAGAAACCACCTTTTAGCAAAGGCTTCTTTCTCGACCTTTAGAGCACTTTCCGCTCTATGGTAAGAGAAGCTAGCCGCAAGAATGATCGCCGTACTTATCCAAGCTTGAAAAGGCAGCGACGCAAGCGGTCTCCATTCAAGCGGCGCCGTCGTAGCAATTACAACATACGCCGCAAATAATGCACCGAAAGTCATCATGACTACGAGCAATAAAAACCACATCAATATTTTCGATTTATTAGGCAAAGCAGGCTCTTCAAATTCTATTTCGTTTTTCTTTGGCTTGTCGCCGCCGCGATCCCCACCGCCATTGTCTCCGTTATTCCCATCGCCTGAGTCTCCGGGGCTATTACGCAAAAAAGCTCTTCTTATTTTTCGTTTTCTCTTTGGTATAAGAGTGTTGATCGTTCCAACATCCATAAAATCAATGATTCAATACCATTAGAACCAACAAAATCGGTAAATATAAAACAGATACCAAAAGCAACTTACGGGCTTTTTCAACCGATTTCACACGAGCGGTTTGAATGCTTGCATATAAAAACCATATACCTAAAATGCTCGCACCTACTAGATAAATCAAGCCCGACATCCCAAAGAAAAATGGTCCAAGACTTACCGGAAATAGGAGCACCGTAAAAATAACAATCTGCTGCGACGTGATCTTTCCGTCTTTTTCAACAACAGGAAGCATCTTGATTCCGGCTTTTGCGTATTGATCTTTATACATCCACGCTATCGCGAGAAAATGCGGAAACTGCCAGAAAAACAAAAAGGCAAACAAAAACCAAGCACTGAGCGTAATTTCATTCGTTGCGGCAGTCCAACCAATTAAAGGCGGAATCGCTCCCGGTAAAGCTACAATCGCGGTAGAAGCTGTCGTTCGGGTTTTTAAAGGGGTGTAAACAAAAACATACCCGACAATAACGACTAATCCAAGTATGGCTGTTAAGGGATTTGCCGCAAAATACAAATACAATTCCGCAATCGCGCAAAGCCCTGTGCCAAAAACCAATGCCTCGGTCGGAGATACTCGTCCCGTTGGCAAAGGTCGTCCCGCTGTCCGCTCCATTAATACGTCCAAATCACGTTCCCAATATTGATTCAGAGTCGCCACACCAAACGCAAGAAGCGTAATCGCCACCATCGAATGCGCAAAAAGCACAACGTCAAAATTATTACCTCCACCGAGATAAAAACCTGCGGCAGACGTCAAAACCAACATAAAAGCTATTCGAGGTTTAGTTAGTTCAAAATAAGCCGCAAATTTTTCGCGAATGCTGATAGACTTTGTTTCCTGTATCTGTGCCGAAATCGTATTCATCCTTGTTCTTAAAACATCTAAATTTCTTAAAAGAATACCCCGCAAGAGTTTTTTTTCCAAACCCTGAAAGAGAAAACCAATCTTCTTTTCTCGCCAAGAGAAACTAATCTTTTTCAATGTGACAAATATATGCTCCTAAGCTATTATTTCGACATCAACTTATATTAAAAGGCACTTTTCTTGATTGTAGGTAATGTCGGCAGTAAAAGAACGAGTAACACAAGCATCACGGTTGAGCCCGGCGACCAAAGGGAATAACGTTCCGATTTTTAATCGGATTTTAGATTTTCTTAGCTCAGTGAAATTAGGAGTCGTTTTGCTTTGCATAATGGTCTTTTTTGCGTTTCTGGGGATGATCGTTATCCAACAGAATGTGCAGGGTTTTGACGTATTTTACGCTTCTCTTACTCCGGCAGAAAAAACCGTTTACGGGTTTTTAGGGCTTTTTAATATTTACTACAGTTGGTACTTCAAAGCTCTTCTTCTGATTTTGTCCTTAAATATTGTTTTGGCTTCGATAGATCGGTTCCCGTCAGCTTGGTCTTACATTTCGAGACCTAAACTAGATGGTTCTCGGAAATGGTTTCTTGGGCAGAAATCGAATGCAGAAGTCCACCTTGATGTTGATTCTCAAGAAAAAGCCGTAGCTAGAATCAGCTCAGTATTCAAAAAATATCGCTTGAAACCAAAAATTACTGAGAAAAAAGGAAAGCTTTTTGTCTTTGGCGAGAGTGGAAAATGGAATCGGCTTGGTGCTTATATTGTTCACGTTGCCCTGCTAACGCTCTTTTTGGGACATTTTGTGGCACTTCAGACAGGTTTCGATGCCGATGTAAGATTTGCACCCGGCGAAACGAAAAACGAGATTCAATTAATTGAGACGGTTCTTGATCAGCAAAATAGATTTGCGGTAGCATTGCCGTTTACGATTAAGTGTACCGATATCCAACAGAAGTTAATTGATCCGGCAGGGCAACTCGGTGTGAACAATACTTTGGATTGGCGAACACAAATAGAAATTAATGATCCGAAATACGGAGTAACTACCGCAAACGTAGCTCTTAATAAGCCATTTTCATATCGTGGTTTCCGTTTTTTACAGGCGCAAACCGTTCCGGTTGGGAACGCTAGAAAAATTACTTTGGAGTTAACTCCGGATGGTGATAGTGCTAATCCTGTTAAAGTAACTATCCAAAGAAATGGAAAAACTGAACTAAAAGATGGTACGGTAATTGAATACAAAACTTTTTTGCCTGATTTTGCTTTTAATCAAAAGGGGCAGCCGGATACTAAATCGGGCGACTATAATAACCCGGCAGCAGTTTTGATGGTTACTCCAAAAGGTGGCGAAAAAACGAGAGTATTTGCTTTTGGCGGCAATATCGCAGATAAAATGCCCGTCGGTGCTTCCAAAATTGGATATAAATGGAGGCTTGCGAGTTTTGAAAAAGCCCCTTTAGCTCATATCTTATCGATTAAATACGATCCGTATAATGGAGCTTTCATAGCGTGGTATTTTGGGGGATTTGGGTTAATTGGTGCTCTCGTGTTTGTATTTTTCGTTTCGCATAGAAGGGTTTGGGCGTTGATCGAAAAAAGCAAACTAACATCGGGATTCAACGTAGTATTAGGTGGTCACACAAACCGAAATCATATGGCTTTTGAATATAAATTTGATTCGTTAACAAAGGAACTACGCAATAAAGGTGGGAAACCATAGAAAAATAGGTTAAAGAAAATATGTCACAAGTAATTACAGCAAACGAAATTGGTGAAGCAAAATCAAACTCCCCAATGAGGCTTTTCTTGCCGGCAGCTCTAGCAATCTTCGGCGGATTAGCAATGTTGGCATTGCGCCTGCAAATGGGGAAAGCTTTTATTTCTGATGAAGCTCTCATGATGATAGCTCTGGCATGCTATCTCTTGGGCGCCTTGTTTCAACTCACAAATCTTTACGCGTCGTCGGAAATGGCACGGAAAATTAGCTTGTGGACAGCGACCCTCGGAGTTTTCTTTAATCTTTCAAGTTGGCTCGTGCGCTGGGTGGCGGCATACGATCGCGAAATAGCAATGCTTCGAGAAGCAGGAAACACAGAAACACCTTGGATGTTTCGATACATCCCTTTTGCGAATTTATATGATCTAAGCCTTGCTTTTGCCTTTGGAGCGGGAATTGCGACACTTCTATTAGCAAGTAGAAAAAACTTCCAAATCATAGGAGCAATCACTCTACCGCTCGCCGCTTTGGTTCTTACTCTGGCAAGATTCGTCGGAGGTGAATTTATTGATCTACCGCCGGTTTTGGACTCATATTGGCGACCAATTCATGTTGGCGTCGCTTCTTTGAGCTATGGTGTTGCGCTGGTATGCTTTGCTATTGCAGTAGTTTATCTGCTTAAAGATAAAGTAAAACCTGAAGCAATGGCGATATGGTCTAGTGTTTTTACTTTAGGCGTCATAGGAACGGTGAGCAAATTTTCTGTGTTAACAGAATTCACATATCGAGCTGGAATGTTCTTGCCCAACCCCAAAGGTGGAAAAGCATTTTCGGCGTTCTTCAGGTTTGAAATTCCTTATGTTGGTCCAGTTTTATTGCTCTCAGCTGCGCTTTTTATTGGCGTTATTGTTTCCTTTCTAATTTACCTAAATAAAGAGAATGAGTTGGCAAAAAAAGTAGGGCACATCTTACAAAAAGCCGGATTCATAACCTTAGCATTGGCGATCGCGTTTTTGGTTTCGGGTATTAAATCAACAACCGATGTGACACAAAAACTCGAAAATCAGCTCGCAAAAAGTTCGAATCAATTTGCGACCGTCGGAAAAGCACTTTTGGCTCAGCAAAACATGTCCGCTACGCAATTTGCAGCAATTCCTCAAACAGAATTTGAACAGACCGGACGTCGTTTTTTTGAAAACAACAGCAACAAAATGTTCTTAAGCTTAAAAACCAATCCGGTTGAATTAGCCGGCTTGATCACGGCACTTGCAGGAGTTTTATTTGTAATATTGTTTAGCTTTAAGACGGACGTAATTATCGAACGTTTACCGTCTTTGGAATCTCTCGACAGCTTAATGTATAAAACCGCATCTCTCGCGTTCGCGGGACTTGCGATGCTCTTGATAACCGGTGCGATTTGGGCGAACGAATCTTGGGGCAGACCTTGGGGATTTGATTCAAAAGAAACGGGAGCCTTGATCGCTTGGCTAACTTACGCAGCGTTTCTCCACACAAGGATAACACGCGGATGGAAAGGTAGAAGCTCAGCATATTTTGCGATTATCGGGTTCTTGCTTGTCATATTTACCTATTTGGGCGTAAGTTATTTGCTTCCGGGTTTACATAGTTACGCGTAATTTTCTCATTTATTTTATGATGAATAAAAACGGCATAATATACGGAATAATTGGTTTGTTATTGGGCTTGGCAATAGGATTTTCGGGTGCAAACTACCTCAATCGAAATTCCGTTGCAAAACAACAAACCGATCAAGCCCCAACGACAATTTCACCTGCCGGAAGAACTAATCAACAAAATGGCGGAATGATGGGTGATGTCCAGGCAGTTTTGGACAAAGCGAAAAATGAGCCGACAAATTTCGAGGCGCAAATAAAAGCGGGCGAAATGTTTTCGCAAATTCAACGCTTTGACAGGGCACTTGAGTATTATAAAAAAGCCGAAAAAATCAAACCTGGGAGCCTAGAGGCAAATATCAGGCTCGGTGGTGGATATTTTAATAAAAAAGCATATGATGAGGCGGAGAAATACTTCCTCAAAGCACTTCGGGTTGATCCAAACAATGCTGACGTTCGCGGTGATCTTGGGCTCACTTTCTATATGCGGAAACCCAGCGACGATGCGAGGGCAATTTCGGAATATCGAGCGGCACTAAAAATAGACCCGAAACATGAAGCGAGTCTTCAAAACCTCTCATTGGCGCTAAACAGAACGGGCGACAAGGACGGATTAGAGAAAACCCTCGCTCGACTGAAAAAGATAAACCCCGAAAACGAGGTATTAAAAGAATTTAGATTGAAAAAATAGCGTTATTCGATCGTCGTTTTTTCGATATCAAATATTGAAAACTTATTTACCGTTCCATCAATCTCAACCACTTTCAATACGCCATCAAAAACATTTACGCTCGCGACTTTGCTCATTCGTCGGCTAAATCGTTTTCCGTTTTTGAAAACGATAACCAAGCGTATTTTTGAAAGTGCCTTCCTTTTATCAAAAGTTTTTTTGGAATCTTCAACCTTCTTTTCAGGTACTCTTTCAATAGTCACCAACGCTGATCTAGGGGGCGGCTTCTTTATTTTAACAGTCAGATCAGGTTTTCGAGCGCCTTCCGGTTTAACGCTTTTTTCCTTGTCGAAAGGGTCGTAAATAATCACACGCGGTCTTTCATTTAACAAAGTTGTTTTTGTTCGCTCTTCTTTTTTTCTAGGATCAAACTTTTCCGGGATTTCAGACCTTTTTTTACTAACTACTTCCTTCTTCGGTTCGTTCGGCTTCTCTATTTCTAGGTCTTTCGGTTGGGTTTCGCTATCGACCTTATCCTCGATGATAGTGCCAACCGAATTTACTCTAACGGTGTCTCGCCCGTTTGTATCAATTTCAGGCAACTCGTTTGATTTGTCTTTTGATGTCACCGCCATCGGCGCAAAACTACCTGCAAATTTAATCTGAAAGGTTGCCGGATCATCATCAGGCGTTCTACCCTGGACCCTCAAAATCAAAGGTTCGGGCTTACGCATATAAATTACGCGTCCCGTTTCGCTATCCGAGTTATCTGCATATATCGTGATTTTTGTTCGGGATTTTAAGCTGTTGGTCGTAAACACTTCAATGTCGCCATTGAGGTTTTTTGTTAAAACATTAATAAAAATATCACCGCGTTTACCATTAAAAGTGTAATAGAAAGTAGTTAGTCTTGAGTCACCAATATCACGCGCCTTAATTTGCCCGTTTACCTCGTTGCTTACTATCGGCGTCGGATTGATCTGATCCGTTGATTGTCCACTGGAAGGAGTATTGAACAATACCGCGAATAAACTCAAGAAAATCACGCAAAAAAATAGTGCTTTTTTCCCTCTTGTCCCGTAAATGATATTCATTACTTAATTTCTCTTTGCCAAGCTTACCCAAATACCAATTCTAGCATAGTATTTTTCCATGAAATAAGCCGAGCCATATAAACTCGGCTTCATGAAATCCATCTCAGAAACACGAAAAATAAAACATGTTCCTACGCACCAGCAGCTTTAGCCTTTCCCTTAAGCACCTCAATTGCTTTTTTCATTTGAATATCTTCCTGGTGTTTCTTTTCAACCTTCGGATTCTTGTCTGGAGTCGGGGTAGGATTTTGCTCATCCTCTTTCTTCGGGTCAACCAAATCTTCAACCTCAAGCGGTTCGGGCGTATTCGAGTGCTTTACCTCGATCGAAGGTTTAACCCCCGCCTCACTCCGTTTATTAGCCAAGAATGCCACACCCTTTGAAGACGCCCATTTCGAGGTCGTTAACAAAAAACCATCTCCGCCACGCAAAGTAAATAATTCCTGTTCAGTACCTGCTCCATAGCTGCGTTCACCAATCACTTCGCCGCGTTTTCGATCAATCATCGATGATGCAATAACCTCGGCAGCACCTGCGGTTCCCACGTTAATTAGGGTCGCGACCTCGCCCTCGAAAATTTGTTTACCCGGCTCTGCCGAGTAAGCCTTAACTACTTTATCTCCTCGCCCAATAACCTTCGCAAGATCACCATCCTTGATAAAAGCATTTGAAACCAAAATCGCCTCATCAATACTTCCGCCTGCTACATTTCGTAAATCAATGACAATTTTATTGACGCCTTTGTCTTTTAGCTCAGTGATTTTCTCCCTGATCGCATTTCCCTGTCCTTTTTGTAAGCTGAAAACCTTAACCACACCAATACTGCCCTCTTTTACATCAGTAATCGCTTGAGGGTCTTGGAATTTTCCTCTCGTCACCTCAATCGACAGCGGCTTTGCTCGTGATCTCAAAATACGCAGCTTAACTTTTGAACCAGCATCACCCAAAATCATTTGTTCTGCGTCATAGAGAGAGATATCGCGACTTGCTTTCGCGTCAATATATTCGACAACATCACCACCTTTCAGCCCCGCCTTATCAGCGGGACCGTCTTTGACCACAGAAATAACATAAAGATAAGAAGATACCTGAGAAAACTCTGCGCCAATTCCAACCTTTCGATCTGAGGCGTTCGACTTAAATTTTTCGACTTGATCGGCAGTTAGGTATGAAGAATACGGATCCAATCCATAAGCCAAACCGCGTAATGCGCCCGCACGAACTTTCTCTAGGTCAGGTTCATCAACATAATCATTTTGAATATGCTGCAAAACACTTTCAAATATCCGAATCTGCGCCCCAGGATCATTAATCGGCTGTTGCGCCTCTGCGCTAAACCAACCTAAAATTACTCCGAAAAAAGCGTAGAAAGTAATCACAGTTGAAAGGATTACGACGAAAAACTTACCGCGATATGTCATTTAATAAACCTCAGGTATAATTTGTATGTATTAAAACAATTCCGGACAATTTAAAACCATTTTATTATCCACAATCATAAATAAAGGTGCAAGATAAACATACGACTAATGAGCCCGGCTTTGCAGATATTACTAACGTTCCTCAAAAAGGGCGAATAGTTGCTCTCGACCTAGGCACCAAATGGGTCGGAATAGCGGTTTCCGACGAGCTCCAAATTACAACCCGTCGGGTAAAAACCATTCAAAGAAAAGGTTGGAAAAAATTCCTTACAGAAATCACCGCTTATCTAAAGGAATTTGATGCAATAGCACTCGTATTAGGTTTGCCATACAATTTCGATGGCTCTGAGAGCGATATGTCTAACGAAGCCCGCCGTTTGGCTAGAAACTTTTCCTTGTCCCTCGATATTCCTGTTTTTCTACAAGATGAAAGAACCACAACTTATGAAGCACGTTCGAATCTGTGGAAACTGGGTCGCGAAGGAGATGACGTTCTCAACAATGTCGATAGTGAAGCCGCAGCAATTATTTTGGATGATTTTCTCAAGCTTCGTGATCAAATGAAAAAACCCTGAAAACCCTTCAAAATGGGGGATTTCCTTTAATAAGTATTCAAAAGAGGGCGCAGAGCAACTATTCCCAGTAACTAAGAAAATTGACCAATCACGCGCTTTTAACTACATTCTTGACGCCTGTAACAAAAGATTAAGGTCGAAAAAGGACGGCTTGCCCACACAAATGGAGCTAGTATCAAAAGTTGTGGAATAAGGAAAAAGAAGAATAGCGTATCGTAGTGTAACGATTTTCAAGTTCGAATACTTTCATTCTTGTTTTCCAATTCCGAGATTCCAGCTAGGCTAGATTTCTGAAATCTCCCTTTTTTAACGGGCAGAAACGCGCCTGCTAAGAAGCGTGCCCGCCGTCATCCAAACTATCTGCGGCGGAGAGGATATGATTGAACCTTTTGAGAAATCATTTAGGATTATTTCGCGCACACTCCCTCGCCGCCCTGGTTTCCGAACGTTTGATTGTCTCTCATTTAGTAGAAAAAGAGACCGAAGTAAACGAACTAACAAATCAAGGCACGAACTCCATATATTGTTTTAATCGTTAAAACCTGTAATTAAATTACTCGGTTAAATAAATAAATCAAGTGAGTTAAATGAATCTTCATCTTTAGTCCTAGCTATTTGAGTAACTATCTCTTAGGACGTATATTCGCCTATAGAACTCGTTTTCTTACGCGAATATTTTTTAGATTAACTTCGGTTTTTCATTTTCCAATAAAAAAGTGAAATGTTTTTTGATTTTTTCACACTACTATTGATAGCTGAAAGCATTGATTAATTCGCTTTTAGAAAACAAAATAAAGAGATAAAGAGGAGAGAAAAATGAAAAGATCCATATTAAGTTTGTTGGCAATTCTATTGATCTTGCCAGCCATTTCGTTGGGCGTGGCGTTGTCGGAAAACTCGGCGAACGGCACAAAGAAGTTTGTTTTGCGTCCTGGAACGAGCGGGTACCTGGAAATTGAGTGGACATACTTCAGTCAAATGAACATCGTCACAAAGGCGGACCAGGGTAGAGCTTATATTAAAGTCTTAAATGGGAAGGGACGCACGGTTGCCAGAGGCGTGGGTCGAGTTAGTTTTAGGTCAAGCAAAAAGAGAACCAGCTATAAAATCGTTGTCACAAATAAAACCAAGAAACTCCAAAAGGTGACGACTTCATGGGGTTGGAAAGTGGAAAAGGGTTTGAATTGAAGAATAGAAGAGAGTGTTCAAAATTCTGTTCTATCTAACAAAAAGTCAAGTAAAAAGACTTCGACTCTACCGAACAGATTTTTTAACACTCCTTCAAAAACAAGGAAGGGCTAAAACCCTACGTTCACAACTTTTGACACGAACTCCCAAAATGCTAAGTGCTTTGCAGCGGCAAGCCGATTACCTAATTGGTCTTTGAGAGCAATAAGTTTTGTTTGCTTATTTTGTCGCCGTCAAAAGCATCTTCCTTGCTGTCGCCCTATTTACCGCCGCCGTCGAAAATGGAAACGTCGGTGATTCACCGCTTCGCCACGATTCAAATTGATCTTTCCAATGAGGCGACTTAGGATTACCGCTTTGCCCAAGCGGAATAACATGACGCGTTTGATCCCAATTGGCAGGCTTTGCGATAAATCTCATTGAGACATTGGCTCCGACATTAGGTGTTTGTCCGCTTCCACTTACATTTGTGAAAGAGGCTTTGAATTGTCCTCCAATAAATGGAACGATTGCTAACGGATGTCTAAACGATGCGAAGCGAAATTTTCCCCATCGCCAGTCTGCTGGGTTAGTTCCCATTCGTTTCATTTTGCCGAGTTGTTTCATTGCGGTCGATTCACAAGACTTAATAAACTCGGTCCAATTAGAGAATCTTTTCGGAAGCCAAAGCTTATCGTTTTCCGAAATCGCCCATGGCAAGATCGATTGCCGTATATGCCATTGTGATGCGGGTCTATTTTCCTTAGCGATTGTAACCCCAACACATCGATTTATCTGATTTGCAATCGTTGCAGTAACAGAATCGGCAGTCATTCTACCATTCCAGGATTTCAGCCTAGCAAGGGTTTTCGGCGTAGCTGCATTGCGTTTAATGATCTCTGCAACAAATTTTGTTAGAGGGATGTTAAAAGTATCATGTTGCATCTTGGCAACATACTCCATAGTAATTTTATGATTTGACGATATTAAACCGTATAAGCGTCGCGCTCTCCAAGGTCCGGCGATCTGTCTCGAAATCTGTTGATACTTATAATCGGTTCCTGCAATTCGCTGATTTGCGGTCACGATAAACCCGTTTTTAGGATTATAAAGATGAGGCAACTCATTAAATGCAATAAAGCCAACCCAATCTCCGTCGTTGGTTGCACCTTGATAGGGAAAAGCCCCCTCACCTTTTCGCCTAATCGGAATTTTGCCGCCGATATGCCAGCCAATATTCCCTTTCGTATCCGCATATACAAAATTCTGCGACGCCCCACCATATGAATTCAAAGCTTTCTCAAAACCCTTCCAATTCTTCGCGCTTTTTAAAAGAAAAAATACTTCAAATTCCTGATTCAAAGGGTTCCGAGCAGTCCATTTGAGCGCAATTTTTTTACCTTTCCTTTCTTGGATAACGACCCCGTTTCTTGTTTCAACTACTTCTAGAGTCTCGCTTTCCATCTTTGGCAAAACGGGATTCGGACGGAATTTAATTATCTCCTTTCTAATTTTAGGCTTCTTCCAACCGTTTGGCGTTTTATACTCGCCTTTTTTGTTAAATTCCTCAAAATACAAATCCTGCACGTCAGGTCCAACATTCGTTGCCCCCCAAGCAATCGATTCGTTGTGACCAAGTACGACTCCCGGCACTCCTGGAATAGTCACACCGGAAACTCGCATTGTCGGGGTTGATAGATGCGCCAGATACCATATTCCGGGTGCCGCAGCGGGTAAATGCGGATCATTTGCCAAAATCGCTTTTCCGTCCGCAGTGTGTTTCCCTGAAATCACCCAATTATTACTTGCCGCTAACCTTTTGGCATAAAAGCCAATTCTCTCAAGTGAATTTTTTCGCGTTTGTCTTGCTTTGGCAACAAAATCTCTCAATAGCGGGGTAAACTCCTTTGTATCAGGCGTAGTGCTTCGTCTCGCAATCTTTTTATTCTTAAGGTCTTTACCGTATAGAACCAAATCAGCCGGTGTCGTTATATCAGTAAGGGCTTCATATTTCGCTTTTGAAAGTTTCTTCAGCCCTAGACGATTTAAATCCTTCCACCAAGTGGAACTCAAGCCATCTGCCAAAATCTTTCCAATTACGATTGTGTCCGTCGGTTTCCATTGCTCCGGTTCGTATTGCAAAATTTGAAACTCAACGGGAAGGTGCTTTTTGTCAAGAGTCGCTATATAAGCATTAACTCCTCGTGAATAATCTTCCAATGCCTTTCTCAGCTTCAAATCCATAACCTTCAAGCCTTCATCGGCAATTTCAGAAAAACCAAACTTCCTCCATCGTTTATCTTCGTTTAGGACCGCTTTACCAAAAAGCTCTGCGAGTCTTCCACGCGCCACGCGCCTAAACAAATCCATCTGCCAAAGTCTATCGCGTACCGTCTCGAATCCTTGTGCAAAATACAAATCAGCGTGATTTTTCGCCTCTATGTATGGAATTGAGCGTGCGTCGCGTCGTACGACTACATCATTCTCGAGCCCGGAAACCTTCGAAATTTCATCAAACCGAAGAGTAGGTTTTGCGTAACAAGCACCGCAAACCAGTATCGTCAAAATTATTATCCGAATAAGTTTTCGCGTAATAAACATATTGCTTTTCATAACCTTTTTCTAAAAATGTATTGTGATTTCTCTTTCACATAAGGTAAACTTTCAGAATTGACGACGCAACTACCTGGAGGAATAGCCTTTGAAAATCTTAAAAATTGGGATTATATTACTTGCCGCGGCATTTTTTATTGCCGCCTGTGCAGAAACAAGCTCGAAAAAGCCGACATCGGAAAAATTAGATAAGAAAGATACCAAGGCTAAACCAACAGCTACTCTAGACGAAGTGGCTTCGGGGCGTAACATTTATAAAGAGCAATGCGTCAAATGCCATAAAGATGACGGAACCGGCGGAAAGGTTGAGATCGAGGGTAAAACCCTTGACGCCGAAGATTTCACTACAGAGAAAATGGTAAAACATCCTGACGAAGAGTATATTGAACACATAACGGATGGTGTTGAGGATGAAGGAATGCCTTCTTTTAAGGATATTTTGAGCACGGAAGAGATGAAAGAGGTAATCCGGTTCATCCGAAAGGAATTTCAGAAATAATAGTTTTTTTATAAAGGGGGAGTTAAATCATGGCAAAATCATTTTTTGGAGTCTTTTTTGTAATAATTGCAATCGTGGTTGTCGGAATCTACAGTTTGAATATTGAAGCAAACTCTGCTGCTGATTCTCATTCTATTGCAAATTCCATCTATGACATTGATGCGACCAACATTGATGGAGCCAAAGTGAATTTGGGAAAATACAAAAACAAAGTTTTGCTTTTTGTAAACACCGCTAGTCAATGTGGTTATACGCCGCAGTATAAGGGTTTGCAGGCGATTTATGATAAATACAAAGAACGTGGTTTTGTTGTCCTAGGGTTCCCTACTAATAACTTTGGCGGTCAAGAACCCGGAACAGACAAGGAAATTAAAGAATTTTGCACCCTTCGATATAAGGTCACTTTCCCGATGTTTGCCAAAATCTCCGTCAAAGGTAAGGACAAGCATCCGCTCTATAAATATCTAACAAGCGAAGAATCTAATCCGAAATTTGCGGGGGAAATAACCTGGAATTTCAATAAATTTCTTGCAAATGACAAGGGAAAAATTATTGCGCGGTTTTCGTCGAAAGAAACCCCTGAAAGTAAGGAAGTTACGGATGCCATTGAGAAAGCTATTGGCGAGATCGAAAATGAAAGCGATTAAACCAAAAGTGCCTCTTTTTTCAAACATTGCTCAAAAACCCTTTGCTTGCTAAACTCTCCAAGCAATGAAGTTTGTGAAAATACTATCTGTTTTTCTGGCGTTTGCTCTCCTCATATCAGGCGGAATCTCCTATTGGCTCTATAGTTCGCTAAACACACCTACTGAACACGAAAAAGCAGATGAGTTTATAACCATTGAAAAAGGATCTTCGCCCAGCCATATTATCGGCACCCTTATTTCTGAAGGCATTATCTCCAATAGTATTCCGATTAAGGTCTATCTACGTACTTTTGGCGACGCTAGTCAATTAAGGGCTGGAGATTACAAATTCAAATCCCCAATAACGTCGCTTGAGGTATTGGAAGAGTTGAAAAAAGGCAGTGAACGAACTATTAAGTTGACTATTCCCGAAGGATGGACTCGTTTTGAAATCGCAAAAAGAATAGCAAATAAATTCCCTGTAGATCCTCCAATGGATGAAAAAGCGGTTTTCTATTTGATGAATAATACAACTCAAATTAGAGACTTTTCCCCCAATGCTAAAAACTTAGAAGGCTTTTTATACCCAACTACTTACAGCTTCCCTCCTAAGACAACACCTCAGGAAATTATTACGCGAATGGTCGGTCAATTTCGGAAGACTTGGAAACCGGAATGGACGTCTAAAGCCGAAATAATGGGTCGAACACCCTACGAGATCGTAACCATTGCCAGCTTGATTGAAAACGAATCAAAAGTTGATTCAGAAAGAGAAATCGTTGCGTCCGTAATCTACAATAGATTAAACAAGAAAATGGCGCTTGGAATCGACGCGACTAACGTCTATATTGCAAAACTTCTAGGGAAATGGGACGGCATAATACACAAAAGCGACATCGAGGTTAATCACCCATACAATACGCGACAAATTTCTGGACTACCGCCCGGACCGATTTCTTCTGCCAGCGAAAGCGCATTAAAAGCCGCACTTAATCCCGCAAAAACGGACTATCTATTCTACGTACTTAATGTTGACAAAAATGATGGCTCGCACAATTTCTACGCATCAGCAGCCGCATTTGAGAAAGGAAAAGCAAAATATCAGAGATGGTTGGCTACGCAACGCTCAAAAAATTGACATAACTACGAAATGTAACTACACTCAAAATGGAATTTAAATGGGATGAAAAAAAACGCGAATCAAATATTTTAGTCCATGGTATTGATTTTATCGATGTTGAACCACTCTTTGAAAATGAAACCGTTACTATGCAAGACGATAGGTATGACTATCAAGAAATTCGTTTTGTCACAATTGGTATTATTAATGGCGTAGCGATTACCGTTGTTCATACAGAGACTATTACGACCATTCGGATTATTTCTGCTCGAAAAGCCACAAAAAATGAAGAAAAAGAATACTACTCAAAAATCCGAGACTGATTGGGCGCATATCAAATCTATGACCGATGCCGACGTAGATATTTCTGATTCGCCGGAAATTAACGATAAAATGTGGGTGAACGGGATTTTACGCCGAGGCTTGAAGCCGATTGTTCGAAAGAAGCAGATAACACTAAGAATCGATAATGACGTTCTGGATTTTTTCAAATCACAGGGGCAAGGGTATCAAACTAGGATTAACCAACTGCTCCGCGCCTATATGGAAGAAGTAAAAAAACTTGAATAAATGCCCCTTTGAGTTAACTGTGATTTAGATGATAAAACTTCTTGCACTCGACCTTGACGGAACACTTCTGAATTCTCAGGGAAAAATCACCGACGAGAACAAACTCGCAATTGAAAAAGCCGAAAAACTTGGTGTTTTGGTTACAATTGCGACCGGCAGGCGTTTTCGCGATGCCCGTCCAGTCGCTCTTGAAGGAAACTTTAACGCTCCAATTCTTACTCACAATGGGGCGTTAATTAAATATGCAGAATCGCTCAAAACGGTAGCAAGCTCTCTAATTAGTATAAAAACAACGAAAGAAATTTTGCGTGTAGGAAAGAATTTTGGAAGCGAGCCGTTGGTGAGCGCAGACCCGATTGGAAAAGGCACCTTGTATTACGAAAACGTTTCTGAAGACAATATTCCTTTACAAAGATATATACTTTGGTCAAAACTCCTTCATGGAAAAGAGGCGGAAGATGCTCTCCATCATGTAAATGACCTGCATAGTATTCTCGAGGAAACGGAAATTATCCACATTTCGTACTCCGGTACCTGCAATGAAATGAATGATTTACAAAAAATACTTAAGGAGAAACTTCAACTATCGGTAAATATCCTCTCAACTGTCTATCCAAAACTGAATTTTACCCTGCTCGATATTCTGCCTCCTAAAACCTCAAAAGGGGAAGGCTTGAATAAACTGGCAGCGATCAACAATCTTAAACCTGAAAATGTTATGGTAGTCGGCGATAATTTTAACGATTTAGAGATGCTCGAATATGCAGGAACCTCGGTCGTGATGGGAAACGCAGATGCGAGTTTGCTTGAACGAGAAGAATTTTATACAACATTAAGTAATAATGAAAACGGCGTAGCCGCAGCAATTAATAAACATATTTTAGGAGAATAAATGGCTAACAAAACAGCAGTTATTGAAACAAACAAAGGAACTATAAAATTCGAGCTTTTGGAAA
>Ga0114931_10004549_pt1 | contig 17319 bp, 12 predicted proteins | sample 2SBtaG_FD_89579 | JGI IMG/M metagenome (GOLD analysis project Ga0114931, IMG submission 89579) | Deep subsurface microbial communities from Kolumbo volcano to uncover new lineages of life (NeLLi) - 2SBTROV14_V59a metaG | ecosystem: Environmental > Aquatic > Marine > Volcanic | place: Kolumbo...
GATCGTGTGACTCATGATTCGAAGATTCTGAAAAAACCGCCAAGAAACTTTCTGTAAACTGCGGTCAGAATTGTTGCAAACGCAAGAAAAAAGGCCACTTATGACGATTGGTCGTAAGCGGCCAGTATGGAGGCGGCGGGAATCGAACCCGCGTCCTGTGATCCCTCGGTTGAAGCCTCTACGTGCGTAGTTCGTCGATTCATCTCGTTCCGCCAAGGTTCAACAAACAAAACCTTCACGAAACCAGTTCACCACTTGTCTCGCATCCGGCGTAGTAAACATTGACCGGATGCCAGTCCAATTTTGTGACCGACATGTCGGACTCCTCGGACGGGGATTCCTAAGTCGGGACTGTCTATTCCTAGGCAGCCAGGGCAAATTGCTTATTGGCAATTAAGTTGTGATCAGCTTTTAACGTGGCCAACTGATCAACCACGGCACGCCACCTAAACTTATGGTGACCCAGTCGAATCCAATCGCCCCCGAATCGACGGATATTTCAACCCGATAAAAGTTCGATTGTGATTCATTTTCCTACCGACATTATCGGTTCGCAGCGAGGATTCGTCAACTGAAAGTCCCCTGAAGTTCGATCTTCGCTCGTTGACGCAATTGAGAAGGATTCGGCGAGCTTTCGGTTCTATCGGTTCTTCGGAATGTGTACCCGAGGAAAATCGTGCCTCTATTTTAATATGGAATCCGAGACTCGAAACGTGAGTTCCTTCGCCCAACATCAAAAATGGATCAACTTTTGGGGAGCAGGTCAAATGCTCTCGCATGAAATTGGAAACATATAGCTGAAAACCTGAGAACTCTGGTCACTCAACCCAAAACGGTTCCAGAAAGTACATTTTATTGTAGAAACCAGCTATAATATCTCGCAGTTCTGCTCAAGTTCTTCAACGTCAATACTAATTATGTTTTTATACTAAAAGGGAAATAATGAATTTCGTTCGTGTTTCGTCTTCATCGGTTTTGATTGCGATTCTGTATGGGTGGAGCTGTCAACTTGGAGCGGCTCTTTGCCCGGCTTGTACCCCGGTTCTCGTACCGACCTTGGGAGAACAGCTAGCCGACTCCGACTCGGCCTTTCTGGTCAAACTTGTTTCCACCCGAAAAACAAACCTCAAGAACGGGAAGAGTGCTCGAACGACGCTTTCGATTCTACAGATTGAATTCGATATCGAAAAGAAATACAAAAAAGGAGAGAAACTCGTTCTCGCGAAAGTTGTGACTGGCAAAGTGGGTGATCTATTTTTTCTTAGCGGTACTCGAAAAAAAGAAACCGATCCGGTCGCTTGGAGTAAACTCCAAGCCATTTCCAGGTCTGCATACAATTACGTCACTCAGGCACCACCGATCGATGCCCCCAATGCAGAACGTCTCCCTTACTATCTGAATTTTCTGGAGAATCCTGATTCCACAATCGCTTTCGATGCCTACGCCGAGTTTACAAAAGCTCCCTATCAAGATGTCGCAGCGCTTCGCAAAATTCTTCCACGCAAGAAACTTCGCAAATGGTTAACGAACACAAAAACCATACCCGCCCGCATCGGATTGTACGGATTGATGCTTGGAATATGCGGGACGAAAGAGGACATCGGATTTATGGAAAATCAAATCACGGTTCTACGAACGAACTTTAACGTCGGTGTGGACGGTGTGATTTCGGGATACCTTTTACTGGTCGGCGAAAAGGGATTGGATCTCATCGACAAAGAGAAACTAACCAATAAAAAAACATCTGCGGCACAAGCTTATTCCACGATGCAGGCGTTACGAATCGTGTGGTCCTATGGTAAAGATCGTATTCCCAGAAATCGCTTGAAAAAATCGATGCGATTGTTACTGGATCGAAAGGACATCGCGGAGTTCGCAATTGGGGATTTGTCCCGCTGGCAGGATTGGAGCGTTCAAAACCGTCTGATGCAAATGTTTCGCAGCAAAGATTTCGGCACAAAGGGAATCAGAACGGCCATTGTTCGTTACATGATAGCGAGTACCAAAGACATCCCCGAGGGAACCGAACCGACGAGCCTCAAGTATGTCCAATCGGGAAAGAAATTCCTCGCAGAATTGAAAAAACTTGATCCGACGACATACCGCCGTGCGATTCGTTTCGGGTTTTGAGGATTTTTTCAAATCGCATCCAATATGAATCGTAGCGAAGACCCTGCAGAAAAAAAGCAAACTGGGACTTCACTCTGGAATCTCCAGGGTTTAACCATTTGGCAGTTATTCGCTCAATCGCATCGACGTTATCGGGAGAATCATTTCGGTGGAAGTTGTGCTCAGTTCGCATATTATTCGTTATTGGCACTGGCACCATTGCTGATTATTCTGATTGCCTTTTCGGCAAAATTACCGCTAGACGATTTGATAGAGAGTTTCGAATCTGCCATCGCCGGGGGATTGCCGAGAAGCACCGTCAATGTGTTGACAACACAGATCGAAGAAATTCAAGAGAGGTCGTCAACTAATCTCGTTCTGGTCAGCTTCATCATTTTGGGAATAGCAGGGACACGCATTTTCTGGACAATGAGCAAAGCCCTCGATCTTGCTTTTGGGGTTCAGCATAAACGTCGCGTTTGGATTCGCGGGGGAATGGCACTGGTTTTGACATTCGGCGTTGTGTTTCTTTTATTGTTGACGATGGTGATGCTCGTCATCGGACCGATGATCGCAACTTTTATTGTCGAGACGGCGAGAGTTCCCCAGACTCAGACATCTTTCTTTTTCGTTGTCCGTTGGGGTCTTGCCTGTCTGGCCATGCTTTTTATCGCTTCGGTTGTTTATGGTGTCATTCCCAACCTGAAACTTCGCTGGCAGTGGGTTACGCCGGGAAGCGTTTTCGCCACGCTTGGGTGGATTGTGATTACTCAAGGATTTCGAATCTATGTCGAGAATTTCAGCCGATACAACGAGACTTACGGTGCTTTATCGGGAGTCGTGGTACTTATGACCTGGCTTTATTTCACGGGAGCGGTCATCCTCTTCGGGGGCCAGATGAATGCGGTCATCTACCACAAACAGAGCGAACAAGAAACGTGATGACGCTTTCACGGTCAATGATTCATAGGAATATCAATCATGGTCGATCACTGTATCGAATCTCCTCAAACTAAAAAGTCTATTAGCCCCGAAAATCCGATTTTCGCGAGACCCCTTTGCGATATTGTGGGTTTACTTCTTTAGAGGTGGAGATGATGGCAGGGTTCGATTGCCGTCATTTCCCAAATGGGTTATCGGTCTGAAAAAGAGAGCAGGACCGTAAAGGTCGAGGGCGAAGTGCATTGTCAAGCCATCTCTTTAAGAATCATTTCTTTTCGTTTTAGCGAGGACTCAAAGATGAAACGGTTAGTCAAAATCGGTTTTCTGTCGCTGCTGGTTGTGGCACTTGTTGCTGCCGATAGCGAAGCGCAGAAGAAGAAGAAAGGCGGACGTGGTGGTCGCCGCGGGCAACGAGGTCGCTTCAGCCAACGTGGCGGATTCGGTCGGTTTGGACGAGGCGGTGGAGCGGCTGGTCTGCTTCGACAGGAAAGCGTACAAAAAGAGATTAAAATCACCGACGATCAAAAGAAAAAAATCGATACGGCATTCGCAGAATTGACCAAGATGATGCAGGAATTGCGAGATTTGCCTCGGGAAGAACGTCGAGAAGCTTTTCAGAAAATTGGTGAGTTGAGTCAGAAAGCTGGCAAAACTGCCATGTCCTCACTCAACAAAGAACAAAAAAAACGGCTCGACCAACTCATGCTCCAGCGGTCGGGTGCCCGTGCCTTGCAGCAGGAAGCTGTCCAGAAAAAATTGGGTTTCACGAGAAAACAAACCCGTAAAATGAAATCTCTCATCGAAACACAAAGGGACGAGCAGCGGGAAATGTTCCGCGAAATGCGAGAGAATGGAGGAGGCTTCGAAGGGATGCGCGAAAAAATGCAGGAGCTGCAGAAGAAAAATAATAAAGCAATCCTCGACGTTCTCACCAAAAAACAGTCCGAACAATTTGAGAAAATGAAAGGCAAGAAATTTAAGTTCCAAAGCCGCAGACGTCGTCCCGACGTTTAAGCCTTGAACACTATTCTCTTCCGAAATTCCATAGAAACGATCCTGCCAATCTCAACGGCAGGATCGTTTTGTTTTAATCGACGTCTCGGAGATTCCTGGAATCTGGAAATGCTATCCATTCGCGAGCTTTTGCAACACTTCCACACCGCGTTCGAGTGTGGTTCGGTCTGTTGCATAAGAAATTCGGAAATGCGTGTCGTATCGACTGAAAACGTTCCCCGGAATGCAAACCAATTTCTGTTCGATACACCGCTCTGCAAATTCGCTTGCCGTTCCTTTGGGGCTTTTAAGAAACATGTAGAACGCTCCTTCGCCTCCCTCGATCTCGAAAACGTCACCCAGCGATTCTATGAGAAAATCTCTATTACTTCGATATTCCTGCACACGATCGGAGATATCGCATTCCCAACTAGCCATTGCCCCCCATTGCACGGGATGAGGTGCGCAGACGAAGGTAAATTGCTGTAGTTTGATCATTTCCTGAATCAGCTCGGACGGACCATGAACGTAACCGAGACGCAACCCTGTCATCGAATACGATTTGCTGAATCCGTTGACGACGATCGTTTTCTCGTTCCAGCAAGTCGGAGTGTGAAAATCTTTGTCGTAACAGAACGAATCGTAAATTTCGTCGCTGACGAGTGCAACGTTTTTCTCGGCGGCTAATTCTGCCAACCCCCGCATTTCATCTTCTGTCGCGACGGCTCCAGTGGGATTTCCGGGACTATTCACAAGGATGACTTTGGTTTTGTCAGTAATTGCCGAGCGAACCTGTTCCAAATCGATGCGGAAATTCGGATAGGTATCGATAAAGACCGATTTTCCCCCCGCCAACGTCACCAGATGCTGGTACATCACAAAATAGGGATCGAAGAGCACGACTTCGTCACCGGGATTCACGAGCGTCATCAACGATAATAATAACCCGCCGCTGCTTCCGCTGCTGATGAAGACTTCACGGTCGGTGTGACCGTACTTCGCATCGATCTCGCTTTGGAACTTCTGCCGTAGCGGAGCGATTCCCTGAGACGGGGTATAACAGTTATTACCCGCTTGGACGGCATCGCAAATGGCATTTTTGATGATTTCGGGAGTTTGGAAATGTGGCTCACCTATGCCGAGGTTGATCGGATTTTTCATCTTCTCAGCCATTTCGAATTTTTTGCGAATCCCGGAAGCATCAATTTTCGACATCCGATCTGCGATCCAGGATTGATTCATGAAAAGACTCCCCAGACTGATGTTTCAGAAAAATGATGATGGAAAGCGAATGGTTTCGGCTGTTGAGATTATCGAGAATCTCTGAGACCTTCAAGCGGTGCGAATTTGCGATCAATTCAACTTTTATGTCGTCATCATGATGACAAAACTCTAAGCGAACCGCAAGACACTGGAAACCTTGAATTATCCTTAACCCTATGCCATAACGTCAGTTAAGTGTTTTTGACGAGAACTTACTGAGTTTGGCATTCGATCTGCTCTACTCATTCTCAGGTGTCGGACGAATCAGTAGTCTGACGAAAGTACTCTCTTCGATCACAACTTAAAGGAGTTAGAAACATGAAAAATTTAATCCTCGGAATCCTGTTGACTGGTGGAATGATCTTCGCCGTGTCAAATCATGCAGAAGCCGGTCACGGCAGACGACGTGTGAGAAGATCGCATCCGATCTATCGCTCTTACACTCCGATCTATCGTTCCTACAGATCGGGTTATCGACCCCGATATTACTATGGTGGAACTTGCGGAACATACGGTGGATATTCTTACTACGGTGGTTCTGGAATTAGCGTTTACGGTCGTGGATGGGGATTCCGCATTCACTAAACAAACAATGATAAAATGGGAAAACGGGGTTGGAACATTCGAACTCAACCTCTGTCAGAATAATACGCTTCGACTTAAAGATTCTCAGAATGGAACCTTTCGATTCGAAGACTAACCGAACTCCCTCGAACAATAAAACCAATTGTTCGAGGGTCTTTTTTTTGTCTTCTCAGATCGTTCCAATCCTGCGATGATAGAGTTCATGAAAAGAGGTCTCCCATCGCTGCATTCCTTTCCTTACGGTGCCAGCCTCGAAGAAGACGGCGTGCAGTTTGTCGTGTACAGTCACTCGGCAGCCGCAATGCGATTGCTGCTCTACGATCAAGTGGAAGATTCGGAACCTTCCCACGTCATTTCGTTCGATTCGAGGGATGGAAAATGCGGCGACGTTTGGTATCTCTTCGTCGAGAACTCCAAGCCAGGGCTACTCTATCATTTTCAAGCTGACGGTCCGTTCGACCCAGACAGTGGAATGCGCTTCGACGGACGTGCAAGACTGATCGATCCTTATGCCAAAGCACTCGCCGGAGAATTTCTGCCTTCTTCGGATGGCATACTTCGCCCACCGAAATGCGTGGTTATCGATGAACATTTCGATTGGCAGGGCGACCGAGTCTTAGGGAATAATTTTTCCGATTCGGTCATCTATGAAATGCATGTTCGCGGGATGACAAAATCTTCCAGCAGTGGAGTCAAATTTCCAGGTACCTATTTGGGAGTGATCGAAAAAATTCCTTATCTCCAATCATTGGGAATCACAGCCGTCGAATTGATGCCGATTTATGAGTTTCCTACTAAAATGTGGGACGGATCGAAGATGGAACGACCCAACTACTGGGGATACGATCCCATGGCCTTCTTTTCGCCGCACCGCGGATATGCCTCTGGTCGCGAACCAGGATCGCAGGTCAACGAGTTTAAACAGATGGTGAAATCGCTCCACGCAGCTGGAATCGAAGTCATTCTCGATGTTGTTTTCAATCACACTGCCGAAGGAAACGAAAAAGGGCCAACCTTCAGCTTTAAGGGTTTGGAAAACTCAGTTTATTATCTTCTGGAAAACGGTGGGGGGTACCGGAACTTTTCGGGATGTGGCAACACTGTCAATGGAAACCATCCTGTCGTTCGGGAGATGATTTTTCACTGCTTACGGTACTGGGTCTTCCATTATCATATCGACGGATTTCGTTTCGATTTGGCTTCGATATTAAGCCGGAATCGTAATGGTGACTTGGTCCCGAACCCGCCTTTAGTCGAATTGATTGCCGAAGACCCACTTCTTGCCGATACAAAATTGATCGCCGAAGCCTGGGATGCAGCGGGTGCATATCAAGTGGGATCGTTTTCGACCAAACGTTGGGCGGAATGGAATGGACAGTACCGCGATGACGTTAGGCATTACTGGTCGGGGCATATCAAAGATTTAAGACACATGGCGACTCGCATCGCAGGTTCCAGCGATCTCTACCAGAGTAGCGGCAGAGAACCGTTTCATGGCATCAACTTCGTGACAGCTCATGATGGATTCACATTGAGCGATCTGGTCAGTTACGAAAGCAAACACAACGACGCCAACGGCGAAGAAAACCGGGATGGAGAAAATTACAACATCAGCATCAATTGCGGTGTGGAAGGACCGACAGACAACCCTGAAATCGAGGCGTTGCGTTTCCGACTGATTCGAAACTATCTTGCAACGTTACTTCTAAGTCAGGGAGTTCCGATGTTACTTTCCGGTGATGAATGCCGTCGCACTCAATACGGCAACAACAATACCTACTGTCAAGATAACGAGACTTCGTGGTTCGACTGGAATCTCGTCGAAAAGAATGCCAACTTGCTCCGTTTCTGTCGAATGTTGATTGCATTGAGAAATCAGCAACCGACATTTCGCCGCCGCGAATTCCTTTCCGGAGAGATGTCGCCAACCAGACAGATTCCCGATGTCAGTTGGTACAATCGCGATGGAGAAACGGTTGACTGGAATCAAGACCAGGAAAGTCTGATCTGTCTGTTGGCAGGTACTCCAAAAACGAAAGACAACCCTCCTGGAAAAGATGCGATGATCGTTTTTCACAATGGCAAGGAGCCAATCACGATGTCATTTCCCGGTCTTGTCGATGCGTCTTGCTGGAAGCTAATTGTGGACACTTCCGCGATTTCACCTTTCGATTTTGTTGTACCCGAAGAGGCGGACTTATTCTCTCTCGAAAAGATCGAAATGCAAAATCGGTCGCTCAAATGCTTCCTTTCGATCGATTGAAGAAAGATAATTGTAAATGAAAAGCTATTATTAAGGAATCCATGGATATTCGTCCGAACAAATCTTCCGTAAGATCGTAAGAGAGAATGGATGACAGATCGGTCTGGATCTTAGAGCAAATTGCTCTTCGACCGACACACGAAACGGTTGATGGATACCATACGACAAAGTTGAGCTTGATCACGAAAATGAAAAAGTCACTCCTGAATATCGTTCGAAAAGAATGTTTCGGAGAATGAAATCATGACCGATACCGATACAATTGCTGCCAGATTCCTCCGCCGGTTGAACATCGGTCATTTTCTGGCTCGCATGGGAGAATGGTTGGCGATCGTTTTATCGATATTGGGTGTGTGTGTTCTTGTCGTGAGATTGCTCACGCCAGATTTGTGGCCGGAGATTTTATGGTTATGTATGTGTATTGTTCCGGTGGGTTATTTCGCCTGGAGACTTTCAAAGAAGCAGAAATTCACGCGGCTCGAATCGATCGCCTTATTCGACAGCAAACTCCAAAGCGGAGGCCTGCTGATGGCGATCAGCGAATGCCACGACGAATCGTGGAGTGAGTACCTTCCCCAACATGAAGAGGAATGGCATTCGTTGTTACCGCGAATTCGTCCGATAAGATTTCTGAAAGTGGTGATTGTCCCTTTGCTGTTTTTAACGGTCGTGTGTCTGATTCCTTTGCAAAGCCATTCCGAGCAAGGACGCCAAACAGGAACGATACAACAAAAAACCACGCAAAAACTTCAACAAATGCTCGATGAGTTGAACGAAGCGCATCTCCTCGAACCGGAACAAACTCAACAATTTCAGGAAGACATCAATAAACTGAAAAATCAATACACCGATTCGGCGATGACGCACGAACGTTGGGAAACGGTGGACACCATCGAAGCACGTCTAAAACAGAAGGCGGAACAGACTGTTAGAACAATGCGGCAGGCACAGCAGTCGCTGAAAATTTTGAAAACAAATCAAATGCCTTCCGAACATGGTTCTCTGCAGAACGAGGAAGCAACTTCGCAAATAAAATTACCCGGTGCGAAGAAACGAACCAGGAAATCGAGCGTCGATAGCAACAAGAAAACGAAAAACAAAACAAAGAAGGAAAAATCCAGGCAGAACTCCTCAGAAAATCGCAAAATGGGGCAAAAGCTAAACGAAGAACAAAAACGGCAGCTTGTGGAAAACGTCTCGAAGGCATTGAAAACGATGCTGGAAAACAATTCCGATTTGCTCTCCCAACTTTCTCCCGAGATGCTGGAGAAAATTCAAGAGATGATGAAACAAAACAGCCAGTTCGATCTTCCTGACGATCCCGAACTGAAAGAACAACTATTGAACGAATTGCAAAATCTGATGAAAAATGAATCTCAACGTTTTCAGGAAATGATGCAGAAACTTCAGCGATCGGGCAAGTTAAAAGAATTGCAAAATAGACTAGCCGCAGGTCAAAAATCGGCATCAAGACGAAGTGATCGGAAAAGCTCATCGCGGCGATCGAACCAGAATCAATCGGGAAAGATGGGAATCAGCCGAGGTCCGGGAAGTTCTCCTATCGATGGAACACATCCACTCTCGAAGTCACCTACGAATTTTCGCGACATTGTTTTACCGCCTGGTTTTCGCGATAAAACGAAAAAAGAAACAGCGCGAATCGAAATGAAAGAACCTGAAATCGAAACGGAGCAAAAAACGATTCGCGGGAATCGAAAAATCGAAATCGATTCGTCGAATTTAGAATCGTTCAAACGACGCATCCGTCCCAAGCACCGTCAGGCAGTGAGAAAGTACTTCGAATCGAAAAAAAAGAAATAAGTCACCGACACGGAGAAACGACTTTTGACAGAAATCGAGACAACACAGTCCGGACAGTCTATCTCGAACGCTTCGCGCGAAAATCATTTTACGCAAACACTTCTCACACCTTCGGAAGTTGCGGAAGCCGGAAAACTTCTGCAAAAACTTCTCGGTGGCTTGGAGTCTGCGATTCTTGGTCAAGGCGAATTGCTGGAAATGGTTGTCACCGGTCTTCTTTCCCGTGGGCATATTCTTCTGGAAGGTTTGCCGGGGTTGGGAAAAACGGAGATTGTCAAATCGTTATCGAAATTGCTTGGTTTGGAATTTCGTCGCATTCAATTCACGCCGGATTTGCTTCCCAGCGATATTCTAGGAACCCCCATTCTGGAAGATCATTCTTCAGGAAGGAATCTTGTCTTTCACCGAGGTCCGATTTTCGCAAACCTGGTGTTGGCAGACGAAATCAACCGTGCCACACCCAAAACGCAATCGGCACTCCTGGAAGCGATGTCCGAAACGAGAGTCACCGTGATGGGGGAATCACACCAACTGCCTTTGCCGTTTTTTGTGTTAGCCACGCAGAACCCTATCGAACTCGAAGGAACCTACCCCCTTCCGGAAGCGCAGTTGGACCGATTTCTGTTCAAAGTGGATGTGCAAAATATCTCGAGTGAAACACTCGAGGAAATTGTACTGACGAGAAAACACGGTATTGCACCGAAACTCGATGAAGCTCTCAACCATTCCGAACTTAACAAACTCTTCGATCTCGCAGACCGGATTCATCTCCCCAAAGCCGTTGGCAATTACATTGCAAGAATCGTCAGCGGGACTCATCCTTCAAGTCCGTCGTCTTCGGAGGAAGTCCGACGTTTTGTCAGGTTCGGTGCTTCCCCACGAGCCGCCATTGCCCTTAGTGCTGCTTCTCGCTCAGCGGCATTGCTCAGCGGGAAACCGAACGTCGGCTTCGAAGAGGTCAGAGGCGTGGCTTATTGCGTGCTGAATCATCGTTTGTTATTAGATTACCAGGCACGATTGGAAGGCTGCACGAGACGTACCGTGATCGAACACATTCTCGAAAACATCCCCGAAGTTTCTCGAGAAATTCCTCCGGATGTTAAGATGTAAATTTGCATTGCGGTCAGTTCTACTTCAAACACCGAACACATCAAAATGAGAACGCAGAGATTTCACGAAAGTAAACTTGGACTATCGCTCTGTTTTGCGATTTTGTTCGCTGCGTTTTTTGAGAATTTCACACAGCAGGTCATCGCCAAAAGTGGAAGAGAGGATCGTCTTGAAGGGAACAACCTGTTAATTCATGTAGACTCTCGATGGGTGGGATGTCGAATGGGAGGATACCTTCCCGTTCGCATCAGTTTATTAAATTCCGCGCCACAGCGCACCTTGCGGATTCGATTCGAACCGGGAGACGAAAAAAATCCTGTTGTCGAAAAAAAAATACGTCTCCCACAAAACGAGAAAGTTTACACAACACTCGCTATTCCGGTAGTCGGTAATGGTCAATTCGGTCGAATACAGTTTTTCGAAGGCAACAAACTTTTCGATACGCTGCAATCCAGCTTCGATCTTCCTACAAACGATTACCAGGGTTTAACGCAACCGGCTTGTTTGGTTCTGTCCGAAAAAGCAGTAGACTTAAGCGCGTTTCGAACGAGCCTCAGACTATACCAGCGGAATGCGCAAGCTTTCCCATACCGTGACACAAGCGAAAAACTCCCGGAACTCGATATCTTACGGCTTCCTCCAACCATGCTGCCGACATCCTGGATTGGCTATTCCGGCATCGATCTAGTCGCCATGCCTGCCGAAGTTCTCTCTGCACTCGAGTCCACAATGAGACAGGCGATTTTGAAATGGGTCCAAACCGGCGGAACTCTTATTCTTTGGGAGACCGATAAGGATGCTTCAGAGTCTCTCGAACTCAATCGCTTGATTTTTCCTGAGATCAACGAAATTTCAAAAGATTGGAGACCGGTAGAATTAACTTTTCGTGGCTCGGATTTTCTTATCAGATCGACTTGGCCTCACCAAGAGAGATTCCTGCAGAAGCATCGCGACACGATGGGAAACATATTTGTTTTTCGAGAAGATCCGTTTCCAGGAACGATAAGCGATTGGTATCCGGTGATGTCTCAACTCGATCCGGCTGGAATCCGATGGTTCGAACGGATGGGACTTTCGGCGAGAGAGTCCAGCGGCGATTTTCGTAAGTTTTTGATCTCTGGTATTAAAAGCGTCCCCGTTTACGCTTTTCTGGTCTTGATTTCATTGTTCACAATTCTTATCGGACCGTTGAACTATTTTATTTTGTGGAAGAAGAAAAAGTTGTTTTTGCTGATTGTCTCGATTCCCAGCATCGCCTTCGCAACCAGTTTGACCTTATTCGGTTATTCCATTTTTTCCAACGGACTGGGTGTGAAAACGCGCGTTCGTAGTCTGACAATTCTCGACCAGCGCACCCAGTCGGCGGTAACTTCAAGCCGCAACGCTCTTTATGCGGGGATTCCTCCTTCCGAGGGATTGGTCTTCTCGAACGACACAGCCGTGTTTCCCATCTGGTCCAAATTTCGTCAATTCGACGCCGGTCACGTCAGATGGGATGACCGACAAATTCTCGATCGCGGGTGGATTGATTCTCGAACACGCACCCAATTTTTAACGATGACACATCGCAAAGAGCGAGGTCGTCTCGAAGTCGAAAAGCAGGACGGAGTGCTCAAGGTTTCAAACGGATTCGAATTCGAGATATTGCAAATCGTCATTTCGGATGACGAAGGAAACCTCTTCGGCGGTACGAATTTCGAAGCTGGCGCGCAAACTGAATTCGCCGAGGTCGACAGCTCTTTTCTCAGAGGCTTCCAACAGATCATCGATAACAACGATTATCGCAAGGAAAATCGGGATCTCCCCTCACCCCAGCAAAATCGAATCGATTCGGGGCTTTCCAGATTTGACCCCGAAGAGACACAATTGCGACTGAGTATTCCTTTCTCGAAGAATAAAGCCGAAAGATTATTCCGCGACACCGTCAACACGATGAAAGAAAACCGTCGTTTGCCTCCGAAAATGTACATTGCGATTTTGAAAACCAATCCTGGAGTCGAGATTGGAGTTGAGGATGCAACGGAAATCGAGGGTTTTCACATGCTGATCGGTTATTATTAAACAAGTGAACCTGCAAACAGCAATGATAACAATGGAGAATCCCTCTCCCATTCGGAAACCGAATAAAAACGATCACGCAGACGTGACCTTACCGACCGAAGGTTCGAAGCGACCGACCACGATCGAAATATGCGATTTGAATCGCTTCTTCGGGAATCTCAAGGCGGTGAACAACGTTTCGTTTCGGGCCTTGCGTGGACAGGTCGTAGGGTTTGTCGGGCCAAACGGAGCGGGAAAAACGACGACGATGCGTATTCTGGCGACGCTGGACACACCCACTTCCGGAGATGCGAAGGTTTGCGGTTACTCGGTCATCGACGATCCCGACGCGGTCCGTAAAATTCTCGGTTTCATGCCCGATAGTTTCGGGAAATACCGCAACATGAATGTGGTGGAGTATCTCGATTTCTTCGCAAGAGCTTATGGATTTCGTGGAATACAAAGAAAAGACGCCGTCGAACGTGTTCTAGTCTTCACCGAATTGAGAAATCTGACCGAGAAACCGATCCACACTCTGTCGAAGGGCATGTCACAGCGTCTTGGGTTGGGTCGCACTTTAATTCATGATCCCGAGGTTTTGGTTCTGGACGAACCGGCTGCCGGTCTCGATCCACGTGCTCGAATCGAAGTGAGGGAATTGATTCACCTGTTGTCTGTTCAACTTCGAAAGACAGTATTGATCAGTTCGCATATTTTGACCGAACTAAGCGAAATCTGCGATGCAGCCGTTTTTATCGAAGCGGGTAAAATTCTCGCCAGCGGTTCCATCGATGAAATTCGAGATATTTTGAAACAGCATCATGGAAAAGAAAACGCGTTGACATTACTCGTCCGAGTTTCCGAGCGTGTCGACGAACTGGAACGCTGGCTGGTTCAGCAACCGTTTGTCGGTCACATCGCTCCGGTTGGGAATGCACTCTCATTTCAGTTCGAAGGGGACGAACCAGAGCAGCAGCATTTACTTCGGCGTATGTTGGACGAAGATTTTGGCGTACTGGAATTCCACCGTCAGCTCGAATCGCTCGAAGAGGCTTTTATGACAATCACCAAGGGAATCACGCAGTGAATTGAGAAGCGGCTTGGATCAGGGTTTGTACCATCACACCGGTTGCCCCCCCTTCTCGGTGGGGTTTGTTGCTTGAAGCGAATGCAGGACCGGCAATATCGAGGTGAACCCAAGGAGTCTTACCTACAAATTTTTCCAGGAATTTTGCCGCAGTGATCGCACCACCCCAGCGGGGACCGACGTTCTTGCAGTCGGCCACGTCGCTTTTTAGCAATTCGGCAAAATGATCGTCCATAGGCATCTGCCATAGACGTTCGCCGCAGTTCTCTGCCGCTGTTTTTAATGCATCCGCCCAAGGTTGATTGTTCGAAAAACATCCCGTCAATTCTTCACCCAACGCGACGACACAGGCACCCGTGAGTGTGGCCAGATCGATAATTTTCGCAGCACCTCGATCAACTGCCAAAGCGAGAACATCGGCAAGAACAAGCCTTCCCTCGGCATCGGTGTTGAGAACTTCGATGGTGACGCCGTTTCGTGCCGTCAGTACGTCTCCCAGTTTATAACTTGATCCACTGACCATGTTCTCGGCAAGTCCAGCATAACCAGTCACATTGACTGGCAGCTTCAACTCGGCAATCGCCTGCATGGCGCCGACGACAGTCGCCGCTCCAGACATATCGCACTTCATGGTTTTCATTCCGTCGGTTGGTTTGAGAGACAATCCACCACTATCGAAGGTGACACCTTTCCCGACGAGTGCCAACGTAGGAGCATCGTTTCCGCCCCCTTGGTGTCTTAAAATCACGACACGAGGTGGGCGGTCGCTACCCTGTCCAACTGCCAGAAGCGAACCCATTTTTTCCTCGGCAAGATTTTTCTCGTCCAGAATCTCACATTCCAAACCGGTTCGGTCGGCAAATTCCTTTACTTGTTGTGCGAACGATTCCGGATAGATATCTCCCGCAGAACGGTTAATCAACTCGCGTGTCGTGTTGATGGCATTCCCCGTGATAGTCCCGTAATCGAATGCCCGTTTCGCCTCGGTTTCATCATTCGATTTTCCCAAAAGAAATGTCAATTCCCCGATGGGAAAACGACTTAATTTTGTCTGATACAAGTTCTGACCAACCGCTCCGACGAGAAATTCTCGAGTGGCGGATTCTATGACCATCGAGGTTAGCTGACTATTCGAAACGACTTCAGGAATCGAAACGGCAACGCAGTTTGTTTCCTTTTCGGAAATCTTCCTGGCGACCGTCAGAAATGCTCGCGAACACTTTGTCCGATCGAATTCCTCCCGTTTTCCCAGTCCGCATAAGAGTATTCTCGGAGACTGGAATTCCGGTAAATCGTACAGCGAAAGAAGATCGCCAACTCGGTTGGTCAGGTCGCCGCGCTCTCTTAATCGAGATAACTCTCCTTGTAATGAATCGTCAATTTCCGCGAATTGGGAATTCTCCGCTGCGTTTTCAAAGAGTCCCAAGACCAGCCAATCGGCGTTGATATTTTGCATATTTGTGTTTGTCAAAGTCATTTTCATCGTCGGATTCCTTCGGGGAAATTGATTGAGAGAGATTGCTCATAGAGTTGGCGACCGGAATTGATCGTCGCAGCAAGCTGAGTGACGCAGAACTGCGAGTATAGGGACGAGCGAGATTTTTGGAAAGTCGTTAGCGTGTTGTCAGGGTTTGAATTTCGTGCGGGATGCGGTTTCGGCACTTTGTCATCGTGGACGTCCTAAGTTGTGCATCCCGCTTTTTCATTTTGGGGTACTACCGCTGCCTACAGCCATTTACTGAAGTGGCTTCCTGGTGACATCGACCTTCAATAGAAGACCAATTCCCGTGACACTTGCACGAACCCCTCATGCTAAGATACTGCAAGCGGACTCGCCAAAAGATGTTTCTTCAGAATCGAAACTAGCGTCTTGAAGAAAATCGGTTTTGTGATGTAGTCGTCGCAACCACAATCCAGGCATTTCGCCCGATCACCGGTCATAGCATGTGCGGTGATCGCGAGAATCGGCCTTTTGTAACCGAATTCTCGAATCGTTTCGGTCGCTTCGTAGCCGTCCATCACCGGCATTTGCATGTCCATCAGGATGGCGTCGAATTTCTCAGGAAAGTCCTTCACCAAATCGACGGCAATTTTCCCGTTTTCCGCGACCGTATGATCGATCTGTAATTTCTTTAGAAACAGCGAAATGAGCTTACGATTATCGAGACCGTCCTCGACGAGCAACACCTGTTGTCCCTTCAGTGAAGAGTTGCTTTTTTCTTCGAAGGCGACATTTTTGCTCTCGGAAAAAACTTCGCGGCGAGTTTTCTGTCCTGTTGAAGAACCGTCAAAAACGACTTCACCCGCATCGATTCTCAACTCGAAAACGCACCCTTCTTTGAGCCGGCATTGAGCTGTCAAATCGCCACCTAAAAGTTTTGCAAACCTTTTACTGATTGTCAAACCCAGCCCTGTTCCTCCATGTTTCCTTGAAGAGGCCGAATCGACCTGGGTAAACGGTTCGAAAGCCGAGTTCAACTGATCGGAAGTCATACCGATACCGCTGTCGGTCACCAGAAAAATCAGTTCGCTCTGGAGCGACTCCGAATGACTGTAACGCACGTCAATCTCCACGGAACCTTCTTCGGTATATTTTATCGCATTGCCGACAAGATTGATCAGGATTTGTTTGAGGCGAGTGACATCCGTCCGAATCCAGTCGGGAACGGACGGATCGAGAATTGCTTTCAATTGCAAATTTTTTCGTTCGGCCTGCACAGTCATCGCGATGGAAATTTCTCGGAGCACTTCCGCTGGTGAGCATTTTTCAGAAATGATTTGTAGTTTTCCCGAATCCACTTTCGACAAGTCGAGAATGTCGTTGATAATCTCCAGGAGGTGAATTCCGTTTCGGTTGATGACTTCGAGAGAAATTCTTTGTTCGTCATCCATATTGGTTTCGTTGAGAATATCGGCGTACCCCAGAATGGCCGTCATGGGGGTTCGGATTTCGTGGCTCATGTTCGCCAGAAATTGACTTTTAGAGAGATTGGCCTGCTCTGCTCGCTGCTGTTCCCTGGAAAGTTCTTCTTCGTGAAGCAATCGTTCCCACTCCACTCTTTTCTCTTCTGTTAAATCTCGAACGCATCCCACAAACAATCTTTCC
>Ga0114931_10004550_pt1 | contig 17317 bp, 20 predicted proteins | sample 2SBtaG_FD_89579 | JGI IMG/M metagenome (GOLD analysis project Ga0114931, IMG submission 89579) | Deep subsurface microbial communities from Kolumbo volcano to uncover new lineages of life (NeLLi) - 2SBTROV14_V59a metaG | ecosystem: Environmental > Aquatic > Marine > Volcanic | place: Kolumbo...
GTAATTACAGCTGATCATGGCAATGCAGAAGTTATGTTTGATGAAAAATCTAAACAAGCCAATACTTTTCATACTAAAAATCCAGTGCCGTTTTTGGTAGTCGGACATAAATTTAAAAAAGCTAAATTGAAAGAAAATAGAGTTTTGGGTAATATTGCGCCGACTGTTTTAGAAATATTAGAAAATGAAAAACCCCAAGTAATGAAAAAAAACTCGCTTCTTAAATAACTTTGAATTACAAAATAGCTTCTACTGTGGCTTCCACTCTGGCGCGATTTCATCTTTCAGGCTCAATTTTGGTAGCTCTGCTACGAAAAATCTTGCCTTCAAGCGAACTCCCGCCAGAGCGAAACCCTCGCTACGAACCCATTTCGTAATTCAAGGTAAATAATCAAATTTAAAAAAGTTAAAATTATGAGTAAAATTTTGTGTGCTGGCTCAGCTGGCAAGGATATTTTTTTTCCAACTAAAGAAGGCCAGATTATTGAAACACCCAAGGATTTGACCAGCCAAAAAAAAATTGCTTTTGAGCTGGGAGAAAAATATAAGATAGGTCAACGGCATGAAGCGCTTGGCGGTTGCGCTGCTAATGTTGCAGTTGGATTAGTAAAATTAGGAATAGAAGCGTCTTGTGTGTCTCAAATTGGCGATGATGAAATCGGAAAATGGATTCGCCAAGAATTGCAAAAGAATAAAGTAAATGTAGATATGCTAGCTACACAAGCAGGAAAGAAAAGTGATATGTCAGCAATTGTTGTTGATGAAACATCTGCGGATAGAGTTATTTTTTCCAATAAAAATTCTAGTGGAAAAATAGAATTAAATAAAGAGAAAATTCAAGAGGCAGAATGGATTCTTTTAGGGGATATCCATGGCAAATGGAAAGAACAAATGGGAACAATTTTTCAATTAGCTGATAATTATCAAAAACGAGTGGCGTTTAATCCTCGGGGATCTCATATCCGTGAAGATCCGGCAGAAATAATAGAAGCTATTGCTCTGTGCGAAATCGTATTTGTTAACAAGGATGAGGCGATTGAAATTGTTTCTAGTATGCATAACGATGTTTCCTTTGAAATGATGAATAATGAAAAATTTTTATTAGAAAAACTTTCAAAGCTTGAGCCAAAAGTAGTAGTATTAACAGACGGAGAACGGGGCGCCTGGGCAAGTAACGGAAAAAATATTTTTTATTCTCCTGCTGAAAAGGTAAAAGCAGTGGATTCTACCGGCGCAGGAGATTCATTTCTTGCCGGATTTCTAGCAGCTTATATCAAAGAAAAGGAAATTATTGATTGTCTTAAGTGGGGAATTGTTAATAGCGCCAGTGAAGTACAATATTTTGGAGCTATTGATGGACTTTTGGAAGAAAAAGAAATTATAGAAAAAGCGCAAAACATAAAAACTGAAACAATCCAATAAAAAAACGGCTAAAGCTAAGAAATATAAAAAATTATAGAATAAAAATTATATTATGAATCTTAAAAAATTTTTTAATCCTCAATCTATCGCAGTCATAGGAGCTTCTCCAAAAGAGGGAAAAGTGGGAAAGGCTATTACTAAAAATATTCTGGAGCTGGGTTATGCTGGCAAAACTTATTTAGTTAACCCTAAATATAATGAGATTTTTGAAAGAAAATGTTATAAAAATCTTTCTGAAATAAAAAATGCAGTAGATTTAGCCATAATAATTATTCCAGCCAAGTTTGTTGTAGCTGAAATTAAAAAGAATGCTGAGCGAGTAAAAAATTTTATTATTATTTCTGCCGGATTTTCAGAGATTGGAGCTGAAGGTCAAAAGCGTGAAAAAGAGCTTTTTGAAATAGCTAAAAAAAACAAACTTAATATTTTAGGTCCAAATTGTTTGGGTTTTATTATTCCTTCTCTTAAACTCAATGCATCTTTTGCGAGCGGACTGCCCAAAGTCGGCCATATTTCATTTATAAGCCAGTCTGGAGCGTTAGCGGTAGCGCTTATAGATATGGCTAAAAAAGAAAATATAAAATTTTCTAATATCATTTCAATTGGCAATAAAATTCAGATTTCAGAATCGGAACTTTTAGAATTCGCAGCTCAAGATAAAGATACGCAAGTAATCGGCATGTATCTAGAAAATATAAAAAATGGAAAACAATTTATAGAAACAGCTCAAAAGGTTTCTAAAAATAAACCAGTCGTTATTTTAAAAGCCGGTAAAAATGCTAAAACGAAAGAAGCTATAAGCTTACACACAGGAGCTCTAGCGGGAAATGATGAAATTGTTTCAGCGGTTTTTAAGAAAGCGGGAGTATTAAGAGCAGATAATTTAGAAAATTTTTTTGGCTTGCTTAATTTAATAAGTGAATCAAAAAAAGCTCTCGGTCAGAAATCAATTATTATTACCAATGCCGGTGGAATGGGAGTTTTAACTGCAGATGCGTTTAATAAAAAAAATATCCAATTAGCTGATTTAGATGAAACAATAAAAAATAACTTGCGCGTTTTTTTGCCGAAAGAAGCGTCTGTTGAAAACCCCATTGATCTTTTAGGTGATGCTCGCCAAGATCGTTATGCAAAGACTCTGGATATCATCTCTAAGCTTCCTCAAGTTGATTCAATTATTTGTATTTTAACTCCGCAAGACCAAACTCCGGTAGAAAAAATTGCTGATGAGATTATTAAATTTAAAGAAACAACTGATAAAATGGTGGTAACCATCTTTTTAGGTGGAGCGAAAGTGGCTAAAGCCATTGCTAAATTTAAGGAAAGCGGAATTTGCAATTTTAATTTTCCGGATAAAGCTGTTACAGCTATGGATGAATATTATCAGTGGAGTAAATTTAAAAAACCGGAAACAAGCTTTTCTGCTCAGCCCGTTAATTTTGAAAGGCGGCAAAAAGTTATTGAAATAATTCAAAAAGCCAAAGCTCAAAAACGATCAGCTTTATATTTCAAGGAAGCTAAAGAGATTATGGAAATGTATCAGATAGCTGTCATAAAATATGAGGAAATTTTGCCGAAAAATACGATTGATTTAGAGCTTGGAATAGATTTTCCTGTAGCGCTTAAAATAGACAGTGATAAAATTTTACATAAAACGGATAAGCAAGGTTTGATTCTTGATATTAAAAATCATGAACAATTAAAAGAGTCCGTTAAAAAAATGGAGACTAATTTTCCCAAAGAACCTTTAATAATTCAGCCCATGACGCAAAAAGGAACAGAGCTTATTATTGGCATAAAACAAGATGCTACCTTTGGACCAGTTATGGTGTATGGTTTAGGTGGAATTTATACGAAAGTTTTGCATCAAATAAATTATCTTATTCCTCCATTAAGCTTAAGTCAAATTGAAAATTCTCTGCAACAAAGCCAACTAGGTTTTTTATTCCAAAACACTCGCGGCCAAAAAAAATATAATCTCAAAGAGTTGTCTGAAATTCTTTTGAACATAAGTTATCTTGCCGTTGAAGTTCCCGAGATAAAAGGATTTGATATGAATCCGCTTTTCACGTATAATAATGGTAAGGAAGCCATCGCGGTAGACGTTAAAATAATTATTTAAATAATGCGAATTATGCGCAAATAATCAAATCATATGAACAGAAACAAGATAAAAATTTTGATAGTGGATGATGATGCTACTGCTAGAAGTACTTACGCAGAAGCTTTTAAGCAAGAAGGATTTGAGGTTAGCGAAGCGGTTGACGGTGTGGAAGGATTAGACAAAGCAACTAAAATTATTCCAGACGTTATATTTACCGGAATTATTATGCCTAGAATGGACGGATTTGGACTTAAAGAGGCTTTAACTAAAAATATCGCAACAACCAATGTTCCGGTTATGATGCTTTCGCATATGGGACGCGAAGAAGATAAAAGAAAAGCAGAGGAAATGGGCGTTAAAGATTTTATTATTCAAGGTATGACTACTCCTCGGCAAATGATAGAAAAAATTAAGGATATGTTTGATTCAGGAGAATACATTTTAAAATTTAATCCGAATGAATTGGATGCGCCTAAATTAGCCACTGATTTTCATTTTATTCCAGAATTTAAATGTCCAAATTGTTCTAAAGAAATGGTATTAAAAATGAAAATTTCTAATATAGATAAACAGGAGTTTAGAGCTAAGTTTGTTTGTCCCAATTGCGAATAATCTTTGTGAATGGCGAACTGCAATAATTTGAATAAAAACGCTAAGAAGCAGGATGACAGCCTGCTTCTGTAGTTTATTTATATGAGCTGGAAAATAAAAAACAAAAAAGAACTTTTCCCAATTGATCTAAAAGAGAAGTATAGCCAGATTATTCTCAATCTTTTGGCTAACCGAGGAATTAAGAACGCGGATGAAATCAAAAAATATTTTGATTTTGACTATTATTCAGATTTAGGCAATCCCTTTGATATTATTGGGATGGAAAAAGCGGTGGACAGAGTTATTCAAGCTAAAGAAAAAAAAGAAAAGGTTGCTATTTTTGGAGACTATGATGCTGACGGAGTATCTGCTTCTGCCGTTCTTTATGAAGCCTTTGCCAGTTTAAATTTTGATAACAATGTAATTTGCTATATTCCCGATCGTCAAACAGAAGGCTATGGACTAAATATTCAAGCCATAGAATATCTCCATAAGAAGAAAATAACGCTTATCGTTACAGTTGATTGCGGAATTACCAATTATCAAGAAGTTGAAAAAGCCAAAGAGATGGGGATGGATATAATTATTACGGATCATCACCAAGTTCCCGCTCAAATTCCAAAAGCTTGCGCGGTGATTAATCCCAACATTCCAAATTCCGGATTTAAGTTTAAAGATTTGGCCGGTGTGGGAGTAGCTTTTAAATTTGCTCAAGCGCTTTTGGAAAAAGTAGGCAATGAAGAAAAAGAGCAGATAAAATGGGCGCTTGATCTAACAGCCATTGGAACAATTGCTGATTGCGTTCCCTTACTGGGTGAAAATCGAGTATTAGTTAAATATGGATTATTAGTTCTTTCTAAAACCAAGCGGAAAGGGCTTTTAGAAATGTTTAAAGTGGGACGAATTAATATTTCAGAAAATGAAATTCCTGACGCTCATAAAGTGGCTTTCCAAATATCTCCCAGAATTAACGCAGCTGGTCGAATGGATCATGCCAATACAGCTTATCAACTATTAATAGAAAAAGATATTGTTACGGCTCGTAGTTTAGCTTTAGAAATAGAAGAAAAAAATCAACGGCGCCAAAAAATAACCAGTGAAATTTTTAGAGAAGTTCAAATTTTAGCTGATAGATCTTTCAAAGAAAAAAAATTTATTTTTGCTGAGGGTCCCCATTGGAATAGGAGTGCTAGGATTGGTGGCGGGAAAAATAGCGGGAGAATATAAAAAACCAACGATAATTTTAAGACGCCAGGAAAAAGAATTGGTAGGATCGCTTCGCAGTATTCCAGAGGTAAACATAATAGAAAATCTAGAAAAATGCAGTAAATTACTCATAAAATTTGGAGGACATCCTCAAGCAGCTGGCATTAGCCTAAAAGCGGAAAATTTAAAAAAGTTTTATGAAAAGATGTCTTCTTTGGTGGAAGCGGAATTAGCTAAAAAAGAAATAGTTGTCAATCTTGATATAGACATTGAAATGAACGTCAAAGATATTAATTGGGAACTGATGGCTGATTTAAAAAAAATGGAACCTTTCGGAGTTGGTAATCCAGAGCCGGTATTTTTAGTTCGCAATATGCTTATTAAGGATTTAAAAATTGTGGGAAATGGCCAAAAACATTGGAAGCTTTCTTTGCAAGACGAAGCAGGTAGTCCAAAAATTTTTGATGCTATCGGTTTTTCTTTGGTTAAAAAATTTCCTAATCTCAAAAAAAATGATAAAATTGATATAGTTTTTAATCTGCTGGAAGATGAATGGAATGGAAATCATAAAATTCAGTTAAAGCTTATTGATATAAAATTATCAGTTTAATACAGCAATAAATTTAATACTATGGCAAATATTATTAAAATATATACTGATGGTGGATCGCGGGGAAATCCCGGACCGGCAGCTATCGGCATATGGATTGAAACTCTCAATAAAAAATATAGTGAATATATTGGCGAAGAAACAAATAATGTTGCCGAATATGACGCGTTAATTTTTGGCTTAAAAAAAATAAAGCACATTCTCGGGAAAAAGAAAGCTAAATCTTATACAGTAAAATGTTATTTGGACAGTGAATTGGTGGTCAAACAACTTAATCATAAATATAAACTTAAAGAAAAATATATCCAAAATAATTTTATTGAAATTTGGAATTTGATGTTAGATTTTAAAAATGTTATATTTAAGCATATTCCTAGGGAACAAAATAAAATGGCAGATGCGTTGGTTAATCAAGCGCTGGATGAAAAGAGCAAGCAAGAAAAACTTTATTAACAATCAGCATAATTAAAATTTAAAGTTATGTTTAAAAAGAAAAAAACTTATGTAATATTAATCCTCATAATTGTAATAATTGGCGGATTTTTTTATTTTCGAGGACGTAAACCAAAAATTCAATATGAAACTTCTATCGCTCAAAAAGGAAATTTAACGCGAACAGTTTCAATAACTGGTAATTTAGATCCTCAAGTTCAAGCTCAGTTATCTTTCAAAATTAGCGGTCGGTTAGAAAATATTAATTTTGATGTAGGAGATAAAGTAACGAAAGGAACTATTGTCGCAAGTATTAGCCAGGATACGCTGAGTGATGATTTGAGACAAGCGCAAGCGTCCTTAAAAGTTCAAAAAGAAAAATATTCTCTTATGAAGAGAAGAAGTAATTCATATAAACACGAAGAAAAACAAGCTCAAAAAGCAGAAGTGGAAAAAGCTGAAGCAGCGGTAGCGGCTGCTCAGAAGCAATTAAGCGAAACTGTTTTATACGCTCCCATAGATGGAACGGTGATAAAAAGGAATATTGATCCTGGAGAAAATGTAACGGCTAATATATCTATTTTAACCATTGCTGTCATAGAAAATCCGATTATTGAAGCTAATGTTCCGGAATCGGATATTGTTAATGTAGCTATTGACCAAAAGGCCGAGGTTACATTTGACGCGCTTTCACCGAATGAAAAATTTGAAGCTCAAGTTAGTGAAATTGATCCGGCCTCTTCAGTTATTCAAGACGTAGTTTATTATAGAATTAAATTAAAACTAACCAAACCTGATAATCAGCTCAAAGTGGGAATGAGTACGGATATAGATATTAACACGGCTCAAAAAAATAATGTTATCATGATTCCTGAAAGAGCTGTTCAAACTGAAAATAACCAAAAATATGTAAAGGTATTAAAATCGGATAATGCCGTAAAAAAAATAAATATTCAAACCGGACTTTCCGGCGATGGCGGTATGGTGGAAGTAACTAGTGGACTTTCTGGAGGAGAACAAGTAGTAACGTTAGTAAAAACAACATAAAAAGAAATTACTGAAGAATTAAAATTTTTTCAAAATTAAACTCAAACTATAAATTTTATAACCAAAAATTTCCCTCAATCAACACGACCAATGGAAATTTTTGGATAAAATTTAAGTTTTCAAACAAGAATTTCTCAAAAATTTTAATTCTTCAGTAGTTTAAACAAATAATTTAAACTTAAAACCATGACGAGACTCCGGTTCTATTTTTATGAATGAAGAAGAAAATTTTCCCCTTATCAAAACTCAAAACCTTTCTAAAACATATGATAATGAAGGAGTAAAAACAAGGGCGCTACGTAGTGCTAGTTTTAGTATTGAAAAGGGCGAGTTTGTGACTATTATGGGGCCAAGCGGATCAGGAAAATCTACCTTAATGCATATATTGGGGCTTCTTGATCGATCTAGCGCCGGAAAATATTTTTTTGAAAATCAGGATGTTTCAACTTTTGACGATGATGTTTTAGCAGGAATACGAAATGAAAAAATTGGTTTTGTTTTTCAAGCTTTTAATTTACTTCCCAGAACTTCAATTTATGAAAATGTAGAATTGCCTTTACTGTATGATCAAAATCCGGATAACAATAATTCAAAAAAAGTTATGGCGGCACTTCATTGGGTTGGCATGGAATATCGCAAAGACTATTTTTCTAATCAACTTTCTGGCGGGGAAAAACAAAAAGTGGCCATTGCCCGCGCGTTGGTAAACAGTCCAAATATAATTTTTGCTGACGAACCAACTGGCAACTTGGATTCTGTTTCCGGTTTGCAAATAATGAAAATACTCCAAAAACTTAACAACGAAGGGCATACTATTATTTTAGTTACACACGAAACTTTTACAGCAGAGCACGCTAAGAGAATTCTTCAAATGAAAGATGGTCAAATTGTTTCTGATGAGCCCATAAAAAATAGAAGAATCGCTCACGATGGGGAGTTGCTAAAATAAAAAATGAAAATAATCAACCCTATAAAAATCTCTTATAAAAATCTTATGGCGGCAAAACTCCGTTCTTCTTTAACTATTTTAGGAGTTATCATCGGAGTGGCGGCTGTAGTTATTATTATGGCGATTGGAAAATCAGCACAAGCTTTGATTTTAGATCAAATTAGCGGAATAGGCTCTAATCTAATTGCAATTTTACCGGGAGCTTCAGATGAAAAAGGACCGCCAGCAGCCGCTTTAGGAATTTCTGTGACTACTTTGAAATATAGCGATCTCCAAGCACTTAGAAATAAAAAATATGTTCCAGAATCTTCAAACGCAGCCGGGTATGTTTTAGGCACTGCGGCTGCTACTTATAACAGCACAAGCATTAACACTTCCTTTGAAGGCACAACCGCCAGTTATATGGATGTGGAAAATACTCAAATAGCCAAAGGAAGATTTTTTACTAAAGGAGAAGAGACCGATTTATCTAGAGTGACTGTCTTGGGATTTAATGAAGCGAAAGATCTTTTTCAAAATACTAGTCCTTTAAATAAAATAATAAAAATTAAAAATCAAAATTTCACAGTAATTGGAATTTTAGCTAAAAGAGGTTCAACCGGTTTTGGAATAACCAATCAAGATGATACAATATTTGTTCCACTCAAAACAGCCCAAAAATTAATTCTAGGCATTGATCATTTGGGTTTTATTCGCCTTAAAGTAAAAGATGCCAGTTTAATCCCTCAAGCTGAAGCTAACATCAAAGCTACATTAAGAGAACGCCATCATATAACAGATCCAGCCAATGATGATTTTTCAGTTCGTGATATAGCTTCTGCTTTAGAAACTATTACTCAAGTAACTGATGTTTTGAGATATTTTTTATTAACTATCGGAGCCATCTCGCTTCTTGTCGGTGGAGTGGGTATTATGAGCATTATGCTTTTAGCGGTAAAACAAAGAATCAGAGAAATAGGATTGAGAAAAGCGGTAGGAGCGAGAAACAGCGATATGCAAGCGCAGTTTTTAATTGAATCAATTTTTGTATCATTTTTAGGTGGTATTATTGGAATTATTATCGGTGTGGCTGTTTCTTTTTTAATAGCTGTCGTAGCTCAAAGTTTACAATATACTTGGCCTTTTCTTATTTCTTGGCAATCAATTGTGGTAGCCAGTCTAGTTTCTATTACAATCGGAGCCATCTTTGGTGTTTATCCCGCTCATATTGCCGCAAAAATCAGTCCCATGGAAGCTTTGAGATATGAATAAAATTTTAATTTTTCAGTGGGTCTAATAAAATAATTTTAAATTTTAAAGATTAATTTTTTGAAATGTTTCGCAATTTAGCTATTCCAATTAAACTAGCCATCAAAAGTATTCGCGCTAATCTGGGACGGACTTTTTTGTCACTCCTAGGTATTGTTATTGGGGTAGCCTCAGTAATTTTAGTTTTGTCTCTTGGCGCTGGTGTGAAAAGTTTTGTAGTTAACCAAATAAGCGCTTTTGGTAGTAATATTATGGAAATAGAAATTAAAACACCTAAAACTAAAAAAACTTCAACCCAAAATGTCGGAGGCATAGTAGGCGGAACACAAATTACTACCTTTAAACTTGATGACGCTCAAAAAATAGCTAAACTTAAAAATGTCGGACCCTGGTACGCGGCTATTATGAGTCAGCAAATAATGAGCTATGCCGGTAAAAATAAACAAGCTTATATTCTAGGAGCCACGGCCGGCATTATAGAGGCAGATCAAAAAGCGCAAATAGAATCCGGGACAATGTTTACTGATGAAGATGATAATTCTCTTAAGCAAACAGTTGTTTTGGAAGTGAAATAAAAAATGATTTTTTTGGGGAGCAAAAGGCGGTAGGAAAACTAATTAAGATCAAAGGTCAAACATATAAAGTTATCGGGGTATTCAAAAAGAGAGGTGTATCTGGGTTTTTCAATCTAGACAAAACTATTTTTATTCCATTAAAAACAGTTCAAAAAAAAATAATGGGAGTAAATTATATTCAGTTTGCTATTTTTAATCTTAAAGATATGAAAAAACTAGATATAACGATGCTAGATGCTACTGATATTATGCGCAGGCAACATAAAATTACTAAGCCAGATGATGATGATTTTTCAGTAAATTCAATTGCAGAAATTATGGATATTTTAAATAAAGTTTTTTTTACAATAGATTTATTGCTTTTAGCGCTCACTTCTATTTCTTTGATTGTTGGCGGAGTAGGAATTATGAATGTTATGTATGTCATAGTGGCTGAAAGAATATATGAAATAGGATTAAAAAAAGCGGTTGGAGCAAAGAAAGGAAATATTTTAACCCAATTTCTGTTGGAAGCTGTTTTTATTACTTTATTAGGCGGAATTATTGGTTTATTTATTGGCTTAGGCGTGTCTAAAGTTGGGGAAATCGTGGCTACCAATCTGGGCTTTAACTTGGATTTTCCCGTTACTTTTAGGGCGGTCTTTATTGGTATTGGATTTTCAGCTGTTACCGGGATTATTTTTGGCTATTGGCCGGCTCGTCAAGCTTCAAAATTATCTCCAATGGAAGCACTGCGGAAAGAATAAATAATTTTTTATTACACAATATTTTTAAAATCCCGCAAGTTGTGGGAGTTTTTAATATATGATAGCCTAAAATTGTATCAAGTCATTTAACTTAATTTTCCTTTCTGTCATTCCCGCGTAGGCGGGAATCCAGTGAACCAGCCAAAAGTTTCAAGACTAGATTCCCGTTTTCACGGGAATGACAAAGGCTAAAGTTTTGTCTGAATTATGATTTAACATGGATAAGAAATGGAAATTAATTAAAATCAGTTACATAGTAATAATTTCTCAAAAATTTTAATTTTTCAGTAGTCTAATAAAACATATAGTATTTATGGAAAATGAAATTCAAAAAGATACTCAGAAAATAAGTGAAGCAGAAATTATGGAACCAGAAAGAGTTTTAGAAGCACCCAAAAAAAACCGAAAAAAAAGGTATAATTTTTATATTGAGTTGATTTTATTTTTTATTTTAGGAATATTACTTGGCATAGCAGTTAAAACGGAAGCTGTTAAAAAAGTAACTATCGGTTTTGATGATTATAAAATGAAAATAAAAAGACAAGATTACGATATAAATCAACTCCAAAATAACTTGATTCAAAAGCAAATACAAGCTAGCCAAAACTCCGATAAAAATGATAATTCCAGCCAAAAAAATACTGGTCATCAAGATAATTCTTCTAAGCAAAATAATTAGTCTGTCATAAACGATTAGCTTAAAATATATTAGAGTATAAATATTTGACGAAAACAATAAAAAATTCAAAACAAACCTTAACTAAATTAAAGAAAAATTATGAGTGAAGAAAATGTTAAAATTGAGGAGGATATTGAAAAAGAAGAAGACAGTGAAGACATTAAAAAAGAAAAAGATGAAAAACTTAAAAATGAAGAAACTGAAACAAAAATGACAGCTGAATCAGATAAAAAAAACAAGCAAATAAAAAATTTAATTTCAGTAGCTATTCTTTTAGCGGGGCTTTTAATAGGAAGCTTATTTGTAGATGTAGCTCAAATTGTGCGAGGGAATGGATATTCTCAAAAAAATCTTGATAAATCTGACATTTTTGAAGCGGAAGGAAAGACATGGGTTGCCTATAATGAACCGGCTGTAGGAATAAAAGTAATTAGCGATGATAAATGCGATAAATGCGATCCGAGTGAAGTATTAGTTTGGTTTCGTCGCATGATTCCAACCGTTAGCGCTCAAAAAATAGATTACAACAGCCACCAAGGTAAGCAGTTAATTTCCCAATTTAATATAAAAACTCTTCCCGCTTTTATTTTTGATCAAGATATAAATAAAACTGATTTCTATATTCAAGCTAAAAAATTATTTAAACCAAAAAATAATGAATTTATACTTGATGCTCAAAAGCTGGGACTTCCGGCCGGAAAATATTTGCAATTACCTCAAATTAAAAAAGATGATGCTACTCTTGGAAAAGCTGATTCTAAAGTGAAAGTGATTATTTTTTCTGATTTCCAATGTCCTTATTGCAAACTATTCTATACAACTCTGCGTGATATGATGAAGACTTATCAGGATAAAGTTCTTTTCGTCTTCAAAGAATTACCCTTAGATAGTATTCACCCGCAAGCTTCTAATGCTGCTTTGGCGTCCGAATGCGCTTTAGAACAGAATAAGTTTTGGCAATATGCCGATAATCTTTATGCTAAACAATCTAAATGGAGCAGTGCTACTGGAACAACACAATTTAAAAAATATGCTCAAACTTTAGGGCTCAACACTCACCAATTTAATCAATGTTTAGACAGTAAAAAATATCAAGGTAAAATTGATGCTGACAAAAAAGAAGCCAGTGATTTTAGTATTTCTGGAACGCCTGCTATCTTTGTCAATGACCAATTTAAAAATGGAGTAATCAGCAAAGACCAACTCAAAAAAGCTATTGACGAACAACTAAATAAAAAATAAGAAACTAAAAAGAGGAGGAGAAGTAATCTGTTATAAATAATAAAGAAAAGAACAATGGATTGCATCAGAGGCGAAGCTTCCTTAAAGAAGCTTCGCTTCTGTTTACAAGTGATTGTCAGTATTTGCAATAAGGTGTATAATATTATCGCGTGAAATAAAGATAAAAAATAAAAAAATTGTAAAATAGAAATATGAAATATCACAAAGACATCTTTGAAGTTATTTTTTTTGCACGAGGCGGGCAAGGAGCTAAAACAGCCGCTGAAATTTTAGCGCAATCTGCAACGTATGATGGTAAATATATTCAGGCCTTTCCCCATTTTGGTCCAGAAAGATCAGGCGCTCCAACCAGGACTTATTTACGTATAGCGGACAAAATTATTCGCACCCATGAACCGGTAGTTGATCCAGATGTGGTGGTTGTTTTAGATGATACGCTTTTAACTTCTCAAAACATAACCAATAACTTAGATAAACAAGAAGCGTTAATTGTTAATACAAGAATGACGGGGCTTGAAGTAAAAGATGAATTGGCTCAAAAAGGAGAAAATTTTGAAGGAAAAGTATATCCAATTGACGCTAGCGGAATATCTCTAGAAATGATTGGACAACCACGGCCCAACACGGTGATTTTAGGAAAGTTTATTCAGGTAACAGAAGCGGTGAAATTAGAAAGCGTTGTGGCCGAATTTAGAAAAATATTTGAAAATAAAGTTGGAAAAGAATTGACTGATAAAAATATAATGGCTATTGAAAAAGCCTACGACACGATTTAGCGGTTAACTTTTTGAAATCTAAATATAAAATTTATAAAAAAATAATATGGAACATGGCGCAGTTATAAAACACGATCAAAATAAAGCTCCGAAAACGGGGAAATGGCGTTATATGCATCCTGAAGTAGATAAATCAAAATGCACCGGTTGTGGCATATGTGTTGGATTTTGTCCGGAAGGAGCTATAACATTGGTAGAAGATAAAAATGGCAATAAAAAAGCAGAGATTGATTATGAATATTGCAAGGGATGCGGAGTTTGCTCTGCGGTATGTCCGTTTAAGGCCGTAGCTATGAAAAAAAAGTAAAAAATAAGAAATATAAAATATAAAAATAAATCACTGAATAATAATATAAAATTTTTATACAGAATAATATTATGACACCTAAAAATAAAAAATTAGCTTTAACTGGTGGCGCGGCTTCAGCCGAAGCTCTCAGGCAAATTGAACCGGATGTAATGCCAATTTATCCTATCACGCCGCAAACGCCAATTATTGAAACCTACGCTAAATTCCAAGCCAATGGAGAAGTAGATACGGAGATTATTAAAGTTGAGTCAGAGCATAGCGCCATTTCGGCGGCAGTTGGAGCCAGCGCGGCTGGAGCCAGGACAGTCACTGCTACTAGCTCGCAAGGATTAGCTTTAATGAACGAAGTTCTTTATATTGCCAGTGGCTTACGGCTTCCAATTATGCTAGTTATCTCTTCTCGAGCTCTTTCTGCTCCAATTAATATTCATGGCGATCACTCTGATGTGATGGATGCGCGTGATAGCGGTTGGATGCAGATTTTTTGTGAGAACGCTCAAGAAGTCTATGACAAAACAATTATGGGTATGAAACTAGCTGAAAAAGTAAATATGCCCGTTATGGTTATTATGGACGGATTTAATGTTTCTCATTCAGTAGAAAATTTAGAAACTTTAGAAACAGAAGCAGTTCAAAAATTTGTGGGAAAGCGCCAGCCAATCAATCCTCTTCTGGATGTAGATAATCCGGTTACCTATGGCCCGGTAGATCTTCAAAATTCTTATTTTGAATTTAAAATTGATGAAGAAAAGGCTATGCTTAACGCTTTGCCTCAGTATGAAAAAATTGCTAAAGAATACGAAAAAATCAGTGGGCGGTCTTATGATTATAGCGAGCAATATAAAACTCAAGATGCTGATAAAATTATGGTTATGGCCGGCTCGCCAGCTGGGACAGCTAAAGTAGTTGTAGATAAATTACGGGATCAAGGAAAAAAAGTAGGCATTCTTAAAATTAATTTATTTCGCCCATTTCCATATAAAAAAATAGGTGAAGCGCTTAAAAATGCCAAAGAAATAATTGTTTTAGACAGATCGCAATCAATTGGAGCGGAAGCGTCTTTTTATTCAGAAATCATAAATACTTTATATAATGAATTAAATCATAAGCCAAAAGTGACCAGCCATATTTACGGTTTAGGCGGACGGGATATTTTTCAAAAACAAATTGAAGATGTATTTGAAGGAAAAATGAAAGATAGATATTTAGTTTAGCTTATAAACTTATAATCCAAATAAATTATTAAAAATAGAATGAATAAAGAATTAACAAAATATTTTGCCCCTGGCCACAGCGCTTGTGCCGGTTGCGCTTTTCCCTCTATTGTCAGATCAGTATTAGGTGAAGCTACTACGCCAGTCGTTATAGCTAACGCTACTGGATGTCTGGAGGTTACATCCAGTCTTTATCCTTATACAGCCTGGAAAGTACCTTGGATCCATGATGCTTTTGAAAATGCGGCGGCAACGCTTTCCGGCGTTGAAAGAGCCTATAAAGTTTTAAAAAGAAAAGGTAAAATTGATAAAAAAATAAAGTTTGTGGCCTTTGGGGGAGATGGCGGAACATATGACATTGGACTCCAATCTCTTTCTGGCGCGCTGGAACGCGGGCATAATTTTCTTTATGTTCTTTACGATAATGAAGGTTATATGAATACTGGGAATCAGAGATCATCAGCCACGCCCTATGGTGCGGCCACAGAAACTACTCCAGCTGGACGCGCCTCATTTGGAAAAACGGTTGTCCGCAAAAACTTAATGGATATTGTCAATGCTCATCATATTCCATATTTGGCGCAAGCTAACATTGCATTTCTAGCAGACCTTAAACATAAAGCGAAAAAAGCGCTTTCTATTGAAGGGCCGACCTTTCTGAGTGTTTTTTCTCCCTGTACTAATAATTGGAAATTTCCTACTTCACAATATGTAAATGTGGCCCGTTTAGCCACAGAAACAAATTTTTGGCCACTTTATGAAATAGAAAACGGAAAACATAAACTTAGTTGGTCTGCGAAAGAAGTCAAGCCAATTGAAGAGTTTTTAAAAACTCAAGGACGTTTCAAGCATTTATTTAAAGCTGAAAATAAGGAAGTTATTAAAGAGATGCAACGCATTGTTAACCAAGAATGGGAAAGATTGTCCAAATTGGCGAAGTGAATTTAAGTTAATTCCGCAACTATTATGCGCCGTCCTAGCTCAATGGTAGAGCAATGGTATCGTAAACCATAGGTTATCGGTTCAAGTCCGATGGACGGCTCATAGCATTATTTAAAAAATCAAATTTATGAAGATAGTTTCGGATAAAATTTCAGTTGATGAACTGAAGGAAATGTCAACAAAAATGTTTGGTAATCTAGTAAAAGCAGTTATAGATATAGAAAAAGAAATTATGGCAGTGAATGCCGAATTACATGCCGATGAAGAAGCCTGGATGCTAGAAAATGGTTCCAAATAAAAAAATCTTTGGGGGATAAATATTTATCCTGAGATGACAGGGGATGATTTTGTGGAATTTGATTCAATGATAAATTTACGTCCGGCGCAAGGAAATCAAAGCCGAGAAGTAGATAGTATGAAAATCCAAAAAAGGATTTTGAAAATAGTTAATAAACTAGTGCAAAAGTAATGCAATATCAGCATAAAAATTTAGCCGATGGCCAATGGAAGAAACTCTCATTTTTTGAACAAATGGCCAATGTTGGCAGTGAAGTTGAGCGAACAATAAAATGGAAAAATAAAGAAAACTTGAAATATAGTCGAATGGCTTTTGAGCGAGCCTTGGAACTAATAGATCTTACAATTGCTGACCAAAAAAACAGAAAAAAATTGAAGGAACTGTTGCGAGTACGAGAAACTTTAGCGGATTATTTTGCTTTTAAAAATGAATATGGGTCAACAGACAAAAGCTGGCAAAATTATTTTTACGCTTTCAATTGGGCAGCGAGAGTTAATTTATGATATCAAATAATAAAAACTTATGAACCCCAGTTAGAAATTGTTATTCTGCCCATGGGGCGTATAATAGAGATCATCTAATTATTAATTTATTAAAAAAATTATGGAAAATTCTAATGGGATAAAATTATACATTTGTGAAATTTGCGGGGATGCTTATATTGGTGAGGAAAAGCCCGCTGATTGCCCGTTTTGTGGGGCTAAAAAAAGCTTCATTAAACTTGGAGATGAAGCCAAGCCGATTGTGAATGAAAAAATCGAAATTAGCGAAATTTCCCAAAAAAACTTAATGGAAACTTTAGCATTGGAAACTCGGGCTAACGCGGTTTATCTTTGTATGGCTGGAAAAGCGATGGAATATAAAATTAAGGCAATGTATAAGCGATTAGCGAAAGTTGAATTAGAACATGCCACGATTGTTACAAA
>Ga0114931_10004551_pt1 | contig 17314 bp, 18 predicted proteins | sample 2SBtaG_FD_89579 | JGI IMG/M metagenome (GOLD analysis project Ga0114931, IMG submission 89579) | Deep subsurface microbial communities from Kolumbo volcano to uncover new lineages of life (NeLLi) - 2SBTROV14_V59a metaG | ecosystem: Environmental > Aquatic > Marine > Volcanic | place: Kolumbo...
CGCGGCCGCCAGGGAGCCGCGCTGCTGGTCGTACGGGCCGGCGGCGGCTACGGCGGCTTCAACGACCGCTACATCGATCTGCGCGTCGACGACCACGACGCACCGGTGGAGCGGCTCCGCGAGCTGCTCGAGCTCCATCACCTCTACTTCGAGCGTCCGTGCCGGGAAGACCTCCTGCCGCTCGAGGGCGCGGTGCTGGAGCGGCTGCTGGCCGTGCTGGAACGCGCGGGCCTGCACCGTTCCGGCGAGGGCTGGAACGAAAGCGCCCAGCAAGCGTTGCTCGACGTGGCCGGGGTGGAGAACCTCGAGGAGCGCCTCACGCGGGACGACCGCATCGACCGCCTGGCGCTCGAGCACCTCGAACGCCGTTACCCCGGCTGACCCGCCTACTGCCCGCTGAACTCCGGATCGCGCTTCTCGAGGAACGCGCTGGTCCCCTCCTTCATGTCCTCGGTGGTCGCCGCCATCCCGAACAGGTCGGCCTCGATCTCGAGACCCTGGTTGAGCGTGACGTCCAGTCCGCGCACCACGGCCTCCTTGGCCAGTCCCAGCGCGATGGGTGCCTTGCGCAGGGTGAGGCGGGCGAGCTCCTTGGCGCCCTCCAGGGCGTCGTCGGCGATGCGATCGACCAGGCCCATCGCCAGCGCCTCCTCGGCCTCGACATGGCGGCCGGTGAAGATGAGGTCGAGTGCACGTCCCTGGCCGATGAGGCGCGGCAGGCGCTGCGTGCCGCCGTAGCCGGGGATGAGCCCCAGCCCGACCTCGGGGAGCCCCAGCCGCGCGTTCGGTGAGGCGACCCGCAGGTCGGCCGCGATGGCAAGCTCGAGCCCGCCGCCCAGCGCGAAGCCGTTGATCGCCGCGATGGTCGGGATCGGCAGCGCGGCGAGCGTGTTGGTCAGGTCCTGGCCGGCGAGCGAGGCCTCACGGCCGGCGAAGGGGTCGGCCAGGCGCTGCAGGGCGCCGATGTCGGCGCCCGCCACGAACGCGCGGCCGGCGCCGGTCAGGACCAGCGCACGGACTTCGAGGTCGGCCTCGGCCATGTCGAAGGCGAACGAGAGCTCCATGAGCACCTCGTCGTTCAGGGCGTTGAGCGCTTCCTGCCGATCGACGGTGACCACGGCGATGCCGCCGTCGACCTCGTAACGGAGATTCTCGAAACGGACGTCCTCTTGGGGTTCAGAATCGCTCATGCAAGCCTCCGGTGGCTGGAGAGGGTCGTGTCTCAATCGTAACGGAAGAAGCCCTCGCCGCTCTTGCGCCCGAGCTTGCCGGCGCGCACCATCTGGCGCATGAGCGGCGCGGGCCGGAACTTCGGATCGCCGAACTCGGCGAACAGCGCTTCGGTGGCGGCGAGTCCCACGTCGAGCCCTACGAGGTCCGAGAGCGCCAGCGGCCCGATCGGCATGTTGGCACCCAGCTTCATCGCGCGGTCGATGTCCTCGGCCGACGCGACCCCCTCGGAGAGCGCGTGCACGGCGTCGTTGAGGTAGGGGATGAGCAGGCGGTTGACGATGAAGCCCGGTTTGTCTTCGCACACGATGGGGGTCTTCCCGATCCCCTCGGCGAACGCGCGCGCCTGCTCCACGGTCTCGTCGGACGAGCGCAGGCCACGGACCACCTCGACCAGGGCCATCACCGGCACCGGGTTGAAGAAATGCATGCCGCAGAAGCGCTCCGGGCGGCCGCCGTAGCCGGCGACCTCGGTCACGGACAGGCTGGACGTGTTGGTGGCCAGCAGGGCGCCTTGGCTGGTGGCTGCCGCGAGCTGACCCCAGACGTCACGCTTCACCTCGAGCGACTCGTAGACGGCCTCGATCACGACGCCCGCCTCCTCGAGGCCCTCCAGGCGGTCGCGCAGCCCGATCCGGGAGCGCGCCTCCTCGGCTTCGCCCCGCGTGAGCACCTCCTTCTTCACCAGCCGGCCGAGGCTGGCGTCGATCGCCCGCTCGGCGCGCTCCAGCGCGCCGGGTGCGACGTCGCACACCACCACGTCGTGGCCTGCGACCGCGCAGGTCTGCGCGATCCCGGACCCCATGGTTCCTGCTCCGATGACGGCTACGTTCATGACGCGTCCTTTCCCAGCGCCGGAGCGAGCACCTGCCCGCTGTCCCGCGCGCGATGCCGCTGCTGTCGGGTGCGGTCGCGGCTCAACGCCGACGGTCCTCGCCGAGCGCGAGCCCGGCCTCCAGGGCGGCCTCGACCATGCGGTCGACGGCGCGGACGAGCACCTCGGGGTCGACGAAGCTGGCATCGCCGATCGCGTTGGTGGCCACCAGCGCGCAACCGGTACGCACGCCGCGCAAAGCTCCCAGCGTGAACAGGGCCGAGGCCTCCATCTCCACCGCGAGCACCCCCTTCGCCGCGAGCGCGGGCACGTCGTCGGGCGCCGTGGCGTAGAAGGCGTCCTCGGTCTGGATGAGGCCGACCGCAGGGTGCTTGCCCGAGGCCTCGGCCGCCGACACCAGGGCGCTCGTGACCCCGAAGTCGGCGGTCGGCGCGTAGGGCTCGCCACAGAGGTACATGGCGGTGGTGCCGTCGCGAGGGATGCTGGACACGGCCACCACCAGGTCGCCGGGCGCGATCCCGTCCGCGACGGTGCCACAGGTGCCCACGCGCACCAGCGTCCGGGCGCCGAGCTGGATGAGCTCCTCGACGACGATGGCGAGGCTCGGGCACCCCATCCCCGTGGTCTGCACGGTGACGGGCATGCCCTTGTAGCGCCCGCTGAAGCCGAGGAGTTGTCGATAGGTGTTGATGGGGCGGACGTCGTCGAAGAAGCGCTCCGCGATGTGTCGTGCCCGATCCGGGTCACCCGGGAGCAACACGAAGGGAGCGACGTCGTCCTGGTGGGCGCGCACGTGCAACGGGGTCATCGCGCCACGATACCAGAGCGTGCGCGCCGCGCCCTTCGCCGTGGCGGGCCGCGGGAACACGGCGGACCCGGCGGGCGCTCGCGGCGGGAGCGCAACTATGAAAGGTTGAACGGGAGCGATGTGCTCTCGCGTGCTAGACTCCCGCCTGTGCAGGACATGGAGGAGATCCTCGCGCAACTCGTGCAGGGGGTGGGCGGTTGCCTCGCGGCCGCCGTCGCCGGCATGGACGGCCTGGTGATCGAGCAGTCGCCCCGCGAGAGCACGGAGCTCGTCGGTGTCGTCGCCGAGATCACCAACGCCCTGACGGGCCTGTCGAACACCGTCGGCGAGCACCTCGGCGGCGGACCGCTGCACGAGGTCATCGTGACGAGCGATCGGCGCGTCGCCTACGCCCGCCTGCTGGAGGGCGACCTCTTCTGCTTGCTCGTTCTCAATCGCCACGGCAACGTCGGGAAGGCCCGGCTGCTCACCGGCGAGGCGGCGCGCAAGATCGAGGGGAGTTTCGCGTGAGCGTGCCCACGGTCCTCCGCTCCGCCGAACCGGACCGCGCGACCTCGAGGCGCGCGGCGTGAGCGCGCACGCGCGCCTGCGCGAAGCGCTCGGACCGCTCGCCGAGGAAGGCGGGGTGGTCGCGGCGCTCGTGCTGACACGTGACGGCCTGCCCGTGGAGATGGTGGGACATGGCGTGCGGGCCGATGTTCTGGCTGCGGAGGGGGGCGCGCTGGCCGAGGCGTGCCGGTCCGCCGCGGAGCGCCTCATGTTGGGGAACGCCGACGAGATCACGGTGCGGGCGCCCGGGTACCGCCTGAGCTGCCTGCTGCTCGGGGACTACGCGCTCGCCCTCGTGCTGGCCGGCGAGGAGGCCGCCGGTGCGCTGGAAACCGCGCGTGCGACGGTCGCGGCGCTGCGCGAGGCGCTGGGGGAGAACGGGTGAGCGCCCAGGACACGACCCTGCAGGACGTCCTGCGCGAGCTCCTCGGCATCCGGGGCGTCGCCAGCGTGGCGGTCGCGAGCGCCGACGGCACTCTGGTCGACGGTCTGGCCCTGGGCGAGGACGCCCTGCAGGCGCTCCAGGAGCTGGTCCCCACCGCGCTCGCCTCGAGCAGGGCCCTGGGCGGGCTCCTCGGCGACGCGGTGGTGCAGCAGGCCCTGGTGGAGTACGAGCAGGGGCCCGTCCTCCTCGCGCCGATCGACGGCGACGGGGGGGAGGAACGCGTCCATGTGGCGGTGATCGGGATCGCCGACGTCGCCGATCTCGGACGCGTACGGTTCCAGCTCCGCAGGCGCATGGCGGCGCTGGCCCAGGTCCTGGCGCGGCCCGAAGCGACATGAGGGGGTGGGACGGGTACGCTGAGGGTGTGAACGAGTTCCACCTGGAGATCCCGCCGGAGGTGGCGCGGGGGCACTACGCCAACCTCGCCATCATCACCCACACGCACGACGAGTTCATCGTGGACTTCGCGCTGGCCTACCCGCAACAGGCCCCGGTCGTGAGCGCCCGTGTCATCACCAGCCCGCGCCACGCCAAGGCCCTGCTACGGAGCCTCGAGGAGAACATCCGACGCTTCGAGGAGCGTCACGGCCCCATCCCGGAGCCGCCCCGGACGGATCCCGAAGAGTCGAACTGAGGGCGCGGAGGTACGGGCGGACGCGCCCGGACGCCTCGCCACGCGTACACACGTGCCGTGTGCAAGGCGCACGGCCAGGACGGCTGTCATGGGCACTACCCGAGCGGGCTGGGGGGCGGTTTGTAATGACTCCATGCCCGAAGGGGTCACCGTCTTCTTCGACTACACCTGCCCGTACTCGTGGCGTGCGGCGGAACTGGTGGAGTGGGTGGCGGGCCCCCTCGATCTGGTCTTCGAGTGGCGGCACTTCAGCCTGTACCAGTTCAACCACGACCCGCGCGAGCGCTGGCAGCTGTGGAACGAGCCGATCGACCCCGACGACGACATGGGGAGCAAGGGACTCCTGCCCTTCCTGGCCTCCCAGGCCGCGCGGAAGCAGGGGCCCGACGCCTACGCCGCCTTCCGTCTGGGCCTGCTGCGGGCGCGGCATCGCGATCGCCGGCCCCTGAATCGCAGCACCATCGACGAGGTGGCGGTCTGCAACGGCCTCCACATGCCCAGATTCACCGACGATCTGGCCAATCCGGAGTGCCGCACCGTCCTCGCCCAGGAGCACTACTACGCCGTGGCGCGCGACATCTTCGGGACCCCGACGCTCGTCCTGCCCGGCGGCGAGACGGCTTACCTCCGGATCCGGGAGCTGCCGAGAGATCAGGGCGAAGCGGTCGGGCTTTTCCGGGACTATCGCAACCTGCTCGAGCGCTACCCCTACCTCGAGACCGTCCGGCGTCCACGGCCCAAGCGAAACTGACGTCCGTTGCGTGCCTGACGATATGTGTGGGATTTGTCGGCCGCGGACGGAAGCTCTCGCGGTAGACTGACGCCGTGCGGCTCGGACAGAACGTGGGGCACGGTTCGGATGTGGGCCGTGTTCGCCCGCTGAACGAAGACTATCACCGCGTCTGGCAGTTCCCGCTTCACGACGGCGAACTGACCCTCCTCGCGGTGGCGGACGGGATGGGGGGAGCGGCGGCGGGCGAGGTGGCCAGCAAGCTCGCCATGGAAGTGCTGGACGAATCGTTCAGCCGCTACGTGGAGGAGATGCGCGCAGGCAATCCCGTCGTGGGCATCGACAAGCTGACCGAGAAGGCCATGCGCCTGGCGAACCGCCGCGTCTACGCCGCCGCCATCAAGAACCAGGGACGTCGCGGGATGGGCACGACGCTCACCTGTGTGGCCGTTCTGGGTCCCCGTGCCTACGTCGGGCACGTCGGCGACTCGCGCGCCTATATGGTGCGCGGCAGCAAGATCTACCAACTCACGAAGGACCACTCGTGGGTCGAGGAGCAACTCGAGAAGGGCCTGCTCAGCGAGGACGAGGCGGAGCAGCACGAGTGGCGCAACCTCATCACCCGCGCTCTCGGTACGCGTCCGCAGGTCGCGCCCGACGTCGTCGAGATCGGCGTGGAGTCGGGCGACGTGTTCGTCATCTCGACCGACGGCCTGCACGGCCTGGTGAAGCCCGAAGAGATCCTGGGTGAGATCAAACGCACCACCAACCGCCAGCTCAGCGTCGAGTACCTCATCTCGCTGGCCAACGACCGCGGGGGACCCGACAACATCACGCTCGTGATCGCCGAGGTCGCCTGATGCTGATCGTACTCGGCGCCATCGCCGTGGTGCTCATCGTGTTGCTCGTGCGTGCGCCGACGTGGTTGGTGCTGGTGCTGCTGGCGCTGTCGTTCCTGGTCGGAGCCGGTGCCGTGGTCATCGGTGGGCTGGCGCGGTCGGTATCGCCGTTGCTGCTCTACGCCCTGGCGCTGGGGCTGCTCGTTCCCGGCGGGACGGTCGCGTTGCGCAGCAGAAGGGTGGCTCCGCCCAAGCGGCGACGCAACCGCACGCAGGCCACCGCCGCACGGTCCAAGAAGCGCGTGCAGTCGAGCTTCGACGCCATGGACATCCCGGGGTTCGAGCTGCTCGAGAAGGTCGGGTCCGGGGGCATGGCGAGCGTCTACCGGGCGAAGCGCAAGTCCGACAACCAGATCGTCGCTCTCAAGATCCCCATGGAGCAGTACGTCGCCGATGCCAAGTTCATCCGCCGCTTCCACCGGGAGGCGGAAGTGGCACAGCGGCTCAGCCACGTCAACATCGTGCGCACCTACGAGCACGGCAGCATCGGCATCCAGCACTACATGGTGATGGAGTACGTCGACGGCCGCAGCCTCGAGGGGTTCATCGAGGGCGAGGAGCTCGGCCTCGATCTCGACGTCGACGTCATGAAGCGCGTGGTGCGCGCGCTGCAGCACATCCATTCGGCTGGGATCATCCATCTCGATATCAAGCCCGGAAATATCATGATCCTGCGCGGAGGCGTGCGCGAGGTCGACGGCCGGCGGCGCGTGCAGCCCGAGGCGGTGAAGTTGATGGACTTCGGCATCGCCGGCGGCAAGGTTCTCTCGCGGCTCACCATGACGGGGGCACGCGTCGGCACGCCGGTCTACATGTCGCCGGAGCAGGCGCGCGGGCTCAAGATCGACCATCGCAGTGACATCTACAGCCTGGGCCTGGTGTTCTACGAGATGCTCACCAGCCAGACGGCCTTCAAGGGCGGCTACGAGGCGATCGTCCACCAGCAGATCTTCCAGACCCCTCCGCCGCCCCGGCAGATCAACCTCAAGGTCCCGAAGACGCTCGACCAGCTGGTGATGCGCATGATCGCCAAGGACCCGGACGAGCGCCCGACGCTCGACGAGGTCTACGACACGCTCGAGAAGGCCGATTTCGACGACGACGAGCCCTTGAACCTGCCCAGCCGCCTGGTGCTGACGGTGAGCGCCCGCCAGGGCGTCCTGCGCATCCTGGACCCCGACGGCAACCTGCACACCTCACTCGGCGATATCGGGGTGGGTGCGGGGGCGTTCTCGGCGGCTCCGTTGTCCGTGGCGGTTGACAGCCAGGGCAACTTCTTCGCGGCGATCTTCGAGTATCGACTGGGGCAGGAGGATCACCGGATGATCCACAAGCTCGCTCCGGACGGGACGCCGCTGTTGTCGTTCGGCTCCTACGGCATGAAGCCCGGCGAGTTCCTGTACCCGATGTCGGTGGCCGTTGCCGCCGACGACACCGTCTACGTGCTCGACAGTGAGACGCATCTCGTCCAACACTTCAGCAACGACGGCGCCTTCCTCGACAGCTTCGGCGGACGCGGCAAGGGACACGGCACCTTCAACGACCCCCGCGTGCTGGTGGTCGGCCCGACGGGCGCGCTCTACGTGCTGGACTACGGCAACCGCCAGGTGCAACGCCTCGCGTCCGACGGCACCTACCAGACGCGCTGGGCCTTCAAGATGGGGGCCGATCAGCCGGGGATGCGTCTGCTCGACGGGGTGACGCTCGATCGCGACGGCAACCTCTACATCAGCGACGCCGCGGCCCGCAAGGTGCGCAAGGTGACCGCGGAGGGCAAGGTCGGGGTGTCGTTCGCGCTGGAGGTGCGGCAGGGCGAGGTCACCGATACCATCCTCGACCTCGGCGTCGACGACGAGGGGTTCCTCTACACGGCTCGCCGGGGCGGACACCTGATCCGCAAGTTCGATCCCGCCGGCCGTCTGCTGGAAGCGTTCGAGACGTACGCGCCGGTCGTGCAGATGATGGTCGACGTGCGCCACGCCCAGTTGGAGGCGAGCGTCCAGAGCTGACCGGCCGAGGGCGGACGCGTTGCGCGGGGCCCGGTCGGAGCCCGGTCTCAGAGCCCGGTAAGAATCCGGTCAGAGCCCGGTCAGCGCGGTGATGATGCGCAGGAAGACCTGCAGGAACAGGCGAACCAGCCCGCCGATGACGCCCAGGAAGCTCAGGATGAAGAAGAACACCATGAAGCCCAGCACGCCGAATCCGGCGATCTGCTGGATGACGCGCCGCACGTCCGGGTTGCCCCACGCCAACGCGGCGTGCGCCATGTCGAGCGGCAGGACCGGGAACAGGTTGATCACGGCGTGCACCACGGCGTAAGCGGCCGCGGCCTGGAACGCGATGGCCAGGTGCACCTGGCCGAGCGCGACGAACGCGACCGAAGCCGCGAGGCTCACGAACCCGACGAGCAGGTAGGCGGCGATACCCGACAGCCAGACCCAGGCTTCCTGGCGCCCCCGCCCCCGGTAGTTGCGGCTGTTGACGGGGACCGCGTTCGGCCAGCCGAACCCGAGCAGGAACAGGAACAGCACCCCGAACGGATCGAGGTGGCGTTGCGGCTCGAACGCCGTGAAACCGGAGAAGCGCGGTGTGCTGTCACCGAAACGCGCCGCCACGAAGCTCTGGACGATGTTGTGGAAGATCAGCGCCATGACCATGACGACGGCGCTGATCACCAAGACGGTGGGGTCGTTGTAGTACCTCAGAATCATGGCAAGCTCCCGGCGGCTTCCTCACGTCTGCAATTCATGGACCAGCTGCCTGGCCATCTCGACCTCGTCCTCGAAGGTCCGCACGCGTTGGTCGGCGCGGGCTCGTCCGACCTGCTCGAGAATGCGTCCCACGGCCGGCCCAGGCGCCAAGCCCAAGTCTAACACGTCCCTGCCGCGCAGCCGACGCTGGGGCGGGCCCTCTTCGAGCTGTGTCAGACGCGCGGCGAGGTCGGGCGAGAGGCAGCGCAGGACGACGCGTGCCGCCTCGTCGAGCCCCTCCAGATCCTCGTCGCGGACGTGCTCGGCGACGAGCATGGCCCGGAGGCGGTCGCGAAGCTGGCCGTAGCGCCGCGGCCAGTGGAAGGTCTCGAGATGCTTCGCGGCGGCCTCCTCCCGGTTCGCAAGGAGCAGCGCCAGCAGGTACGCCTCGTCGGGAACGTCGCGGTCGTGACGCTGCCGGTCGAGCGCCCCGAGCAACGCTCCGTCGGCCTGCAACCCGAACAACGCCTCCAGCCCGCCGACCTCCTCGAGGCTCTGCAACGCGGCCGCGACCCGCGGCTCGGCCAGCGTGAGCTCCAGCTCGCCCCGCAGCCGTCCGCCGCTGACGTTGCGGACGATCGAGGGGTCGAGGGCGTCGCGGGCGCGCTCCGCCGTGGCGGGCTCGAAGTGGAACCCGAGCCGCCCCGCCAGTCGCGCACCGCGTAGCACCCGGGTCGGGTCCTCGATGAACGACAGGGGGTGCAAGACTCGCAGCTGGCGGGCGCGCAGGTCGCTCGCGCCGCCGTAGGGATCGATGAGCTCGGGCGGTTCGGGATGGAAGCGCAGCGCCATGGCGTTGACCGTGAAGTCGCGCCGAGACAGGTCCTTGCGAATGGTGCTCGGGGTGACGTCCGGCAACGCGCCGGGGTGATCGTAGATCTCCTCGCGGGCGGTCGCCAGATCGACGACCAGGCCGTCGTCCAGCGTGAGGGTGCAGGTGCCGAACGGGACGTGGCAGGCCAGGGTGCCGCCGAGGCGTGCCTGCAGGCGCGCGCCCAGCTGCTCTGCCGTACCACCCTCGACGGCGAGGTCCAGGTCCTTGAAGCCGGCACCGAGCAGGGCGTCGCGCACGGTGCCGCCGACCAGGTACAGCGAGGCGTCGCCGGCTACCGAACGAGCCGCCTGCAGCGCCTGCTGGGCGCTGGGCGGGAGGCGTCCGAGGACGGTGCGGGCGGGGTCCTCGGAGCCGGGTCGACGGTGACGCGAGGCGATGAGATCGGTCCGCGTGACGATGCCGACGAGGTCGCCGCCGTCCAGGACCGGGATGCGTCCGATGTTGTGGCGCAGGACGAGTTCCTCGAGCTCCGCCAGGACCGTGTCGCGGCCTGCGCTGACGACGTTGCGGCTCATGAACCCGGAGACCCGGCTGCGGCCCAGGCCATGCCGGAGCGCGCGCTCCAGATCGCGTCGCGACACCACGCCCGTGAGCGTGCCCTTGTCGCTCATCACGGGCATGCCGTTGTGGCCGTAGAGCAGCAGTTGCTGCTGGGCCTCGGCCACCGTCGCGCTCTCGCGCACCGTCTTGACCGGTGCGCTCATCAGGTCCGCCGCCGTCAGGACCGGCGTAGCGTGCGGCGCTAGAGCGTCCAGGACGCGCTTCGCCGCCGCGTCCGGGGGGAGATCGGCCTTGGCGTAGGCGGCGCCCGGGTGGCCCGCGCCGCCGAGGGCGTCGTGCAGGGCCGAGGCGACGTCGAAGCGTTCCGTGGCCCGGGCGAAGACCAGGGTCTTGCCCTCCATGCGCACCGCGACGATCGCGGCGTCGGCGTGGTGCAGCTCGAGCAGGTCGTTGGCGAGCCCCGAGACGCCGGGGACGTAGCGGGGGTAGTCGAAGGCGGCGACGCTGACGCGTCGCCCCGCCACCGCCACCGGACGGGCGGCGTCGAGCATCGCCTCGCGGAAGGCGTGGTGCTCGGGAGAGGTCGCGTCGACGGTGAAGCGGCGCACGAGCTGGAGGCTCGCCCCGCTGGCGAGCAGGTGGGCGGCGGCCCGGTAGTCGTCGGGGCGGGTGAGGTCGTAGCTGAGGTTGCCGGTGTCCTCGTGGATGCCGAGCAGCGCCAGGCTGGCGATCGGCGGAGGGATCACGATACCGGTCGCCATCAGCTCACGCGTGAGCAGGGTGGCGGTGGCGCCCACCTGCTCGCGCAGGCCCCGTGCCGCAGGGATCGGCGCGGCGGGCGGCGGGTGGTGGTCGTAGAGCGTGGTCTGCACCTGCCCCACCAGCCGGTCGAAGGGTCGGATACGCCCGGCGTCGGCGGTGTCCACCACGATCAGCTCGGTGACGGCGTCCAGGTCGATGGCCTGGGGGTCGGCGAGCTCTAGCTGGTCCCGGTAGAGCCGAAGGAAGGCCGTCAGGCCGGGGCTCAACGCGCCCTGCGCGGTCGCGGTGGCGTTCGGGAAGAGCAACCGGGCCAGCGCCAGACTGGCCAGCGCGTCGAAGTCGGGCTGCTCGTGGGTGACGATGAGCCGCATGGTCCCGAGGCCAGTGTAGCGGCTGCCGTGGGCGGCGCCCTGCCGCGGGGCGGCGTGTCACACTGGCGCCGTGCTCCACGTGGCGCTGCTCGAGCCGGAGATCGCCGGCAACACCGGCCAGATCGCGCGGACGTGCCTGGCGGTGGGGAGCCGCCTCCACCTCATCCGTCCGCTGGGCTTCCGCCTCGACGCCGCGGCGCTGCGCCGCGCCGGCATGGACTACTGGGGCCGGGCCGACGTCCAGGTCCACGCCGGCTACCCGGCGTTCCGAGCCGCGCTGGCCCCGCTCTTCGAGCAGCGGCGCGTGCTCGCGTTCTCGACGCGGGGCACGCCCCCCGCGTGCGCCGGCCTCTTCGCCGCGGCCGCCGACCCGGGCGACCGGCTCCTGCTGTTCGGCCCGGAGTCGCGCGGCCTGCCCGACGCGGTGTTGGCCGAGGCCACCGCGGTGCGCCTGCCGATGCGGCCGGGCACGCGCTCGCTCAACCTTTCGGCCGCGGTGGCGGCCGCGCTCTACCTGACCTGGGCCGAGTCCGGTTTCGCCGGCGGAGGCTGACCTCCGGCCGGCGCTCAGCCGTGCCGGAAGCGGGTGTCCTCCCCGAGACCCGCGATGAACGCCGCCAGCAGGTCGATGGTGCGCTCGACGTCGTCCAGGTCGACGACCTCGTTGGGAGAGTGCATGTAGCGGTTGGGGATCGACACCACCGCGCTGGGCGTGCCCGCGCGCGACGGGGCGATGTGATCGGCATCGGTGGCGGTGCGCCGGGGGGACACGCCGATGCCGACCGGGATGCCCTCGCGCTCGGCGGTGCTCCGGAGGTTCTCCAGCACGCCGCGGTGCACGTACGATCCGGCCGTCAGGACCGGCCCGCCGCCGAGCGCGACGTCGCCGTGCAGCTTCTTCTCCAGGCCGGGCGTGTCGATGGCGTGGGTGACGTCGATGGCGATGGCGACATCGGGCTCGAGCGCGAACGCGGCCGCACGCGCGCCGACACCGCCGATCTCCTCCTGCACGGTGGCGACGGCCACGACCTCGGCCGACCCGCCGGCACGGCGGGCCGCTTCCAGCGCCACGTAGGCGCCGATGCGATCGTCGATGGCGCGGCTGGCGACGCGTCCGTTGAGCAGCTCCACGAAGGGTTGCTCGATGACGGCGGTGTCGCCCGCCCGTACGTGCGCGGCGGCCTCCTCGCGGCTCGTGGCGCCGATGTCGATCCACAGGTCGTCGATGCTGGGGACCTTGCGCCGGTCCTCGGCGCTCATCAGGTGGATGGCCTTCTTGCCTATGACCCCCAGCACGTCGCCTCCGTGCCCGAGGACGCGGACGCGTTGGCCGACGAGCTGCATCGGATCCCAGCCGCCGACCGGACGCACGTAGAGCAGGCCGTTGTCGTCGACGTAGCTGACGAGCAACCCGATCTCGTCGATGTGCCCTGCGAGCATCACGCGCGGCTTGCGCCCGGCACGGAAGGTGGCGAAGACGTTGCCGTAGGCGTCGCTGGCGAGCTCGGCGCCCGCGGACTCGGCGCGCGCGCGCCACACCGCGGCCGGCCGGGCCTCGAACCCCGACGTGCCGGCCGCGGCGGTCAGCTCACGGAGGAAGGATAGGTCGAGTGCCATGGCGGCCAGCATACCGCCGGCCGCCACCGTCAGCGGATCGTGATGCTCCCCGAGCCGGCGCTCGCCACCGTGATGAGGATCTGTGCGGCCGCGCCGGCAACGGCCGCCGACTGCCACACGCCGGTGTCGCCCGAGCCGCTGCGGCGTGTCAGGAAGGGCGCCACCCGCAACGGGCCGGAGCCGTCGGCCTGCGCTTCCAGGCGCACGGCCGCGGTGTTCGGCACCTCGAAGGTCACGGGGTCGCTCCCCGAGCGCAGCGGCACACGGACGCTGGCGCTGCGGGCCGCCCCGACGGGCTCGCGGAAGTGCGTCACCGTCGCGCCGGTGTCGGGCGGGCGGATCGCGACGGCGGCCAGCACCACGACGAGGACGGCCAGGCCCGTGTAGGGAACGCCCCATGGGCCGCGCAGGCGCAGGAGGTCGAGGCCGACGCCGATCAACAGCACCGGCCAGTAGAAGGCGAGCGCCGCGAGCGCTCGCGGAGGCACGAAGCCCGTCTGGAACAGCAGCCACAGGACGCCCGCGACGATCAGCAGAAGGGGGAGCGTGTTGCGGCGGTACCCGGTCGGCTTCACGGCCCGGTGCGGTCGTCGCTACGGTCGGGAGCAACGTCGGGGGTCGGCTCGTGGTGCTCGAGGTCGTTGCCTCGACGCGCCCAGAGCACCAGCCCGGCGGCGATGAGGGCCAGCGGCAGCAGCCAGCGGCCCACCCAGCTCCCCGCCCAGTTGTCGAAGATGAAGAACTCGAAGAACGCCCCGAACGCGGCGAACAGGGCCAGACCGACCGTGACGACGCGCATGCCCTCGCGCTCACGGTCGTGGTCGGCCGTGAGGGCCCCCTGAAGGAAGATCCCGAAGCCTGCGCCGGACACGATCAATCCCCAGGCGTACGCCCACGACTCGAAGTACCCGCCGAGGTTCTGCACGAACAGGATCAGGCCGACGGTGCTCACGATGCTGCCGGGGATGGCCAGCGTCGCCGTCTCCTCGCCCCCGAGGAACGCCCACACCAGCAGGGCCACGCCCGGAAGCAGCACGAACAGGGGCCAGCTGATGCTCGCAGCGCCGACCATCCGTCCGAACAGGACGAGGATGCCGGCGACGATCAGGATGATGCCGATGACCTGGTTCCGATTCCTCATGAACACGTGCCTCCTGCGTCCAGTGTACGGGCGGAAGGCTCGCGTCCGGGCGCGGATGCCGCAGGGAGACCGCGGCGCCCGCGGCCCCGCGCCGCGTGCTCAGGCGGCGCTGGGGACGCGCTGCAGCCGCCGGACGATGGCCGGCAGCGCCTTGCGCGCATGCACGATGCCGTTCTCGATGAACACGTCGCTGGTGCGCGTGCCGAACCCGGCAGACCCCACCACGAACAGGCCCGGCACGTCGCTCTCGAAGGTGTCCGGGTCGAGGCGGGCGGCGAGCGTCAAGTCGTCGAGCGTCACGCCGGCCGAGCGCAGCAGGGCGGGGGAGGCGTAGTAGCCGGTGAGGAGGAAGGTCTGGTCGGTGGGGACCTCGATGCGTTCGCCCCGCTCTTCGGCCACCACCCGGTCGGGCCGGATCTCGCGGACCACGGTCTCGAAGTGGACGTCGATCGAGCCCTCCTTGACGCGGTTCTCGAGATTGGGCCGGACCCAGTACTTCAGGCTGTGCCGGAAGTCGGTGCCGCGGTGGAGCATGGTCACGTGCGCTCCGGCGCGGAACAGGTCGAGCGCGGCGTCGGCCGCGGAGCTGCCCGCCCCCACGATGGTCACGTTGCGGCCGAAGAACGGGTGCGCCTCGGTGTAGTAGTGGCTGACGTTCGGCAGGTCCTCGCCCGGCACGCCGAGGTTCTTGGGGTTGTCGAAGTAGCCGGTGGCGAGCGCGACGCTGCGGGCCTCGAGGACGCCGTCGCTACCTCCGGCAGGCGCGCACGGGCGGGTGTGGACGGCGAAGGTGTCGCCGCGGCGTTCGACGGCGGTGACCTCGGTGAAGGAGGCGAGCTCGAGCCGCTCGTTCTGGACGACCTTGCGGTAGTAGTCGAGGGCTTCCTTGCGGGTCGGCTTGTCGGTGGCGGTGACCAGGGGATGCCCGCCCACCTCGAGCCGTTCGGAGGTGGTGAAGAAGGTCATGTAGGTCGGGTAGCCGGCGATGGCGTTGACGATCGAGCCCTTCTCGATGAGCCGGTAGTCCAACCCGGCTCGCTTGGCTAGGATGGCGGTCTCGATGCCGATGGGGCCGGCTCCGACGATGGCCAGATCAACCATGCCGACTACCCTAGCAGACCGGCTCGAGCGCGCCCCGCCCGCCTGCGACACCTGCCTAGCTGCCCTCGCCAAACATCACGCGGCGCACGACGGGCAGTCGCCGCACAACGGGCAGCGCTCGCACTCCGGTCTGCGCGCCTTGCACACCCGCCGCCCGTGCAGGATGAGGCCGTGGTGCACGTAGACCCAGTCGTCCTCGTCGAAGAGCTTCTGGAGGTCGCGCTCGACCTTGTCCGGATCCTCGTGGCGGCTGAAGCCCAGGCGCCGGGCCAGGCGACCGACGTGCGTGTCCACCGCGATGGTGGGTTGGCCGAAGGCGTTGGCCAGGACCACGTTGGCGGTCTTGCGTCCGACGCCGGGCAGGGCCGTGAGCTCCTGCAGGGTGTCGGGCACGGCGCCGTCGTGACGCTCGACCAGCAACCGCGCGGCGGCGGTCAGGTTCCTCGCCTTGGCGTGGTACAGGCCGATGGTCTGGATGAACGGCTCGACCTCCTCCGGCGACGCGGCGGCCAGCGCAGGGGCGTCGGGGAAGCGCGCGAACAGCTCGGGGGTGGCCCGGTTCACGCTGACGTCGGTGGCCTGCGCCGACAGGACGGTGGCGACCAGCAGCTCGAACGGCGTCCGGAACGCCAGCTCGGTGGCGGCGTCGGGGTAGAGCTCCTTCAGACCCGCGAGCACGCGCGCCGCGCGCTCGCGCTTCGAAGCCCGGCTCTCGCGTGGCATGGGCGCCATCCTACCCCTTGGGGCAAAGCGCGTCGTGGAAGGCGGAGCGTGCCGTGGACGCCGAGTGAGCTATTCGCCAGCACCACGAGGATGCGCCTCGGTAGACTGCGGCGACTCCGTAGGGCCCCGCCCGAAGGTGCGCGAAGGAGGCAGGATGCCCGTATTCGAGTACAAGGCGCGTGACCGCTCCGGCAAGGTGATCGCGGCCACCATGGAGGCGGCGTCGCAACGCGACGTGGCAGCCTCGCTGCGCGACAAGGGCTACTTCATCAGCGAGATCAAGGCGCCCAAGTCGGGGCTGAACGCCGAGATCAAGCTACCGAAGTGGATGGATCTGGGGAGCAAGCCCACCATCCGCGACATCACCATCTTCTCGCGCCAGTTCGCCACGGTCATCAACGCCGGCCTGCCGATGGTGAAGTCGCTGGCCATCTTGCAACGTCAGTCGCCCAAGGAAGGCCTCAAGGACGCCATCCGGCGCGTGCGCGAGGACGTCGAGACCGGTCAGCCGCTCTCCAACGCGCTGGCCAAATTCCCGCGACTGTTCAACAACCTGTACGTGTACCTGGTGCGGGCCGGGGAGGTGTCGGGCAACCTCGACGGCATCCTCGAGCGCATCGCCAGCTACCAGGAGAAGCAGGCGGAGCTGCGCGGCAAGATCCGCACGGCGCTGACCTACCCGACCGTCGTGCTGGTCATCGCGCTGGGGGTCTCGTACTTCCTGCTCACCGGCATCGTGCCGCAGTTCGCCAGCATCCTGAACCAGCTCGGCGGCAAGCTGCCCACCATCACGCAGGTGCTGATCGCGATCTCGAACTTCCTGCGCTTCGACTGGTACATCCTGATCGGCCTCATCGTGGCGATCGTGGTGGCGATCAACCTGTACTACCGGACGCCCAACGGGCGGCACACCATCGACCGCATGCTGCTGCGATTGCCGATCTTCGGGCCGCTGATCCAGAAGACGTCCATCGCCAACTTCTCCAGCACCTTCGGGTTGCTGCTCCACTCGGGCGTCAACATCATCGAGTCGATCGAGATCACCAAGGGCACGTCCGGCAACATCATCGTCGAGGACATCCTGGACGAGACCAAGGACGCGGTGCAGCGGGGCGAGCAGATCAGCCAGACGCTGTCGAAGTACCCGCTGGTGTTCCCGCCGCTGGTCAGCTCCATGATCTCCATCGGCGAGGAGACCGGCGCCGTGGACAGCATGCTGGAGAAGATCGCGGCGTTCTACGAGCGCGAGGTCGACGAGGCCGTCGAGAGCCTGACGGCTGCGCTCGAGCCCGCGCTGATCGTGTTCCTCGGCGTGATCGTCGGCTTCATCGTGGCCGGCATGTTCCTGCCGATGTTCTCGATCATCGGTCAGCTGAGCCAGTA
>Ga0114931_10004552_pt1 | contig 17314 bp, 14 predicted proteins | sample 2SBtaG_FD_89579 | JGI IMG/M metagenome (GOLD analysis project Ga0114931, IMG submission 89579) | Deep subsurface microbial communities from Kolumbo volcano to uncover new lineages of life (NeLLi) - 2SBTROV14_V59a metaG | ecosystem: Environmental > Aquatic > Marine > Volcanic | place: Kolumbo...
CGCAACGCGGGACTAGCACCGTTGGTTGGGGGCGCAGCAGCGCCCCCTCGGCTTCGCCGAGCCTCCCCCTCGACCGCTCCGCGGTCGTCTAGCCCCTCGATTCAAGAGAATCGAGCGGCTAGCGCACCCGTCCGGCTCCGCCTACCGGCTTCCGGCCGCCGCGCCGGCCGAGGAGCGCAGCCAAGGCGGGGTTCGAGCGAGCCCGGGCTTTGGGGGTGGCCCGCGCCGCCAGCTTTTCCGCCATCGGACCGAGCCGGAGGTGGGTGACGGCCAGGGCGAGCGCGTCCGCCGCGTCCCGACGGGGCAGCGCCTCGAGCGCGAGCAGCGCCCGGATCATCAGCTGGATCTGGCGTTTATCCGCGCGGCCGCGACCGGCGATCGTGCGCTTCACCTTGGCAGGCGCGTATTCCGCCACCTCGATTCCGGCACGCGCCAGCAGCAGCAACACGACGCCGCGAGCGTGCCCGAGCTTGGCAGCCGCCTGCGCGTCCTTGTGGAAGAACAGGGTCTCGACCGAGCCGACCCCGGGCTGGTGGCGCTCCAGAACCTGGTCGAGCTGCTCTTCGATGAGCTTCAGCCTCGCCGGCAGAGCCAGGCGGCTGTCCAGATCGATGACGCCGTGGTCGACGTGGGCGATGCGATTACCGTGCCGGGCGACCACTCCCCAGCCCAGATGGAGGGTGCCGGGATCGATCCCCAGGGCGATCATCGCAGCGTCCCTTCGCGCGGCATCCTGCCTCCACTCGTAGCAGGCATGGACAGCGGGGGAAAGTAGTGCGAGAGATTGTCGACCGTGCCGGTTCGGGACCCGGACATCGTCGTCATCGGCTCGGGGCCGAATGGAATGGTCGCCGCGTGCCGCCTGGCGCAGCAGGGCTTCAACGTGCTCGTGGTCGAAGCCCATCCGCGGCGGCCGGGCGGCGCGCTCGGCTCGGTCGAGAGCACGCTGCCCGGCTACGTCCACGACGTCGGGGCGGCGTTCTTCCCGTTCGGGACGATCAGCCCGGCTTTCCGGTCGCTCGCACTCGAGTCCCACGGGCTCGAGTGGTGTCACGCACCGTTCGAGAGCTGTCACCCCGCCCCCGACGGCAGCTACGCCTGCATCGCGCGGAACGCGGACATCACAGCGCGCCACTTCGGAGGCGGCAAGGACGGCGATGCGTGGCGGCGACTCGCTGTGTGGTACTCGACCGTGGAGCGCGATCTGCTCGACGCACTCCTGCTCACCTTTCCGGCAATCCGGCCGCTCCTGAGGCTTGGTCCGCTCGAGCTGTTCCGCGTCGCCCGGACGTTCATGTCGAGCGCGCGCGGACTGTCGAGCCGTCTGTTCCGGAGCGAGGCCGCCCGGCGGGTGCTGCCGAGCCTGGGCCTGCATGTGAACGTGGCACCCGACGATCGCTTCGGCGCAGCGCTCGGCTTCATGCTGGGCATGACCGCCACCACCGGTGGCTACGCGGTCCCGCGCGGCGGCGCGCAGTCGATCACGAACGCCCTCATCGAGCTGCTCGAACAGCACGGCGGACGGCTGCGCCTCGGGGCGCGGGTCACCAAGGTCGTCGTGCGGGAAGGGCGCGCCCAGGCCGTCCGGCTCGACAGCGGCGAGGAGATCCCGGCCACCCGCGCCGTGCTGGCCGACACCGGCGCGCCGGCGCTGCTGCTCGACCTGCTGGATCCCGAGCACGTCCCTTCCCGCGTGCTGGGACGCATGCGCGCCTTTCCGTACGGCTGGGGCACATTCAAGGTCGACTGGGCACTAGGTGGACCCGTGCCGTGGACTGTCGAAGCCGCTCACGAGAGCGCGGTGGTGCACGCCGCGGACAGCATCGACGATCTGTCGCGTTTTGCGCGTCAGGTCCGGAGCGGCGAGCTGCCGGACAACCCGTACCTCGTCATCGGACAGCAGAGCGTCGCCGATCCCACGCGTGCGCCGGCGGGAAAGCACACGCTTTACTGCTATTCGCGCGTTCCGTCCGCGCCTGCCGGCGGCTGGAACGCCGCGCGGGAGTCCTTCGCCGACCGCATCGAGCAGCGCATCGAGGCGCTGGCGCCGGGGTTCAGGAGCCGGATACTGGCGCGCCGCATCGCAGCGCCACCGGATCTCGAATCGATGGACGAGAACCTGGTCGGCGGCGATCTGGGTGGCGGCTCCAACGCCTACAACCGCCAGCTGCTCTGGCGGCCGGTGTTCCCCTGGTTCCGCTACCGCATGCCCGTCGACGGCCTGTACCTGTGCTCGAGCTACGCGCACCCCGGAGCCGGCGTTCACGGCATGTGCGGGTACAACGCGGCTGGGCGCGTGCAGCGCGACCTCGGCTAGCCTGCGCTCAGAGCGGAGCGAACAGGGGATTCTGCGGATCGCCGTGGCAGTCGGGTGCGCTGTTGCATCCCGGCCCGTGCCGCTTGCTCGCGGGCATGATCTTCTCGCCGAGAGCCGAGCGGACGTGCGCCTGCGCCGCGACCCAGTTGGGCTCGGGTCCGGCCGACGCGGGGACGAAAAAGAAGCCGCGATCGTCGGTGCAGGCGTAGTAGAAGACGTTCCCGTCCCCGACACCCACCTCCATCTTCGGTTCGCCCTTCGGCGTGTACGGGTCCCACACGAAGCCGCTGAACAGGAACCGGGGAGCGGCGCCGGACGCGTCCGTCGCGGCGGCGTCCGCGGCGCCTGCCTCCGTCGCCGCGTCCGCGCCCGAGTCGGGCGTCCCGGAACCCGTGCCGGCCTCCGGAATGCCCGCGTCCGGAGCAGCGGGGCCATGGCACGACCGGCAATCCGTCGTCCTGTACGCGTCGTGATCCGCCGGCGCCGGCTTCACCGCTGCGCACGCCGGACTGTAGGTGCACGGCCAGAAGCCACCTGCGTCACAGGTGTAGGGGACACCGCCCGCACCCCCCGCACTGCCGCCACCCCAGCTCCAGCCGCTGCTCCCGCCGAGGCCCCCGGTGCCATCCAGCCCGCTGTCGACCGCGCTGCCGCCCGTGCCGCCGCTGCCCGGCGAGGACCCGCCGCTGGAGCTGCCGCTGCAGGCGGCGGCAATGGCCGCCGCCACGATGGAGAGCGTCAGAACCCAGCCGCGGGACGTCCTAGCCAATTGTCTCGCAGCAACCGTTCACGCAGCTCTGGCTGCTGGGGCAGGTCTGTCCGTTGGTCCCGCACTCCTGCTTGCCGCCGGTGCAGGGCGACAGGTACTTCTGGATGTCGCCGCCGCCGATCTCGTAGAGATACGTGCCGCTGGTGGCCCAGAAGTGCTCCAGCGCGCCGAAGCCCATACCTTCCACGGGAGAACCGGTGCTGTCGGAGTACTGGTAGAGGTTCGACTGCACCCAACCGGTCGGGTCGCGGTGGTACTGGGCGATGAAGTCGGACGTCATGTCCGACGCGTAGATGTACTGGTCGCCGGTCGTCGGCGCGACGACGACTTCCATGCCGTCCATGTGGCTGCCGGCGAGGTTCGGATAGTCGAACTCGGCGACCCAGCTCTTCGATGGGGCGTCCCACGAGTACACCCGCCGGTGGCTGTGTTCCCCCGCGTACCAGCGGCCATCCGCGTCGCCGTAGCCGAGGACCTGGAAGGCGATCGGGGTGGTCGGCTGGACGATGACGCTGCTGGTCTTCGAAGCGAAGTTGAACTCGCTGATGACTCCGTCGTGCGAGGGGCCCAGCATGTCGATGCGGTCGTTCTGCGCGAAGAGCTCGGCGCTCGCAGAAGGTCCGAGCGGCACGCCGTCGGCGGACTTGGTCAAGGTCTTGACCAGCGTGAGCTTCCGCTCCTCGATGGGCCCGGTGTTGTTCGGATTCTGGGGATGCTGGTTCGGCTCCATCTTGCCGTCCCCGTCCGTGTCCACGAGCGTGACCTTGTACACGTCGAGGTACGAGCTGCTCCGGTTGACGTAGATGTAGTCGCCGAACGAGTCCACGTCGTAGCCACCCAGGTACCCCGACTGTCCGGTCTGGAAGACCGCGTACTGGTAGTACGTGCCGGTCGGCGTGGTGCCGCCGATCGGCGACAGCGTCTTGCAGGTCCCGGTCGTGGCGTCGCACTTCTGCCCGGACACCGCGTTGCAGGTCGTCCCCGTCGGCGTCCAGCTCGAAGGCGGACCCGGGTTGCACTGCTCGATCTGGTTGCCGTTACAGTGGAAATCCCCCGCATTGCACGAGGTGCGACAGGTGCCGTTGCTACAATCGAACTGGCACGGTTTGGCCGCCTGCCACTTGCCGTCGGTGCCGCAGGTCTGCACGCCGTCCCACGCGCACTGCGTCGACGACGGGGCGCAGTCCCCACCGCAGTCTCCGGCCTTGCAGATGAAGGGGCACTTGGTCCCGTCCACCCACTGACCGCCGAACGAGCAGCTCTGGACGGTGTTTCCGTTGCACTGCTTGTCGCCGTAGTCGCAGACGGAGATGCTGCCGGCGCTGCCGCCACTGTCCACGCCGGCGTCGCTGCCGCCGCCGCTGCCGCCCTGGCCCCCGGCGCCACCTCCAACGTGACTTCCCGTAGCGACGCCGCCGCTGCTACTGCTACAGGCGCTCAGCGCCGCTGCGAACACGCCCACAGCAGACAACGTCACCCATCCAGAAAAGGACTTCATCGGTTCACTCCCAGCTCAAGCTCGAGCCGAATACTACCACCCCGGCGGACCTCCGCCCAGGCGTCATCGACGGCCTACCTGGAGCTCGCAGGCGCCCACTTGCCCATCGCCTGGGCTTCCAGCAATTTCGGACGCTTCTCGCCCCGGCTCCAGCGCTCCACCAGCTCGTCGACACAGCCGAAAAGCATCGAATTGTCACGGCGCTGGTAGACACCCAGCGTCTGCGAGAAATCGTCCACGCGCTCCATGAACCGCGCGATCACGCCCTCGTCCAGCCGGCGCGCCCAGCTGCCGTAGCCGAGGTGGGTGAGGTAGCGGGCGTTCAGCTCCTGCTCGTACTGCTGCTCGATCGGGACGCTCAACATCGGGACGTGCAGGCTCACGGCCTCGCTCATGAGCGAGAAGCCGCCGCCGGCGATCACGGCGCGCGCGGTGCGCAGGTCATCGACGAATCCCGTCTCGGAAAACGCGCGCAGCGTGACGTTGCCGACGCTGCCCTCGCGTCCCATGCCGTAGACCCGGAACTGGTACGGCAGCTTCTGGAGAATCGGCACGAGCGCTTCGTTGGAGGACGACGTCTGGTAGACGAGCACATGGTCGCCTGGCTCGCGCCGCGCCGCCAGGATCTCCGGACGCAGGATCGGAGGCACGAGCGTGGTGCGCTTCTTCCTGACCGGCGGAAAGAAGAAGCTGCTGACCAGATAGTGATAGGCGCCCGGGAGCTTCATCTTCACCGCCAGCTTGGCGACGTTGAAGTTGAAGCCCTTGGCAGCCGTGATTTCGCGGTCGTGCCGGCAGCGGTTGATGACCTGCATGTTGTCGATGCTGATCACCGGGAGGAAATGGTTCAGCGCGTAGAACGCAGCCCACGACTCGAAGTCGCTGACCACGAGCTCGGGCTTGAATCCGTCCTCGGCAACCTTGGCGTACACCTGGATGTTCTTCTTGATGCCATCCGGCGCCTTCTTCAGGTTGTCGAAGAGGCTCTCGCTCTTGTCGAGGCGGTTCTTGAAGTAGCGCAGCGTCAGACCGTGGATCTCCTCGATCGTACAGTTGGTGTAGACCTTCAGTCGCTCGACCAGAAATCCATGGGCGCGCCCCGAAACGACGACGCGCACCGAATGGCCCCGCCCGAGCAGGTGCTCGAGGACGACGCGGCTGCGCGTCGCGTGCCCCATGCCCTCGCCGACGACTCCGTACAGGATCCGCATCGCTCCCTCCGATCTGTGCGGCAGCATGCCCGAGCCGGCCCTGGAGGTCGACAGGCCGCTCTGCCGGCCGCGGCGTCCTGGCTCGTCCGGCAAACCCGGGCCTCCCACCGATCGCGCACCCGCAATGCGAAAAGCTCTAGTAGAGTAGCCGGGACATGGCCGCTGAACGCATCGTCCGCAGCCGGTCTGCCGGCAATCTCGCGTGGGTCGACCTGGAGATGACCGGGCTCGACGCCCAGAACGACGTCGTCATCCAGGCCGCGCTGATCGTCACCGACAGCGAGCTCGAGCCGCTGGAAGAATACGTCTGCGACATCTGGCAGCCGGAGCATGCTCTCGAGCGCATGACACCGTACGTCCGCGACATGCACGACAAGACCGGCCTGAACGGTCGCGTGCGCCAGTCGCGTACCGACATCGTCCAGGCCGAGCGCATGCTCCTCGAGCGCATCGCCGGCTGGTGCGAGTACCCCGCGGTGCTGTGCGGCAACAGCATCGGCCAGGATCGCCGCTTCATCGATCGCTGGATGCCCGGGCTCGCGGGCTACCTGCACTACCGCATGATCGACGTGACCTCGCTCAAGCTGCTCGCCAAGCTCTGGTACGGCGATTCCGCCCTGTACGACAAGCCGTCCGAAGGCGCCCACGACGCGCTCTTCGACATCCGGAATTCGATCGCGGAGCTTTCGCACTACCGCGCGAACATCCTGCGCAAGCCCAAGGCCAAGTGAAGTCGACGCGCCTCAGCAGGCGCCGTGGCCCCCGCTCGGGAAGATCTTGCCCGGATTGAGCAGGCCGCTGGGGTCGAACGCGCGCTTGATGTCGCGCTGCAGGGAGATGAGCTCGGCCGACTGCTCGAGCGGCAGATAGGGCGCCTTGAGCACGCCGATGCCGTGCTCGCCGCTGAGCGTGCCTCCGAGCTCGATCACGTCGCGGAACAGCTGTTCGATCGCGGCGTCGACGGATGCGAGCTCGCTCTCGTCGTTCCACAGGAAGTTGACGTGCAGGTTGCCGTCACCGGCGTGCCCGTAGGCAAGCGAGTGGACCTTCGTGCGCTCGCTCGCGCGCGCCACACGGTCGAGCAACTCACCGACCTTCTGTCGCGGCACCACCACGTCCTCGCTGAGCTTGTGCCGGGCCAGGCGGCGGACCGCCGGGCTCATCTCGCGGCGCGCCGCCCACAGGCGATCGCGCTGCGCCGCATCCTGCGCGACGAGAAGCTCGAGCACGCCGACCTTGTCGCACGCATCCGAGATGCGCTCGGCCTGCTCTTCGCAGGCGCGCTCGTCGCCGTCGACCTCCATCAGCAGCATCGCTCCAGCGCGCGGGTCGAGCGCGTTACCCGCATCCCGCATCGCCTGCAGCGTCCCCGAATCGAGCAGCTCGATGCAACGCGGCACGAGCCCCGCTTCTACGATCTCGCCCACGGCTCTGCCCGTCTGGTGGACGCTGTCGAACAGCGCCATCAGGGTCATGACGGCGGGCGGCTTCGGGATCAACTCGAGCGTGATGTCGCCGAACACCGCCAGCGTTCCCTCGCTGCCGACAAGAAGCCCCGTCACGTCGTAGCCGGTGACCCCTTTCCGCGTGCGGCGGCCGGCCTGGATGCGCTGGCCTCCGATCAGGAATGCCTCGAGCCCCAGCACGTACTCGCGCGTGACACCGTACTTGAAGGCGCGCGGGCCGCCCGCGTTCTCGGCCACGTTGCCGCCGAGCGCGCAGCCGACGAGCGAGTTCGGGTCGGGCGGGTAGAACCAACCTTCCTTTTCGACCGCCGCGTGCAGATCACCCAGGACCACGCCGGGCTCGACCACCGCCAGTCCCTCGCGACGATCGATGTCCTTGATCGAGGTCATGCCGCTCACGCTCAGCACGATGCCCCCCGCGACGGGCACGGCGCCGCCCGTTCGACCCGTTCCGCCGGCTCGCGGCGTGAGGGCACCTCCGCTTCCCGCGCCACGGCCAGGGCCGTGAGGATGTCGTCGCGGCTTTCCGCCTGCACGACAGCGTCGGGGACGCGGCCCTCCGCCTCCGATTCATCGCCGGAAAACCGCTCGCAGGCGTCGCGGCCGGTCAAGACGCGCGACGGGCCGAGCCGCTGCTCCAGCAGCCGCACGGCCTTTTGCCGGGCGGCGGGTGACGGCTCGTTCACTTCGGGGCGTAGCAGCAGCATGTGCCTTGATAGTCGTACCACCGGCGGAGACCCGCAACTGGAAGGCCCACCGGCAACGGCCCGACACGGGCAGTTTCACGGTTTTTGCCTTGTCCCTTGACGGCGACGGGTGCGTGGGTAGTTTCTCGGCCCTCACTCGCCTGGAGAGGTGACCGAGTGGCCGAAGGTACCCGCTTGCTAAGCGGGCGTAGGTCAAAAGCCTACCGCGGGTTCGAATCACGCCCTCTCCGCCAGAGCACAACGGGCGCGCCGCGCTCAGCGGATGACGACCGCGTAGGGCATTGCCGCGAGCACGTGCTCGCCCGACAGCATGGGCGAAAGGCTCGCCGCAAAGGGCCTGAGCTCCCTGGGCAGCAGACGGACGAGCGGCGCGCGCCGTGCCTGCTCGCGCTCGACCGCCTCGGCCACCGCCCTGGCATCGGCGTGTCTGCCCAGCATCAGCCGCTCGAGAAGACTCTCCGACGCCCCCTCGACCGTGACCGGCGCGCGCTTGTCGAGGTGGGCGAGCTGGCGCGCAACCGAAAGCGCGCGATCCAGTCCGCCGAAGTCGTCGACCAGACCGCGGGATTTCGCCTGCGCCGCCGTCCAGATGCGGCCCTGGGCGATCTTCTGCACCTCGGCGACCTTCATCTTCCGCCCCGCGGCGACGCGCCTGAGGAACAGACCGTAGATGCGCTTCATCTGCTCGCGGACGCGCTCGCGCGTCGCATCATCCCAGGGCGTGAGGGCGGACTCGTAGGCGGAGCGAGCGGCGGCACCTGGCGCCTTGCTGGCGGGGAACGTGTAGCTGTTGATGCCGAACTGCGCGAGCGCCGGCGCCAGCGCGACCTTGCCACCCAGAACCCCGATCGAACCGACGATGCTGGTCGGCTCCGCCACGATGCGCGTGGCGGCGCAGGCCATATAGTAGCCACCGCTGGCCGCCATATCGCCGACCGACACGACCAGTGGCTTCTTCTTCTTCAGCTCGATGAGCTCGTGCCAGATGAGATCGCTCGCCAGCGCCGACCCGCCAGGCGAGTCGATTCGCAGCACGACGACCTTCACCGAGTCGTCCTTCTCCAGGCGGCGCAGTGTCTTGATGATGGCCTTGGCGCTGATGCCGCCGCGAGACAGCATCCCGCCCGGCTCCATCGTGATCTCGCCGTCGGCCGGTAGGACCGCGATGTGGGGGCGCCCTCCGCTGCGCTGGTCCGCCCCGGCCAGGACCCGGATCAGCTGGGCGAGATCGAGACCTCGCCCAGCGGCCTGGGGTCCGAAAACAGGCGTGAGCTCGTCGGCCTTGCCGCGTTTCTCCGCGTCCTTGATGGCATCCGACTCGTAACCAATCGCGTCGACCAGCCCGTGGTCCTTCGCTTCACCGGAGCTCCACGGACCGTGCTCCATGGCGTCGCGGATCCCCTTCTTCTTCCGCGAGGCCGCGATGCCGTCGAGCCAGGCCTTGCGGATCGAGGCCAGCGTTTCCGTGAGCGAAATCCGTGCGGGCTCGCTCGGACCTTCACGCGTGATGGGCTCCGCAGCGCTCTTGTACTTGCCCATGTGGATGAAGTCCGTCTGGACCTTGAGCTTGTCTAGCGCGCCCTTGAGGTAGACCATCTGTGCCGCGATGCCGACGGTATCGACCTCGGCCGCGGGGCTGAGCCAGATGCGGTCGCAACCAGCGGCGAGCAGCCAGGTGGACGAATTGGTGAGCGAGTCCGCGTGGCACACGACTGGCTTGCCCTGCTTGCCGAGCTGGTGGAGCAGATGTCCGAGCTCCTCGCTGCGCGCCCACCCGAGCTCCGCGGTGCCAAGCCCCACGAAGACGCCGGTCACGTCGTCGTCCTTCCGGGCGCGCTCGAGCGCCCGCACCAACCCCACATAGGTTCTCGACGCCGGAAGCTGGAACAGGATGCCGCCGGAGCCGAGCGACTCGGGCGCCCCCGAAGCGAGATTGACCTCGATCACCTCGCCGTGCGCGGTGGAAACGTGACCTTTCGACGCGAAGCTGCCGGAGCGCGGGCGCGCCCTGCACCCGCACAGGAGCACTGGCACGAGCAGCGCCAGCCATCGCAGGCAGGCGCTGCTCCTCATTGATTGAACCCGGGCAGGTCGGTGGTGTCGATGTGGGGCTCCTCCTGCTTCGGCTTCTGCTTGGCGGGTGGCGCCGACGAACCCGTGGAGGTCGCGGTGGGCGCCGGCTGGTCGGGAGGTGCCGAGCCGGGCTCGCTGGTGGGCGGCGGGCTCGAGGTCGAGCTCCCCTTCTCGCCGTCTGCGATACGCGCCGCCGCACGCTGACCGTAGCCCGACCCCGGGCCGGCCTGCTCCAGGATGCGGCGATACATGACGATCGCGCCTTTGCGATCCCCTGCGTCCCACTTCTGGTCGGCTCGAGCCATGAGCGCCGGCAGATAGCTCGGATTGCTCTTCAGCACCTGCTTGTAGAGCTTCGCCGCGGTGGCGGTGTCGTGGCGACGCCGTGCGACGTCGGCCAGCCCGGCCAGGGCTTCCGTGTTTCCGGGGTGCGCGGCGAGCACCGCGCTGTAGAGCTGCTGGGCGCGCTCCAGGTCCCCGCGCGAGGCCGCGGCGCTAGCCTGCTCGAGCTGCGAGCGGAAGTCACCGGCGGGCGCTTCTTCAGAAACGTTCGTTTTCGAAGTGTCGAGCTCCGGGAGCTGGGAAGGATCGACCGTCGCGACTTCCGCACCGGCGTCGGTCCCCGCATCGGCGCTCGCCGATTCGAACCGCGAGACAAAGCCTTTCAGCTCGGTGAGGAGCGGATGCGGCTTGTCGCTCGACTCGAGCTTGTGCAGCTCCGCTTCCGCCTGGGAAATATGCCCCGAGCGTGCCAGCGCGTAGATGAGGGCAGGACGTGCGCGCAGCAGATCCTGGTCGCCCGAGGTGGCCGTGCGCAGCCGATCCACAACGGTCGACCAACCCGGCGACGGCTCGGCGAGGTCGAGCGCGGCCAGCACGTAGGCATTTTCGGGCTGGCTCGCGTTCTTGGCCACGGGCCCGACGAGCGAGCGCGCCTTGTTCATGTCGCCGCTCATGCGCAACACGTCGATGCGCGCACGCAGCACGCCCTGCTTGTTCGGCGCTACCTTCCGTGCGGCTTCCACGGCGCGCTCGGCCCGCCCCACACGCGCGCCGAGCTGCCGATGGGTCAACTTCACCAGCTCCTTGTCGGTGGGGTCGAGCAACCGGAGCTGGAGCCACACCAGGTCGGCCCTCAGCGTCTCGAGATGCGCCAGCGCCGCCAGCACGGCCGGGTCATTTTCGGCGAGCGCGCTGGCCTTGTCGAACTGCTCCTTCGCTCCCTCGAAATCCCCGTCGGACAGGAGCTGGTTGCCCTTCTGGAGCATGCCGGCAACGCGGCTGTCCGCGGCGGGCGTTGCCGCCTTGTGCGCTGGATGCGCAAAGCGCGAGATGTACTGCCGTCCGATGGTAGCGCCGAACAGCGCAACGACGCCGACAATCACCAGAGCCGCGATCCAGCGCGAGCGCGCGCGACGGGACGGCGGACCAGCGAGGAATCTGGGGTCGGTGTGGATCTCGGATTCCGAATGGAAGCTCTCGCGGACCGCGCTCGGCGTCGGCGTGAGCACGGGGTCGGGACGCTGGCGGATGGCGACCGGCTGGGAGCGCTGCTGGGCACGCGGCTCGACCGGCGGCATGGGGCGTTGGTTGCGCGGCAGCGTCGGGGGCTCGGCTTCTTCCAGGTCGCCTTCGGGATGCCCGACCCCTGCCTGGTTGAAGTCGATAGGTACGGTCCCGGCGAACGCATCCGCCCGCGGCGGCGCGGCGCGCGCCGCCGCCGCGTTCGTCGCCGAAGGTTGCGTCGAAGCAAGATCCGCGGGCGTCCCCTCGCGCACGCGCACATCGGGCGGGTGGCTGGCGACGTTGGCTTGCGGCGCGACGCCGGAGAGCGTGCGGGGCACGTTGCCCGTACGAGCTCTGCCCCCGGGCTGGAAGAACGGCCCGAGCTCGGCGATGGAGCCGAGCGGCCGCGCCGGCTGGTTGCCTCGTGCCAGAAGATCGCCCGGCCCCACCTGACGCTGCGCGATACCCTTCTGCAGGTCGCGCAACGAAGTGTAGACAAGCTCCCGCCCCGAGGCAGTCCGCACCACCCAGCGTTCTGGTCCCGCCCGCGCGGATTGCGGAGGGTGGACCTTGAACTGGTGACCACAATTCGTGCACTTGACCGTGGTCCCCCGCTCCGAGACGAGAGCGTCGTCGAACTCGTACTCGGTCCCACAGCGGCCGCAGCGAACATCCATCCAGCGTTACTCGTCGAAAAAGGCGCCGGAAATCTAGCATGTTGGCCGAATCCAGTTAGCCCTTTCGCCGGGTTGGCGGCCCGCCGGACCGGCCAGCGCTCCAGTCGGCTGCCCGGCTGCCACACCCCGGCGTGAACCCTGCTTCACTCACGGTGGCCGCGGCGGCCGGAAAAAGGCCCTCTGGCCCCGCTTGTCCGGGGCACGTCGCTTGCTACCCTGAAGCAGGAACGGGCCCGCCGGGCGGGTCCGAACCGGATGACGGAGGCGGAGCGATGAAGCGAGCATTGCTGTTGGGTGCGACCCTGGTGGCCGCCGTCGCGCTCGGGGGTTGCCCGATCTATCCCGATCAGGGCACCGCGTGCGTCAGCGACACCGACTGCGGCTCCGGCTACGTCTGTGACTACCCTAGCGGGCTGTGCGTGCGCTCGTCGTCGAACGGCTCGGGGGGCGCAAGCGGTGCGCAGTGCAGCAAGCCCGGCGATTGCCTGGCCAACGAGACCTGCGGCGTCGACAACCTCTGCCACACCGGTGACTGCACGTTCCACGGCTGCGTCGCTGGCTACCAGTGCCTGGTCGCCAACGGCACGTGGATGTGCGTGCCGAGCGGCGGCACGGGCGGCACGGCCGGCGCCGGCGGCAGCGCGGGCACGGCCGGCGCCGGCGGCAGCGCGGGTACGGCCGGCGCGGCGGGAGCCAGCGGCAGCGCTGGCGCAGCCGGAACGGGCGGGACCGCGGGCACCGGGGGAACCGCTGGCAGCGGCGGCGCTGCGGGCGCGGCGGGTAGCGGCGGCGCTGCGGGCGCGGCAGGTAGCGGCGGCGCGGCCGGTGCCGGCGGCACGGCAGGAAGCGGCGGCGCGGCCGGTAGCGGCGGCGTCGATGCCGGAACCGCCGGAACCGGCGGGCAAATCGACGCCGGTCCCCAGGACGCGAGCGTCGACTGACGCTGGATAGCGGCGGGCCCTACTTCATGACGCGCAGGTAGGGCGGCAGCTTCCGCTTGCCGTTGCCCCCCCCGGGCTGGCCGTCATCCGGCTCGATGGGCTCCGGCGAGGCTTCAGGCTGGGTGGGCGCGCCCCGCGCCGGCGCCTCGGCCGCCGCTTCATCTTCGTCCCCCATGTCCTCGCTCGCGTCCGCAGCGTCCGCGATGGCGGGCTCTTCGGCTTTCCAGGCGTCGTCGGCTTCCAACGCCTCTTCGGCCTCGTCGGTTTCCATGGCCTCTTCGCCCTCGTCGGGGACCGGCCGGAGATGTGCGCGGCGCGCCTTCTTCTGCTTGTCCTTCTCCTGCGCCTGCTCGGCCTGCGCCACCACCTCGGGCGGAACGTCATCGGGCCAGACCATGCTGCGCCCATCCGAGCCGACCAACGCGTAGACCGCGCTCCAGGGGATGAAGCAGAAGAACGGCGACCGGCTGAAGCTCAACGTGCAAGACACCGCGTCGTCATCGACGCTCAGGTCCGGAATGGGAACCGGCATGTTCAGGCCGACTTCCAGCACCAGCTGGGGCTGCTTCTTGAACCAGGCGGGCACGCGCACATCCTCGATCCTCGGGTCGAGATGGATGAGGACGGTGGAGCTCTCGAGAAGCGCAAGAGCCACGTCCTTCTTGGCGGGCAAGCGGGTCCGGGAGGACATGCCTCGACCCAATACCGCCGTGCTCCCGCCAACGCCAGCCGGACACGTAGCTGTCAGAGGCCGGCCAATTGGCCGGCGTGCGCGATCCCAGGAGCGGGACGGATCGGGTAGAATTCGAACATGCACGGGCACTCACTGCTGGTTGTGTCTCTTTCACTTGTGTTCGCTGCGACGGCCTGCGGCGGAGGGGACAACGGTGGCGGCTCGTCCGGCGGCACCGGCGGACAACAGGACGGGGGAGCGGGCAGCGGCGGCAGCGCGGGCAGCGCGGGCAGCGGCGGCAGCGCGGGCAGCGGCGGCAGCGCGGGCAGCGGCGGCAGCGCGGGCACCGGCGGCAGCGGCGGAAGCACGAGCCCCGACGCCACCCTCCAGGCGGGGGCTGCCGACCGCTTCCTGTTGAAGGGCACGGTCGTGACGCCGGATACCAGCTACGTTGGCGAGGTGCTCGTTGAAGGCGACACGATCACGTGTCCCGCGCAGGGCACGAGCTGCGAGGGGCAGTCCGGCGCGAGCGGCGCGACCGTGATCACGACCAACGGTGTGATCGCCCCGGGCCTGATTGACACGCACAACCACATCCTGTTCGACATCTTCAACAACGACGACTGGGTGCCCCACCTGCCGACGAGCTGCAACACCGTCGCGGACTGCAACAGCGGTTCGAGCTACTGCTCGGACAGCAAGTGTGACTGCATCGACAACGTCTGCCGCTACACGAACCACAACCAGTGGCCCAACGAGGCAGAGTACAGCCAGATGCTCGACTACAAGCAGTGTCTGGAAGACGCTTCGCAGGGCAAGCCCTGGTGGTGCCCGCAGAAGTACGACGAGGCGGGCGACCTCAAGTGCGAGCTCGACAAGTGGGGCGAGCTGAAGGGTCTGGTCGCCGGCACCACGTCGATCGTGGGCCTGCCGGGCACCTCGTCGAATTGCTTCAGCTCGCTCGCGCGCTCCATCGACGTGACGCAGAACGGCCTGGGAGCCGACAAGATCCAGACGAGCGCACTGTTCCCGCCGTCGTCCATCAGCGCCAACGGCGTATGCAAAAACTTCACGAGCGGCAAGACGGACGCCTACCTGATCCACTGCGGCGAGGGCGTCGACACGGCCGCGCCCACCGAGTTCGACAAGCTGAAAACGGTCACGACGCCCGACGGCTGCCTGTACGCGCCCCAGACGGCCATCACCCACAGCACCGCCTTCGGCCCAACCGAATTCGCGACGATGGCCAAGCACGGGATGAAGCTGACCTGGTCGCCTGCCTCCAACGTCGCGCTGTACGGCAAAACGACGGACATCCCCGCCGCGCTGGACGCCGGCCTCGAGATCTCGCTCGGACCGGACTGGTCGATGGGTGGCAGCCAGGACTTGCTCGACGAGCTGCGCTTCGCCGACAACTGGGACAACACCCACTGGAACAACCGGCTGTCGCCGAAGGACCTGGTCGTAATGGCCACCGCCAACGGTGCGGACGTGCTGGCGCGCTCCAACACGCTGGGTTCGATCAAGACGGGCTACAAGGCCGACCTGTTCGTGGTCGGCGGCGACGGGACGCAACCGTACGCGGACATCCTGGGCGCCAACCCGCACAGCGTCCGGCTCGTGATGGTCGGCGGCAAGGTGCTGTACGGCGACGACCAGCTCGAAGCGGCCGGTCCGGCGACGCCCGGCTGCGAGAAGATCGACATGTGCGGACGGCAGAAGTTCATCTGCGTCGCCGAGGCGACGACCTCCAACAAGCTCGACGAGACGTTTGCCCAGATCAAGAGCCGCCTCGAGACCGCGCTGACGGATCTCGACAACATCCAGGAGCTGCCCGCCGCGGACTGCAACAACAGCTGTTCGTCCAGCGAACGCTGCTACCCGAACACGGCATACCCGCAGGTGGCGGCGACGAGCTGCAGCGCCACGTGCACATCCGGCGCGAAGTGCTACCAGCGCTACAAGTCGGGCAGCAACCAGTTCCAGTGCCTGCCCGTGAACGAGTGCTCGCCGAAGCGCACTGAGAAATTCGCACCGCTCGCGCCGGTTTTCGCCTGCCCCTGAGCTACGGCACGAGCGCGATGGGGCCGCGCAACTCCGGCGCGCTGAAGCCCGCGTCGATCACGAGTGACGGGGCGTCGCCGCTGCCTCCCGGCGACAGCGCGACGATGCCTTGCTCCGTGGCAACAAGCAGGCGCCCGCTCTCCGGATCGCGCACCAGATCCCGCGACCACCAGCGCGTGCTCCGGATCGCCGTGTCGAGCGACACGAGCGCGGTCGGGCGCCCCGTCTCGGTGGGGACCAGTGCCAGCCGCGCGATCGGGACGCGGGCGATCGCGACGGCAACGACGCGCCGCTCGGCGTCGTAGGCCGCTCCCTCGAGCTCGCCACGCCCTGCCCCGGTCATCACCACGTGGAAGTCGGGCGGAACAGCGGGCGCCGTCGTCGAGACGCGGGCCAGCTCGATCGTTCCCTCGCCCGGGTCCTTGTGAAGGACGTAGGTCGAACCAGGCCGCCCCGCGACCATGCGCGCCGAAGGCCGACCCGGAACGAGGTAGCTCTGCTGCGTCACCTGCCAGCCGCCGGCGGGATGCGAGACGCCCAGAAGCTGGTCGGCGGGCTGCCCCGCCAGGCGCGCCGCGCTGTCCAGCGCCAAGAGGCGGCTGTGCGCGCCTCCAACGCGCTCCAGCAGCGAAACCGGCCGGACCAGCGGCTCGAACTGCCCGACCGGCGCCAGGTCGTCGTCGAGGACATTCCAGACGACGCCCTGGTCCTCCGAAACGGCGTACACGCGATCGGACGCAGCGAAGACGCGCGAGTGGCCCGGCAAGACTGGCGAGCTCGACTCGAGCACGAACGCGCTGCCGGTCCAGCGCACGGCGTGAACACGGCTGCCGTCGTCGTATGCGTCGTGCTCGACGATCAGCACGCGGCGCGTACGGGCATCCCAGCACACGTCCTCCAGCTGCCGACCGAATACGAAGCGCGAAAGCTCGCTGCCGGTGTGCGGATCGAACGCGACGAGATCGCCCGGGACATCCAGCGCAAAGGCGACCCGGGCACCCTGACCGGGCTTTTTCGTGACCACGGAAGCGGGAGGGTCCAGCGCGCCGGGAGCCGGCGGCACGTGCAAGAGCTCGGGCGGCGCCGGAGACGCGGAGACGCCCGGCAGCGGCCCGGCAGCAGCACCTCCGACGCCGCGCTGCCGAGCCGCATGGCCGCTCGGCGGGCCGCCGCAACCAACAACTGGAGCACATGCGACGAGTACCGCGACGAACCGGCTTCGGGCCTGCTTCATGCCCCCTGCTCGGTCGCCAGCGCCGCCGGTTGCGGACTGATGACGTCGGCGGCGAGCTAGTCCCGCGTTTCCATCGAAGCGATGGCTGCTTCGCACGCGCGGCTGCGCCGCGCAACGCGGGACTAGCACCGTTTGTTGGGGGCGCAGCAGCGCCCCCTCGGCTTCGCCGAGCCTCCCC
>Ga0114931_10004553_pt1 | contig 17313 bp, 16 predicted proteins | sample 2SBtaG_FD_89579 | JGI IMG/M metagenome (GOLD analysis project Ga0114931, IMG submission 89579) | Deep subsurface microbial communities from Kolumbo volcano to uncover new lineages of life (NeLLi) - 2SBTROV14_V59a metaG | ecosystem: Environmental > Aquatic > Marine > Volcanic | place: Kolumbo...
CTATTCCAAGGAGTTGCCACGCAGCCATGCGCCACCGCAGGCGTGCAATTTGCCCTGTAGCGTGATTCACCCAACGGGTGATAAGGTAAATCGAAGTGAGTGTTTTTCATATCATTCACTTAGTTTCAGAATGGAGCGATCAACTGAGGGATCTAGGTTTATTATTTCCGCTGCGTTGAAACCCGTATCATCGGTCGTCACGGTCGATGCAAGGATGCAGCCCCAATGCGGCCCATTATCAACCTATCGTCGCCGGCCTGCAATCGTCCCGCCTGATTCGTGTTGGCAGCCGGGACCTGAGATAAGCAAATGAAAGCAATCACAAATCGCCACCGGTACCCTTCCCCCCACACATCCATCATGACTAAGGCAGGATCATGTCGACCAATCATCTGCATGACGTTCTGATTATTGGCAGTGGTGCCGCTGGGCTCAGCCTGGCCCTGCGCCTGCGCAGTGATCTGCGGGTCGCGATCATCTCCAAGCGGTCCCTGGAAGAGGGCAGCACCTACTACGCCCAGGGCGGCATCTCCGCCGTGCTCGACGAACAGGACAGCGTCGCGGCCCATGTGGCCGACACCCTGGACGCCGGTGCCGGGCTATGCGACGTGTCTACCGTACAGCTGGTCGTGGAACAGGGCCCGGAGAACATCTCCTGGCTGCTCAACGAGGGGGTCGACTTCACCCGGGACGACCAGGCCAGGAGCAGTGGCGGCTACCACCTGACCCGGGAGGGAGGGCATTCCCACCGCCGGATCATCCATGCCGCGGACGCCACCGGCCAGGAGGTCGAGAGCACCCTCACCCGGCAGGTGTCGAGCCGTCCCAACCTGGAGACCTTCCCGAACCACATCGCCATCGACCTGATCACCAGCCCCGGGGCCCGGCGGGGCTATCCCAGGCGCTGCCTCGGCGCCTATATCCTCGATCAAGGGAGTGGCAGGATCGAGACCTTTCGCGCCCGTTTCGTGGTGGTCGCCACTGGCGGCGCCAGCAAGGTCTACCTCTACACCAGCAATCCGGACGTCTCCACCGGGGACGGCATCGCCATCGCCTGGCGCGCCGGTTGCCGGGTGGCCAACATGGAGTTCATCCAGTTCCACCCCACCTGCCTCTACCACCCCCACGCCAAGACCTTTCTGATCACCGAGGCGCTGCGCGGCGAGGGGGGGCGGCTGCTGCTGCCCGACGGCAGCCGCTTCATGGAGCGTTTCGACCCCCGGGGGGAGCTGGCGCCCCGGGATATCGTGGCCCGCGCCATCGACCACGAGATGAAGCGGATCGGCGCCGACTGCCTGTTTCTCGATATCAGCCACAAGCCCGCCGAATTCATCCGGCAACACTTTCCGACCATCTACCAGCGCTGTCTCGATTTTGGCGTGGACATCACCCGCGACCCCATCCCGGTGGTCCCGGCGGCCCACTACACCTGTGGCGGGGTGGTGACCGACCACCGGGCGCGCACCGATCTGGCCGGTCTCTACGCCGTCGGCGAGGCCGCCTATACCGGGTTGCACGGGGCCAACCGCATGGCCAGTAACTCCCTACTGGAGTGCCTGGTCTTCTCCCGGCAGGCGGCCGACGACATCCACCGGGAGCTGACGCAGACCCCCGAGCCCCCCGCCCTGCCGGCCTGGGACGAGAGTCGGGTCACCGATTCCGACGAGGAGGTGGTGGTCTCCCACAACTGGGACGAGCTGCGCCGTTTCATGTGGGACTATGTGGGCATAGTGCGCAGCAACAAGCGGCTGCAACGGGCCAAGCGGCGGGTCGACCTGCTGCGTCAGGAGATCCTCGAGTACTACAGCAACTTCCGGGTCAGCAACGACCTGCTGGAGCTGCGCAACCTGGTAGACGTGGCCGACCTGATCATCCGCTCGGCCCAGGGCCGGCACGAAAGCCGAGGCCTCCATTACACAATTGACTTTCCGCTGCGCGACGACCAGTTTCAGTGCCGCCCCACGGTGCTGCTGCCAGACAACTACACCCCCCCGGAGAGCGCGGAACTGGAAGGCTCCTGATGTCCCTTGAGGTGGATTCGCAGCCGCCGGGCCAGCTCCGGATCCAGGCTGTCGGGCCAGAGCGACAGCCACCAGCCGGGTGACCAGCGGTCCGCGCCAAAGCGGAGGACGGTCAGCCAGGGGGTCACCAGGCCGCCCGGGCGCAGCACCACCAGCGGGCGCTCACCATTGCCCAGGGTCAGCCGCCAGCGGCCATCGACCTGGCAGCGCGCCTCCAGCACCGCCCGCCGGCCCCGGCGCAGCAGCAGCTGGCGCAGCTGCCAACCCAGATAGCCCAGCAGGCATAGGGCGATGGCGTCCTTGCCGGGCCAGCCCAGGTCGAGGCCCCACCAGACCAGCCAGGCAGTGGTATGCAGCAGGGCCAACCAGGCCAGTAGATAGCGGGAGCGCCCGGGGCGCAACGACAAGCTCTCAGAGGAGTGGCGCATCCCGTCCTCCCCGCCGGATCCGCGCCACGATGGTCCGCAGCGGGGCCACCACCGCGTCCAGGTCGGGCGCCTCCAGCAGCCAGCTTTGGAGCCTGGGGTCGGGGTATCCCAGCAGTCGGCCGAAATCCCTGCGCAGTTCTGCATCCAGCCCGGAGTAGTCACTCTCGAGAAACCCCAGCAGGAGCAGGTCCAGCTCCAGCATGCCGCGCCGGCACTGCCAGCGCAGGCGGTTGAACTCGCTGTGATCGTTCAGGCCGCACTCCTCACGCATCAGAAAGACTTCTTCAACATCAGCGCCTTGATGAGACCGATGGCGCGGGTGGGATTGAGCCCCTTCGGGCAGACATCCACGCAGTTCATGATGCTGTGGCAGCGGAACAGCTTGTAGGGGTCGTCGAGGTCGCCGAGACGCTCCTCCTCCCCCTGGTCACGGCTGTCGGCGAGGAAACGCCAGGCCTGCAACAGGGCAGCCGGACCATAGTATCTCTCCGGGTTCCACCAGAACGAGGGACAGGCGGTGGAACAGCAACCGCAGAGGATGCACTCGTAGAGCCCATCGAGGCGTTCCCGCTGCTGCGGGCTCTGCAGACGTTCGGTCTCGGGCTCTGGATCCTTGCAGATTAGGTAGGGCTTGACCGCCCGGTACTGGCGATAGAAGGGACCCATGTCCACTACCAGGTCACGGATTACCGGCATACCAGGGAAGGGGCGCACCTCCACCGGCTCCTTGAGTCCCGCCAGCGGGGTGGTGCAGGCCAGACCGTTACGTCCGTTGATATTCATCCCGTCGGAACCGCACACCCCCTCACCGCAGGAGTGGCGGAAGCTCAGGGACTCGTCTTGTGCCTTGAGGGCCAGCAGGGCGTCCCTCAGCATCATTCCCGGCCTGATATCGTTCAGCTCGAATGCCTGCATATAGGGCTTGGCGTCCCGATCCGGGTCATAGCGGTAGATTCGAAAGCGCATCAGTAGACCCGCTCCTTGGGCGGAAAGGTCTCGACGCTGAGGGGCCGGGTCTTTACCGGCCGGTAGTCGAGCCGGTCGTCCTGTCGATAGTAGAGGCTGTGCTTGAGCCAGTTCCGGTCGTCCCGTTTCGGGAAGTCGACGCGCGAGTGGGCGCCCCGACTCTCTTCCCGCGCCGCTGCCGAGCGCATGGTCGCCATGGCGATATCCATCAGGTTCTCCAGTTCCAGGGCCTCGATCCTGGCGGTATTGAAGACCCGGCTGTGATCCCGCAGGCGCACCTCGGGCAGGCGCGCGCGCAGCTGTTTCAGGGCCTCGACCCCCTCTCCCAACACCTCGGCGTTACGGAATACCCCACAGTGTTCTTCCATGATGCGCTGCAGTTCCTGCTTCATATGCTCCACCGTCTCACCCTCCCCCCGGCGATCCCAGCGCTCCAAGCGCGCCATGGCCCGCTCCACCCCGGCGGCGTAGCCGGGCCGGTGCTGGGGGTGGCTGGCGAGATAGTCGAGCATGCTGTCGCCTGAGGAACGGCCGAATACCAGAATGTCCAGCAACGAGTTGCCCCCCAACCGGTTGGCCCCGTGGATGGAGACACAGGCGCACTCCCCCGCCGCATAGAGACCAGGCACTACCTCATCCGTCCCATCGGAGGGCGACAACACCTGGCCATGGCGATTGGTCGGGATCCCCCCCATCGCGTAGTGGGCGGTGGGAAAGACGGGGATCGACTGGCGGGCCGGATCGATATGCAGAAAGGTACGCACCATATCGCGAATCCCCGGCAGGCGTTTGGCCACTACCTCCTCCCCCAGGTGATCGACCTTGAGCAGCACATGATCCTTTTCGGGACCACAACCGCGCCCCTCCCGGATCTCGATGGAGATGGCGCGACTCACCACGTCGCGGCTCGCCAGGTCCTTGACATGAGGTGCATAGCGTTCCATGAATCGCTCACCGTCGCCATTGAGCAGATAGCCCCCCTCGCCCCGTGCCCCCTCGGTGATCAACAGCCCCTTGCCGGCAATGCCGGTGGGGTGGAATTGAAAGAACTCCATGTCCTGCAAGGGCAGACCGGCGCGCAGGGCCATCGCCATGCCGTCGCCGGTATTGATATGGGCATTGGTGTTAGTGCGAAACAGCTGGCCGCAGCCCCCGGTGGCGAGCAGACTGCAGCGCGCCTCGATCAGCAGTGGCTCTCCGCTGGCGATCTCCAGCGCCAGCACGCCCAGCGCATGCCCCGCCTCGTCGCGGACCAGATCGATGGCGAAATACTCGTCGAAGAACTGGGTATTGGCGTGGATGTTCTGCTGATAGAGGGAGTGGAGGATCGCATGACCGGTGCGGTCCGCCGCCGCGCAGGTGCGGATCGCCTGATCCTCCCCGAAGTTCCGGCTCTGGCCGCCGAAGGCGCGCTGATAGATGCGTCCATTATCCAGGCGCGAAAAGGGCACCCCGAAGTGCTCCAGTTCGTAGACGATCTCCGGGGCGCTGCGGCACATGTACTCGATGGCGTCCTGATCCCCCAGATAGTCGCTCCCCTTGACGGTGTCGTACATATGCCAATGCCAGTTGTCGGACGAGACATTGCCCAGCGCGGCATTCACCCCCCCTTGGGCGGCCACGGTATGGGAACGGGTGGGGAACACCTTGGAGACCACCGCCACCCGTACGCCCGCCTTGGCCAGTTGCAGGGCGGCGCGCAGACCCGCCCCGCCCGCACCGAGCACCAGGGTATCGAATCGTCTATGGGTCAGGGGCATGGGGCGATCTCTCGTTGGGGTTCAGAAAGGGGTAGGCAGGAGCAGCAGCAGCCAGGCACCCAAAATGATCAGGGCCGCGGCCAACAGGCCGAGCAGAACCAGGCGCAGGGCCAGGGGCCGGACATAGTCCAGGAGAATATTGCGCAGCCCTACCCAGGCGTGTGCCAGGGTGGCCAGGACGAACAGCAGGGTCGTCAGATAGACCCAAGGGTGTTGCAGGGTGGCCCGCCAGTGAGCGAAATCGGTGGGGGGATGCACCCACAGGAGTAGCAGGGCCAGAGGGAGATAGAGGCCCAAGTAGACCGCACTGATGCGCTGTAACAGCCAGCCGCGCAACCCCGTCAGTTGTTTCATAATAGCGTCCCGCCGAGCAGGGCCAGCAGCAGGGCCAGTCCCAACACGGTCGTGGCACTGCGCCGGGCGGCCTGCCTCTCCACTCCGATATCGAGATCGATCAGCAGATAGCGCAGACCGGCCAGGAGGTGGTGCAGGAATGCCCAGAGCAACAGCAGCAGAAGCAGGTGAAGCCCCAGGCCATCGACGATTCCGACCACCTGGGTGAAACCTGCCTCCCCTGACAGAGAGAGTCCGAGCAGATAGAGCAAGCCTGGCAGGGCCAGAAATAGCAGGACCCCGCTGACCCGGTGGGCAAAGGAGACGATGCCGGTTATTGGCAATCTGATCTTGAGCAGATCGAGGAATCGGGGTTTTTGTTGTTCCACCATGATCGATATCGGTTGCTCGCGCTGGCCTGCGCAGTGATGGCCGGGGCAATCCCTTCCCTGGTGGCCACTCACCAATTAAAGCACTTTTTTGACTTCCTGGAGGGCATATCACACCCTGAATCAGTATGGCAAATCACCCGCCCATCGAAGTCCGGGCATCGATGCCCCGCCATGGTTACGCAGCCAGTTGCGGTTTGGATTTATCAAAGACCCCACCCCAGTCCCTGTCCATACAGGTTCAGGTATAATCCGGGTTTTCCAGAACCACCACAATAGCTGAATTGCCATGAACTTCATCGAAACACGTGGGAACGACGGACGGCACCCTGCCGCCGTCGGCTTCTCCAGCGCGATCCTCAACCCTCTGGCCTCGTTTGGCGGGCTCTATGTGCCCGAGTCCCTGCCGGAATTTGGACCGGGGTTCCTCCGGGCACACCTGGACGCGGACTATCGATCCCTGGCCAGGGACCTGCTCGCGAGCTTCCAACTCGACCTGGAACAGGCGGTCATCGAGCGGGCCCTGGCCCTCTACGACCGCTTCGACGACCCGGCCAACCCCGTCCCGGTGGTGAGGGTGCGCGATGACCTGTTCGTCAGCGAGCTCTATCATGGCCCGACCCGCGCCTTCAAGGACATGGCGCTGCAGCCCTTTGGTGAGCTGCTCTCCTCCCTGGCGCAACAGCGGGGGGAGCAGTACCTGATCCTGGCCGCCACCAGCGGCGACACCGGCCCGGCCGCCCTGGAGACCTTCAAGGGCCGTCCCAACGTGCGGGTGGCCTGTCTCTATCCCGCCGGCGGCACCTCCGACGTGCAGCGCCTGCAGATGGTCACCGAGGACGCGGAGAACCTCAAGGTCATCGGCATCCGGGGTGACTTCGACGACGCCCAGAACGCCTTGAAGGCACTGCTGGGCTCTAAGCGCTTCCGCGCCAGACTCCAGGAGAAGCGGATCGAGCTGTCCGCCGCCAACTCGGTGAACTTCGGACGCATCGTCTTTCAGCTCATCTACCATGTCCACAGCTACCTGGAGCTGGTGCGCCAGGGCGCCATCGAACTAGGGGAGAAGGTCTATCTCGACGTACCCAGCGGCAACTTCGGCAATGCCCTGGGGGGCTACTACGCCCTGCGCATGGGCCTGCCGGTGGAGAAGATCCTGATCGCCTCCAACCGTAACAACATCCTCACCGAGCTGATCAACCAGGGCCGTTACGACCTGCGTGGACGCCAGGTCATCGGCACCAGCTCTCCGGCCATGGACATCCTCAAGTCGTCCAACGTGGAACGGATCCTCCATGACCTGTTCGGTGCCACCCGCACCCGGGAGCTGATGGAGCAACTGGACCAGGAGCACTACTACCAGCTGACCAACGACGAGCTGACCCGGGTTCAGCAGGTGTTCGCCGCCGACTTCTGTGACGACACCCAGGGCAGGGCCTATATCCAGTCCGCCTTCAGCGAAGGCTACCTCATGGACCCGCACACCGCGACCTGCTTCAAGGCCTATGAGAGCTGCCGGGACAAACCCCTGAAGACCATCGCCTACTCCACTGCGGAGTGGACCAAGTTCTCCCCCACTATCGCCAACGCCCTCACCGGCGAGGTCGGCGCCCGGGACATCGATGCCCTCCAAGCCATCGCCGAAAAGGCCCATACCCCCATTCCCGAGCCCATCGCCCAGCTGTTCGAGCGGCCTGTAGTACAGGACACGGTAATCGAGAAGGATGCGATCGAGGAGGCGGTATTGGCCTTCCTGTAGCCGGCAAACCACCCCGGAATCACAGAACGCCGAGCAAAAAAAACCCGCGTGGAGGGATACGCGGGCAAGGGGATTGAAGAGAGAATTCTTGGATCTGTCAGGGACTGAAATCGCCTTCCCTGGCGATCCCTGGCTGTTGCCGGCTACAGTTTGTTGCTGTGACAATCGCTACAGGTCACCTGATGACCCTTGGCCACCGGCCCGCCATTCTTGAAGCCCGTGAAGTCGCGTGCGACCTTGGTTTTCGACAGCACCGAGCCCTCGCCATTCATCCCATGGCAGGCGCGGCAGGCGTTCGGGTTGGACTCGGCCAGATGCCCATGGCCGCCATCGGCGAACCTGATGCCCGCATCACCCACCGGATGCATGCCGTGGGGCCCATCCAGGGTCACCCCCAGGTCGCCAGTGTGGCAGGTACTACACTCCGCAATCGTACCAGTATGGCCCTGCAACTGCTGGGCGGTCACGTTGTCGTTGGCGTCCGGGTTCTTGTTCGGCCAGATACCGTGGGTTGCGCCATGGCAGGCCTCGCAGAAGACCCCCTTGTGACCCTTGCTGACCCGATAGAGCATGGGGTTGCCAGCACCCGGGTCGTTGGCCGCCACCGTATTCTCGGCGAAGCGCTTGTTACCCGGTACGATGGGCGTGGCCTTGCTGTCACCAATGCGATAGGCCTGCACCAGACGGACATTGTCGCTGGGCGAACCCAGGGTGTCCACGGCATTGTGCAGGTTGTCCATGACATCGCCGGTATGGCAGGAGCCGCAGCTCGGTTCGTTGGCCCAGGGCACCCGCAGGGTGTTGGGATTGGTGTAGAAGTCGCTGGCGAGCCGGAAGTCGCCCGGGTTGGCGGGGGTCACGAACTTGGAAAAGTCGTTACCCACCTGGGCCAGCTGACCGTGGCAGTCCTGACAGAGCAGGCCGGCATTCGCCATGGCGCCGCGCAGGCAGTCGGTACGCCGCCCCGGATGACACTGGTAGCAGGTCTGCATCAGCACGTCGCGGGCCGCCACTGGGTCACGCGGGGTACCATTCGCATCCACGGCCGGGGGCATGGTGGGGAACAGCAGGTTGCCGTTGAGGTCCCGCACATTGGCGTGGTGACTGTGCATGACGTTGGACATGCTGCGCACGTTGGTCTGCTGACGGCCATTGGCGTCGGCATCGGCCGGGCCCTTGGGGCCGACCTGGGCCAGGTCCAGGGCCGGGGTGTAGTGGCAGGACTGACAGACCACCGGGGTGTTGGCCTCCAGGTGGGTGTTGTGCTTGAGGTCGTGCAGGCGCACCAGGTTGAGGTCGGCCGCATACTCCTTGCTGACCTCCAGGGGTACGCTGACATCGAACTCCGGATCATCCAGCACCGTGGCCACTGGAATACCGGCGTCCACCAGGGCCTGGGTGGCGGCCCCGTTGCCGCCGTCCACTGGGGCGTTGTGGCAGGCCCCGCAGTTGGCTTCACCGGAGATCGGCAGCACTACGTCGGTGGAGGCGACCACGGCACCGCTGTTGTCGGTGGCCTGGAAGCGCATCAGCGGCCAGGGGTTCTCACGACCCGCATCGTCGAAGGCGGTCATGGGTACGCCGGAGGCCTCATACCAGTTCACCCCGGCCGAGGTATAGCCGAAAGGGAAGTTGATGAAGAAGGGCTGATCGCCGGTGAAGGCGGTAAAGGTCTGGGGCACGTTGTCCACGAAGGGCCCGAAGCGCCCGGGGGTGGACTGCTGGGTGGCGGTCAGGGCGCCGTCGCCCAGGTAGAGGCGCTCTACGTTGGGCATGGGCAGACCCTGGTCGGGAGCGGCTGGCAGGGCGTCCAGGATACCCGGAGGATAGAAGGCCCGGTAGGCCGCCAGGGAGGTCGGCTCGGTACCGCCCACGACGGTATCCCAGAAGTTGGTCTTGAAGACCGTCCCGTCGTTGGCGATGCTCGAGAGCACCGGACCCGTGCCGGCGGAGTTGATGCCGGTGAGGATCGGATCCCCCGGGTTGGAGGCGGCGGAGTAGCGTACGTCCACACCATCTGCCGGCCCCATGATCTTGGGATCGCCACCGCGCTGGATCACCAGGGCGTGCAGCACATTGAAGGGGGGCAGGATACTGGAGATGCGGGTGTCGAAGTCGCCGCAGTGCATACCCAGATCGTTGGTGCCGAAGACCTTGTAGGTGGTGTTGCCGACAAAGGGCTGTTCGGCCACGGGCGCGCCGGGTAGATTATTCTGACTGCTGGAGTTGATTGAGGTATTGCCAGTGGGTGGCGGCGGTGTGCCATTGGAAATGGTCGCCGTGGTGATTGCCGTAGCCGTAGCGCCACCATTATCGGTGACACTCAAGGTCACTGTGTAGGTATTCGCTGTTGTATAGGTATGACTTGGATTCGCACTGTTACTGCTGCCTCCGTCACCGAAGTCCCAGCTATAAGCAACGATACTGCCATCCGGGTCGTTGGAACCCGCACTGCTGAAATTCACGGCAACGCCAGGGGTTCCGCTGTAGGGGCCATTCGCATTGGCCGTTGGCGCCACATTGCCTGGGGGGGGTGGCGGCGGCGTATTGTCACACTCTGATGGACGGTTAGAGATAGTTACTGGTCCCGCACTCTGGTTCGATCCGTTCTCTTGTGCCGAAGCCGTACAGGCGATCTGTTTGAAATCTTTGTCTTGGTAGCGCCAGGTGGATCTCTTCCGGTTGTCCGCCGCTGCGGGAAAGCCAGCGAGCAGCTCTCCCTGGGGGCCGAAGACGCTGACGCTGGCATGGTTATGCCGGTCGCTCAAGGTGCCTTCAATGTTGAGTTCATTGCCATCCTTAACTTCAGCTCGAGTGATGCTGAAACTGCTACTGGACGAATGGTGATGGCCGCCGTCCGCCAGGACCAGGCTGGGCGGCAGCAATGCCAACATTGCCAGCCCCGTACAGATTTTAGCCGTTACTGCCGGACCACTCCTCTTTCTTTTCTTCATAATCATCCTCCGCAAATGCGTTGGGTCAGAACTGCGACTCAATCAACCAAGTCAATCCCTACACACAAGTGCAACCAGACTGATAGTTCGCAACTTATTGGGAGGGTAATTGGTTCACCCTCTCCTACTCCCGGCGCAAGCATGCCCAGGTGCTCGGCCAGCGCGCCTGCACCACTGGCCTTGCCAAGCCAAAACCCCGGCTTGAAATGTTGTGACTTCAGAAAGTGTCTGCCACCTCAGCTGTCTAGTGCGGCTGTTCGGTGACAAAGCTCACAACCAATATTAACAGCCCATTCTTAAGATTCGCTTAAGATCGGGGAATTTTTCCCATCGAACACCACCCTGACACACAGCCCCGTCCCTTCCTCTGGGTCCAGCAACTGAATGGTGGCCTGATGCAGCCTGACGATCTCCCGCACGATCGACAGCCCCAGTCCAGAGCCTCCGACAGGGGCGTCCGGGAGCCGGTTAAAGCGCTCGAAGGCCCACTCCTTACGCCCATCCGGGATACCCGGACCGTTGTCCTCCACGACCATCCAGACAGATTCGTCAGTCCGCCGCAGCCGTACCCTGACCCACCCGACGCGGGGTGCGGCATTGATGGCATTGCTCAGCAGGTTGCCCAGCAGGATGGCGATCAGTTGCCGGTTGGCGACCAGGCCGATGCCCGGTTCGGCCTCCAGCTCCAGACTGACACCCTGGGCATCCGCCAACGCATGCTGCTGGGCGATGACCTCGGTGGCCAGGTCTTCCAGCTCGATGGCCTCGAACTCTGTGCGCAGCCGTTCCGGTTCGATGGAGGCCAGGGTGAGCAGCTGATCAACCACATGATTGAGGCGGGTCAGGGCCAGACGCACCTGCCCTATGGCGTGCTCCCGTTCCTCGGGGGTACGGCTCAACTCGATGGATTTGAGTTGTATCAGGGCGCCGGCAATGGGTGTGCGCAGCTCATGGGCGGCGTCGCCGGTGAAACGGCGGTTGCGCTCGATGGCGCCCTGCAGGCGGGCAAACAGGCCATTGAGCTCCTTGACCAGGGCGGAGATCTCAGTGGGTACTGCCTGCTCCGGCAGAGGCACGAGGTTCTGGAACCCCCGTTGGCCGACTCGCCTGCCCAGGTCATGAAGGGGGTGCAGGCCACGGTGAATACCGAACCAGAGCACGGCCAGCAGCGGCAGGGCGAGCAGCATGGGCTTGACTACATTGAGGACGAACTGGGTGATGCGCGCGTTCAGGTCGGTATGGTCCCGAGCCACCTGGACGAGGTATTTGCCGTCCTGGACCTGGCGGGTATAGACACGCCAGGAGTGGCCACCGAAATGGCTGTCCACATGCCCCGGCAGATCGAGTGGGGCGATCGGTTCCGTTGGGGCCTTGGGTCCTCGCACCAGCAGCCGATGATCGTCGGACCAGATCTGGAACACCAGGGGATAGACTACACCCGACCGGTTCAGGTCGGTTTCATAGTCACTGATGTCGCGTTCGGCCCCCTCATGGCGGGTGGCCACCTCCAGGAGCTGGGCCACCAGGGTGAGCTCGTTGTCGAAGACCTGGTGGATATCCTCGATAGTGCGCCACCAGGTGAACGCGACCATAGAAGACCAGATCGAGAGCACGCACAGCAGCACCATGAAAAACAGGCGCCGGCTCAACGATCGAGTCATCCGCCCTTCTCGATCACGTACCCCACGCCCCTCACCGTCTTGATCGGGTGCTTACCCAGTTTCCTGCGCAGATGGTGGATATGCACCTCGATTGCATTGCTCCCCACCTCGTCATCCACGGGATAGATCTGTTCCATCAACTTGCCACGGGACATCACCCGGCCGCGGTTCTCCATCAGGCTATGCAGGATGTCGAACTCCTTCACCGACAACTCGACCGGCCGTTGCCCGTGCGTCACCTTGCGGGCGGCCGGATCCAACACCAGGTCATCGTGACAGAGAGGGGCCGGATCCTGGAAGTGGGTGCGCCGATAGATGGCACGGATCCGCGCACAGAGTTCGTCGATATCGAAGGGCTTCACCAGATAGTCGTCCGCGCCGGAATCCAGGGCCTTTACCCGGTCGACCACCTGGGAACGGGCGGTGACCACCAGCACCGGAATCCGATTGCCCTCGGAGCGAAGTCGGGAGATGAGTTCCAGCCCCGAAAGCCAGGGGATGTTGAGATCGAGCAACAGCAGGTCGTAGTGTTGCTGTTGAATATGTTGGAGCGCGCTCAGGCCGTCACGCACCCACTCCACTTCGAGCCCGTGGTGGCCCAATACGGTATCGATGCCATCGCCAAGTTGTTCGTCGTCTTCGGCAAGCAGCAGATTCATGCCATGGAATCCCCGGATCGTGCAACGCTCTAGGCGGGTTGCTTTTCGCTATACCGGATGCGGTTCCTTGTGTATCCGAATCGACCGCTGTCTCTAAGGGCTCGCGCAACGGTGACTCCCTGTCTTGGGACATCGTTCCATGCCGTCTGACTGGATTGCAAGAAATTGAATGATATTAATATTCTTGCGCCTTGCCAGGTGAGCGTCTCGACACCCAAACCCATGAACGCATCATTGCGCTATCCCTATAGTGAACCTGAGGTCAGCGGAGTAGGTTAGGGAATTTTAGCCCAATCAATACGAAAGTACAAAAAAAACCGGCCGTTAGGCCGGGCTTTCTGGCTGAATCTGCGGGCCGTCTGGCCTGGATATCGTAGGGGTCGCCACTGAAGGGGTCGGGCCAGGCCGGGTCCTCCGGCCAACTGCTGAGAGGGATATTGTCGCTTTTCATGATGCTGCTCCTCAAACTGCTCACTAGCAAGTATGCATGCACCATGCCAGATAATTCAACACATTGATTTTAATCGACTATCCCATCAAAAGGCTGGTTTCCCCATGGCATTTGTAAAAAAAACCGACAGTAAAACGTCATTTATTTCCCATTTTTTCTCGACAATTCCAGGAAATGTGCCACATCATATTGTTTTTACGCGTATTATTTCAGGCTTCTTGGATGTCAAATTTGCCGACACTGGGCGCTCAGCCGTCCCAGAGCCATGGGGCATTGGCCCCGCGCCCGGCATCGGCCGTTCGGCCATGGTTCAGCATCTCAGGGTTCATCGGCCCAGACCACCCGTCCATTGCGTGGTTGGATCGGCCGATTGTTGTCCCCCACTACCGCATGGATACGCTGGATATCCTCCCAGGAGACCCGAACGGGGTTCTTGAAGACGACCCACTGGATGTTCTCCTGGCAGGGGGGGCGGGTCTCCGATCCTTCGTAGGTGTAGTAACTGCGATCCCGGGGCAGCAGGAACAGCACATTGATCCCGGCGCGGCGGTTGTAGACACGCCCATCGACCGGCGGCAGGTTTTCCAGGATCCGCCCCAGGGTGACATTGTGGCGATGGCCGCCGACCAGGGGTATGGAGAGGATCAGGGGTTCGCCCTGGGGACCCAGGTGGTGCAGGTGGATCTCCATATCCGGCCTGCTGCCCTGAAAGCTGTGCTCACCAGGGGTATGGAAGTCGAAGCTGACCAGACGGTAGCGTTGGCCGCGGATCTTCAAATAGCTGCCCGGGTCATATTCGAGCATGAGCCGATAGGGTTCCCGCAGCAGGGCGGTCGTCGTGGTGTGGTAATGGATATTCAGCAGTGGCTCATGCGCCGGGGTTACCCGGTTGATGTCGATCGGAGACTGCCGTCTCCCGACACCGCAGAGGGTAAACTCCTCCCGGATCGAACCCCAATGAGCGGGCCCCTTCTCCCCCGTGTAACTCCAGCCACCCGGGGTCAGGCGGGGGGCGGCCAACGCCCCGCCCTTCTCCTGGGCAACCCCTTGCAGGGGCGCCAACAGGACGAAGGTCACCAGCCACGATTTTCTGCTCACCCGATTCCCTCCCATACCCATTGAATATCGACCTGGCAAGCCGGCTGTGCGGGCGGCTTGCCCGCTCCTATGCCGCGACTTGGCGGGTCCACCGGCGCGCACGCTTCAGCAACAACTGCCATCCCTCTCCACCGCCTTGCCACCCTTGCGGGAGAGAAAGGGTATGCTGTCGCCACAGTCATCGAAGATGCCATAGTGGGTATCCCAATTGCCATAGAAGGCGAAGTAGTCCTTGAAGCGGGTCTCGTGCAGCATCCGGTAGGTGTTGCCACAGACCAGAAACATGCGGCCCTTTTCGATTCGATGGTGGCCGTCGAGTATGAAGACCTCCTCACTTCCGGGAATTCCCCCCTGGTAGACCACCGCCTGACCATAGTCCTCACAGGCCTGCTCCAGCCCATCCAGTTTGAACAGTCGATAGGTGGCGGAGAAGAAGTCAATGTGGCCGATCTTGCGCTCGATCTCTGGGTTGTCGATGGTGATGGGGCGGTCCTCCACCAGGCGCGGATCGGTGAACCCGGCGGCCTTCGCCAGGTTGAGAAAGTCGTTCCAGTAGAGGGCGCCGCTGAGACACTCGCCATAGAGCACCGGGTCGGAGATCAGGTGATTGGGCACTCGCCGATCGGCATAGACATCGGAGAAATAGAGCTCACCCCCCGGCTTGAGGAGCCGCTGGGCCTGCTCCAGTACCGCCGCCTTGTCGGGAGAGAGGTTGATGACGCAGTTGGAAACGATGATATCAAAGGACTCGTCCTCCAGAGCCAGTTCGTCCAGGCGTTCGATATAACCCTTTCTGAACTCCACGTTGCTGCTGGTGTAACCGAACCGCTCGCGGTGCCACTCCAGGTGACGATTGGCCACCTCCAGCTGTTCATCGGTCATGTCCACGCCCATGACGAATCCAGACTCACCGACCATCTGCGCCAAGGCATAACAGTCCCGCCCGGAACCACTGCCCAGGTCGAGAATACGGGCCCCTTCCAGCAACTGGGGGCTGACCAGGCCACAGCCATAGTAGCGCGAGAGCACCTCTTCATGGATGTTGCCCAGCAGCCGGCGCATCTCCGGGGACAGCCCCGCATCGGTACAGCAGGCGTTGGTCTGCAGATCATTGGAGTGCTGCAGGGTCTTCCCGTAATACTCTTTTACTGAATCTTTCATCGATCCCCGTCTCCAAGTCAATCGAACTATGGGCGAGCGGTAGCGAACTGTCCACCATAGATGAGATATTCTACAGGTTTCCGCCGCTACAGGGCGCTCCTGCCACTTGCCATTGAGAAGCAGGCAGGTGGACCACATTAATACGAACCCATACGCCAGTCGAGTAGAGATGGATGTATGAATGGCCCGCATACGACCCTGTTACTGGCCTCATTCACCGGTGGCATTCCCCCGTGCCCGGCCAGCGCCCTGCGCAAGCCGGACCGGGCCAACCGGCGCCCTCTCCTGAGGACGGCAGCCACTCACCGGATCTCGGCACAGCCGTTCATCGTCAACCCCGGCCGGGAACCCCCCTAGCCCTGCACTTCACCCACAAATGCGTACGGAATGTCTATAGCGCGTAGCCTTCGCACACTGCCTGGAGCTTCGCGTAGCCTTGCCACATCAACTGATGGCCGGAGGGCGGATCGCTCTTGCGATCAAGGTAGCCTCCGAGCTTGGCGACAAGGCGCACGGCACCTCCGAGATCGGGGGGAGGCTTCAAGCGTTGAGCCGGGAAAGGGTGCGTTTGATTTGTTGTTGGGCTTCCATGCCACACCTTATGCGCCAGAAGCTTGTTTGTTCAGCTAACACCCATGAGGCCGAGGTCGTCCGCGCCCCAGATTATGGAAAATCTGAATCCGTGTGTTGGTGCGCAATATCCTCATTGGTCAAGGGGTTGCCGGGGTCTTTGGGTGAGACGCCGTGAATAGATCCCTGTAGGCTTGGCGATACGGTACTATGCGCCTTCACAAACAAACACCACTGACATCTGAAAGCGTACCCGATCGATCGGCTTCACGACGGGCCGGCAGGTGGGGTGGTCTTCGGTCCCTGGCCAGACCCGGCAACGGGGTGTCTGCATTTTCTGGCTGATGAGTGACGATCGCCTCAAGGCAGCCGCAGGAGCTGCTCACGATAGTAGCGCAGCTCGTCGATGGAGTCCCGGATATCGTCCATGGCCAGGTGCTTGGACTCCTTCATGAAGCCCTCGGCGATCGCCGGGGCCCAGCGCAGAGCCAGCTCCTTGAGGGTGCTGACATCCAGGTTGAGATAGTGGAAATAGGCCTCCAGCCGCGGCATGCGCCGGGCCAGGAAGCGCCGGTCCTGGCAGATGCTGTTGCCGCACATGGGCGAGGCGCCGGCCGGCACATGGGCCTTGAGGAATTCGAGGGTGGCGCTCTCCGCCGCCGCCTCGTCCTGCTGGCTGGCGCGCACCCGCCCGATCAGCCCCGAGCCCCCATGCTGCCGCTGATTCCACTCGTCCATGCCGTCGAGCAGGTCGTCCGCCTGGTGGATGGCGATCACCGGCCCCTCGGCCAGGATATTCAGCCGACCATCGGTGACGATGGTGGCGATCTCAAGGATCTCGTCGTTGAAGGGGTCGAGCCCCGTCATCTCCAGGTCGATCCAGATCAGATGGGTCGAGTCTTGCGGCATCTTTTTTCCTTGTGGTTTGACGGGTTAGCCTAGAATCCTCAGTTGGACGGCCCCCAGAGTGCGTGCCGCGGGGTGTATGGCAAGGCATAACGAGGCGCAATAGTCATTCTATTGCAACGAGTTATAACGCAGCCAGACGCCACGCGGCGCGTGCTCTGGGGGCCGTAGCGGCCTTCACCCAGCAGGTGAATCAC
>Ga0114931_10004554_pt1 | contig 17310 bp, 14 predicted proteins | sample 2SBtaG_FD_89579 | JGI IMG/M metagenome (GOLD analysis project Ga0114931, IMG submission 89579) | Deep subsurface microbial communities from Kolumbo volcano to uncover new lineages of life (NeLLi) - 2SBTROV14_V59a metaG | ecosystem: Environmental > Aquatic > Marine > Volcanic | place: Kolumbo...
AACAAGGCTTCTGACTCGGTCGCCGTAGTGATAACCTCCATGGCCACAGTCGCCATGATCATGCGCTGAATACGATTGCTATGCCCGCTCAACCGCGTATAGCTCGCCACCCGCTTGGAAAGCGCTTTGGCCTTGCCCACATAAAGTACATTATCATGCTCATCCAGCATGCGATAAACGCCTGGGGTTGCGGGAAGTGTTTTCAGCACCCTGGCAATCACATCCGGCCCTTTGAGAGGCTCAGACGGTTCGGATCCTTTTTCGCTCATGACAATTCCGTCTAGTACCATTCAGCATCATCCCAGCCTACACGCCAGGGTAATTCAATTCTCGAAAGATTTGCTCCGCAAGCGGGCTGCTGCTCGCACCCGCTTGGGAGGAGACCTCCCAAACCCACCCTTGTTTGATCTTAAAATAGAAAAAAACGGGAGGTCTGGAGGGTGTCCCTCCAGCGGGGTACGGGGCTGGCCCCGTCGCGAAGCGAGTTGGCGTGAGCATTGAATTGCCCAGCCCGCGCGCACGACTGTCCGGTTTTTTCCTGTTTTTTTAGTCCCATCTGATAAGCTCCCTACCCCTCAATCTCTTCACGCAGCATTTCAAGGCGCAGCCATTCTTCTTCCAGATCATCATGCTGGCTTTGCGCATCTGAGAGAGCTTGTACGGTTTTTTCAAACAGATCGGGGTTGCTCGCGTAAAGTTCTGGATCATCCAGCCTGGCCTGATGCCCTTTCATCTTGTCGTCCAGCGCTTCCATCTGCACGGGGATGTTTTCGAGGGCAAATTTATCCTTGTAAGAGAGCTTGCCCTTTGAGGCGCTTTTGCTTTTGCTGACCTTGTTTTGCTTTGGCTTGGTCGTGGCAGCTTTTTGCTGTTCTTTTTGCGCTTGCTTGCGCTGCTCCAGCATGTCGCTATAGCCACCGGCATAGTTGAGCCATTGGCCGTTGTCGCCCACCGCCAGCGTCGAAGTCACCACCCGATCCAGAAAATCACGGTCATGGCTGACCAGCAGCACGGTGCCGCTATAGTCACTCAAAAGCTCTTGCAACAGATCCAGGGTTTCAAGGTCCAGATCATTGGTCGGTTCATCGAGCACCAGCAGATTGCTCGGGCGCGCAAAGGCCCGCGCCAGCATCAAACGCCCGCGCTCTCCTCCAGACAAGGCACTGATTGGCGTGCGCAGCTGCTCAGGCAGGAACAGAAAATCTTTCATATAGCTGATGACATGGCGCTGCTGGCCACCAACACTGACCTGATCGCCGCCATCCCCGGTAAGAATCTCACCAAGCGTTGCATCCGCGGCAAGGCTTTCACGTTTTTGATCCAGTGTCACCGTTTCAAGCTTGGCACCAAGCCGCACAGAACCGGCATCTGGGGTAAGCTCTCCCGTCAAAATGCGAATAAGCGTGGTCTTGCCTGAACCGTTTGGCCCCACCAGACCAATACGATCAAGGCGATTGATTTTAAGAGACAAATCCTCAATGAGCTGGCGCTCATCATAGCTTTTGGAGATATTTTTGGCTTCGATCACCAGCTTGCCGGAGCGCTCACTTTCTGTTGCCGTGATCTTATCACTCTCAAATTTTTTGGTCTGCCCGGCTTTCATCTGTTTTTTCTTGTCACGCAGTTCAAACAAATCGCCAAGGCGCTTCTGGTTGCGTTTGCGTCGCGCCGTCACTCCATAGGTCAGCCAGTGCTCTTCGCGGACAATTTTACGATCAAGCTTGTGGCGCTGCACTTCTTCTTCTTCGAGCACTTTTTCGCGCCAGTCCTCAAACTGGCCAAATCCGGCTTTCAGGTTTCGGGTCTGGCCACGATCAATCCACAAAGTGCGTTTGGAGATGTTGGTCAAAAAGCGCCGGTCATGGCTAATCAGCACAATAGCCGAACTCATCGCTCTCAGCTCACCTTCCAGCCATTCTATAGTTGAAACATCCAGATGGTTGGTCGGCTCATCCAGCATCAAAATATCGGGTTCGGGAGCCAGTACCCGCGCCAATGCCGCCCGGCGCATCTCACCGCCTGACAGATCTTTTGGTTTTTGCGAGCCCGCAAGCCCAAGCTGTTCCAGTAGATAGCTGGCGCGATAATCAGCCTCGCCCTCATGAAAACCGCTTTGCGCATAGTCCATGACAGTGGCAAAGGCGCTCATATCCGGTTCCTGCTCCAGATATTGCACCGTCACCCCCGGCTTGATAAAGCGCTCGCCATCGTCAGCTTCAACGAGATCAGCGGCGATTTTCAACAAGGTTGATTTGCCCGAACCATTACGCCCGACAAGGCACAAGCGATCACGCTCCTCAATAAAAAGGTCAGCTCCTTCAAGGAGTGGTGTGCCGCCAAAAGACAGCTTTATATTTGCGAGTGTTAAAAGTGGTGGTGCCATAAGATTGGCTTTAACCTGTCACCACCCGACTTGCAATACGGAAACCGTTAAAAGTCCCTGGCGGACTTGTCTTCGCCAGACAGGCATGCTGCGCGCATGGCGACAACGGGCCAGCCCTTTGCAAACCCAATTGAAAATGGTTTCCAAAGGCTCAGCCTTTGGTGCCTGCTGCATAAGCAGCCCGTCCGGCGAGGACAAGCCGCAAAGCGGCTTTTTAACGACTCGAATTGCAAGGAACGTTTGACAAATGGCCAGGAAAACCTATTTCTAGGTGCTAGATGGGCTTAGCCGCCAATAGGGAAAATTATTTATGCAGCAAAAAGATACCAACCAGTCGGTAATACAAGTGGAGGGGCTTGGAAAAACCTACCCGCCACACTTCACGGCTTTGAAAAACATCAAGCTCACCATCAAACGCGGCGAGATTTTTGCCCTGCTTGGCCCCAATGGGGCGGGCAAAACAACGCTCATCAGCATTATTTGCGGCATCACCAACCCCACTTCGGGGCGCGTGCTCGTCAACGACAAAAATATTATATCTGATTTTCGCGCCACCCGGGCAATGATTGGCCTGGTACCGCAAGAGCTGACCACCGATGCCTTTGAAAGCGTCTGGGCCACGGTTTCCTTCACCCGCGGCCTGTTTGGCAAAAAGCCCAACCCTGTGCATATCGAAAAAATCCTCAAACAATTGTCTCTCTGGGATAAAAAAGACAATAAGATCATGACCCTGTCCGGGGGCATGAAGCGCCGCGTGCTGATCGCCAAAGCGCTGTCTCACGAACCCGAGATCCTGTTTCTTGATGAGCCCACAGCCGGGGTTGATGTGGAGCTGCGCAAGGATATGTGGGCGCTGGTGCGCGGCTTGCAGGAAACCGGTGTCACCATTATTCTCACCACCCATTATATTGAAGAAGCCGAAGAAATGGCCGACCGCATCGGCATTATCAATAAGGGTGAGCTTATTCTGGTCGAGGAAAAGGCAAGCCTCATGCAAAAGCTCGGCAAAAAACAACTCTCTCTTGAGCTGCAAAAACCGCTCAAGCAGATCCCCAGAGCGCTGGACGATTTTGATCTGGAGCTGGCGAATGACGGTAATTGTCTGATCTATACCTATGACACCACCGCCAAACAGACCGGTATCACCGCACTTTTGAGTGAACTGGGTGAGACGGACATCAAATTCAAGGATCTCAGCACCAGCAAAAGCTCGCTTGAAGACATTTTCGTCAATCTGGTCAAGGAGACGACATGAACACCGAAGCTGTAAAATCCATCTATCTGTTTGAGATGAACCGGGCGCGGCGTACTTTGTTCCAGAGTATCGTTTCACCGGTCATCTCAACCGCGCTCTATTTCATTGTCTTTGGTTCGGCCATTGGCTCGCGTATTACCGAAGTTGACGGCATCAGCTATGGCTCGTTCATCGTGCCGGGCCTCATCATGCTGTCTGTGCTCACACAAAGCATCGCCAATGCCTCTTTTGGCATCTATTTCCCCAAATTCACCGGCACTATCTACGAAATCCTCTCCGCCCCTGTTTCCTCATTTGAAATCGTCTTGGGATATGTCGGCGCGGCAGCAACCAAATCGCTCATTCTGGGACTGATCATTCTCGCAACGGCCCACCTGTTCGTGCCCATGCAGATCGCCCACCCCTTCTGGATGATCAGCTTTCTGGTGCTGACCTGCATCACATTCAGCCTGTTTGGCTTTATCATCGGTATCTGGGCAGACGGCTTTGAAAAGCTGCAAATCATCCCGCTTTTGATCATCACGCCACTGGTGTTTCTGGGCGGCACCTTCTACTCCATCTCCATGCTGCCACCGACTTGGCAAACCATTTCCATGTTCAATCCGGTCGTCTATCTGGTCAGCGGCTTTCGCTGGAGCTTTTTTGAAATGGCCGACGTCAATGTCGGCCTTAGCCTCTTCATGATCTGCTTTTTTCTGGCTCTTTGCATGTCTGTCATCTGGTGGATTTTCAAGACAGGCTATGAGATCAAGAGCTAAGAATTCAGATCTTTATACATCACATAAGCATCGACATATCCAAATATTGAATGCAAGAAGGCTTTTGGAAGCGTGCCGACAATCTCAAAGCCGTGCTTTTTCCAAAGCCGGATGGCCTTTAAATTTGTTGCGACAACGAGATTGTACTGCATGGCTCTGCAACCAAGCGCCCGCGCTTTTGATTGAGAATCTATGCACATTTGAGAGGCGATGCCTTTGCCTTGCGCCTGCTTGGCAACCGATATAGCCACAATTACAGACATGCGCACCAAGGGCTGGTTGGTTGGGTTTAATGTAGTAGTTCCCGACAATGTTGTCTTGTCCATCAATAGCAACAAAGGTTGCACTTGAACCTTTAACCCAGGCCTCAAAAGCTTCTTCCTTGGTGATGTCAGATGAAAAAGCCTAAGTCTCACCTGCCCTGAAAACAGGTTCCATAAGGGTCCATAAGCGATGCCAATCCTCTTTTTGAAAGGGCCTAATACTAATTTTTCCTCTCCTATCCCCGATATCCGCTAGCCACCACGTACATTTCAGCGCTGTCGGCGCGGCTGGCTTTGGGTTTGACGTGCTTGACCCTGGCGAAGTCGCGTTTCATATCGGCAAGCAGCGTGTGTTCTGTGCCTCCCGCCAGCACCTTGGCGATGAATACGCCATTTGGCGCCAGGATTTCACGGGCAAAATCAAGAGCCAGCTCGCACAGGGCCATTATACGCAAATGGTCTGTTTGTCGGTGACCCGTCGCGGGTTCTGCCATATCGGATAAAACGACATCAACACCGCGTTCGCCGATCAGCTCGCGGATCTGATCCGGGGCCTTGTCGTCGTGAAAATCACATTGCAGGAAATGAGCACCGGCCACAGCCTCCATCTCATTAATATCAATCGCCACCAGATGCCCGCCGCCATGCTCTGCGCGAATACGCTTGCTGGCCACTTGCGACCAGCCGCCGGGAGCCGCTCCAAGGTCAACCACGACGCGTCCCGGCTTCAAAAAATGCAGCTTGTCATCCATTTCCAGCAGCTTGTAGGCGGCGCGTGAGCGATAGCCCTCGCGCTTTGCCGCCGCCACATAGGGGTCATTGAGCTGGCGTTGCAGCCATCTGGTCGACGAAGGTTTGCGACCGCGTGCCGATTTCACACGAACCGAAAGATCCCGTGCCCCTTTGGCTCCGCCCTTACCGGTTTTAGACCCTTTTGCCACCATTGCCTCCGTTCAACGAACCATTCCGATGCCTGTTGTCGTGCGGCCTTGCCCCGACAACACTGTCCTCTGCCATCAAGGTTGCCAGAATGCCCTCGCGCAAACCGCGGTCCGCAACGCGCAGACGATCACAGGGCCACATGCGCATAATGGCCTCTAAAATAGCGCAACCGCCCAGCACCAGATCGGCACGCTCGGAACCGATACAAGGCTGAGCGGCGCGTTTTTCATAGTTCATTTTAACCAGCACCCGTGAGACATCGCGTACATCTACCGAACTGAGCCAGCAGCCATCAACCTTGCGCCGATCATAAAAGGGCAATCCCAGATATATCCCCGCCAGCGTTGTCACCGTACCAGACGTTCCCAGCAAATAGGCCCGGCCATGGGCCAGCTGTTTGACAATATTGTTCTTTTTCTCAAAACCCTTGAGCATATCCATCACATAAGCGACCATTTGCTCAAAAATTTCCGGCGTTACATCATGCCCGCCAAATTTTTCGGCAATGGTCACAACCCCGATGGGCAAGGAGGTCCAGCAGGAAATCGCCGATTGCGCCGCCAGACGGTCCTTCAGACTACTGCGCGCGGCTTTCTTTTGGCCGCGCAAGTCCAGCCAGATCAATTCGGACGAACCGCCACCAATATCAAAAACCAGCGCCCCCGTGCTATCAGCCTCCAGCAAAGAGGCGCAACCAGAGACAGCCAAGCGGGCTTCCGTTTCCTGATTAATAATTTCCAGATCAAGGCCAGTCTGGGAACGCACACGATCAATGAATTCGTCGGCATTTTCAGCAACCCGGCATGCCTGCGTAGCGATCAGCCGCGAACGTCTGACAGAACGTCTTTGCATTTTTTTTGAGCAGACCTGTAAAGCCTCGATGGTGCGTTGCATGGCAGCTTCGGATAAACGCCCGGTCATACTGACACCTTCGCCAAGTCGAATAATGCGCGAAAACGCGTCAACCACCATAAATCCGCGCCTCGACGGGCGCGCCACCAGCAAACGGCAATTATTGGTTCCCAGATCAAGGGCCGCGTAAACCGGATGCCTATTCTTTCGAGCCGACGGTTTGATCTCGCTGCAGCCACGTCCTAAAGGCCCACGATTGCTGTTTTTCCCACGAAAACGTCGGTGTTTGGATTTAGCGCCGGTTTCAGCCGGAAGCGGATCATTTTCTCTCCCCACATCCGGCTTTGAACCAGATTGCGGTTGCGAGAAGGAATCCCTGCCCCTTTTAACCGGCCGCCTTTTATCGTTCGGCCCTGTCACACTATATTCTCCAGCGCCTGGATTTTGGCATACACTGGGCTCTTTCCCTGTGCACCCCCGTCCGTCAGGCGTCTTGCCGGATTCGTACTTGCTGTCACTTTAACATTTTGAGCGCAACGGTAAAGGGCAATCTTGTTTTGCATGAAGCAACCCTCTATGACAGGTCAGAATTATATTTTGAAATCAAGGACCTCTTCGAGCATGGCACGCCCCTTTAAAAAGAACAAAAAGCCAGACCGGACCCACCGCTCTGGTAAAGCAAAATCTGGTGCTTCTCGCAGCCCCTCTCGCAACCATGACTGGATATATGGGCGTCATGCCGTTTTGGCAGCCCTTGCCAATCCAGACCGCAAGATCTTGCAAATCATGGCCACCAACAATGCGACCAGGGATTTTGGAGACCTGACAGGAAAAACAGGCCTATCCCTCACGACATCAACAACAAGCGAGATTAGTGCGCAACTGCCACCCGGGGCTGTGCATCAGGGCATAGCCATTAAAATTCAACCCCTCAAGGAGGTTGGCCTTGATGATATTGCGCTTGATCGCCCTGTGCTGGTGCTGGATCAGGTCACCGACCCGCACAATGTCGGCGCCATGATGCGCTCTGCCGCCGTATTCAACGCTTCAACACTCATCATGACAAGACGCAACAGCCCGCCTTTAAGTGGGGTGTTGGCAAAGTCTGCCTGTGGCGCGCTTGAACATGTGGATGTTGTGTTTGTCGGCAATCTGTCCCAGGCCCTCAAGGAGCTGGCTAAAATCGGCTTCTGGCGCATTGGTCTGGATGGACAGGCAGAAAATGCGCTGGAGGCCAGCGTGGACGCCTCCCGCAACAACCAGCCCATCGCTCTGGTGCTGGGGGCTGAAGATAAAGGCATGAGACGGCTGACAACCGAACAGTGTGATGAACTCTGTCATATCACAACGACGGGAATCCTCGCGTCACTCAATGTCTCAAATGCAGCTGCCATCGCCCTGCATGTGCTTTCAAAGCCAAAGTTCTAAGTGTCTGATTCAAAACTCAATAAAATAAGTGAGGGGATTTTTAATCGGGCTCTAAAGTCTATTGCATGGCGCTGGTTGTCTGCGGGCCAGCTGATTCAAGGCGCTGCCGAAAGGCTTTGATGAACGCCTCAAGCGTATCAATATCGGCAATATCGCGCGCCATTCGCCCCACGGCCCGGGCATTGCTTTTCATCGGGTCAGTGATCATCGCAAAGGCCGCCGCATCCGTGCCACTGGCCATTTTCGCCCCATATTTTTCGCGCAAACGTGCCAAACCGAGCTGATCGTCTCCGAGTGTGTACGAGATAGCGGCACGCAGCACCTGCACACGTTCTTTGCTGCCCAGAGCTTTATTTTCACGCCATTTTGCAGCAAGCAGTTTCTCATATTGCTCACCTGCAAGGGTCCATTTTTGCGCTTTCCACAGGGCCAATGATTTGATTTCTCTGGCCTGCACGCTGTTATCCAGGTGCAACAGCTCCAACGCCTGCCCGGAGCGTCCCAGTTCAGCATAGGCCCGCGCCTCCAGCAAGCGGCGCGCTTCTTTCACCTGAGTTGGCAGACCAGGCTGCCTTGTTTTAAAAATTGTTTTCAAAGCCTTTTTCGGCTGATGCTGCAACAAATGAACAAGGGAAAGACGAATGGCCACCTGAGCACGCCCCGCCCCCTTCAAGCGGCGCGTCACCTGATACTCCAGCAGCGCGGCCGCCTTGTCGAGCAGATCAACATCAATCAAGCGGTCCGCCAGACGGCGGATCATCTCATCTCCAAGGCGTCCAGGTGGTGTCAGATATTTATGATCATAAAACAGCGCAAGCGCCTTGATCGGCGGCATGTCATTGACCTTGCCCCGTAAAAAAATATCCTGAAACTGCTCCTTCATACGATCTTGCAAGGCCAAAGCCATCGGCGCATCTGGATAGGCTTTGACCGCCGTTTTCATCAAGGAAAAAGCATCCCCATAGCGCCCCTGTTCAAGCTGGAGGTCCGCCAAGCGGTGCAAGATCTGCAATTCCACATCATCGCCGCGCCAGACAATCGACAATCTTTCCAGAATGTTAATACCGATAGCTGATTTGATATCCCCCATACGCAAGCGCAAATCAGTCAGGTGATAAACAGCTCTGGCCGTCACCGGTGGAATATTGGCTCTGGTGGCATCTGCGTAAAGCTGCATGGCCTGTCGTGGACGGTTTTGTAATTCCAGCAGGCGTCCTTCTAAAAATCTGGCCATAGCGGTTTGTATGGGCATTATGCCATAAGCGGGCACAGCATCAAGCTCCGAGCCGGCAAAAACCGGGTTCCGGCGTTCAATGGCTGCATCTGCCCCTGCCAAGCGAAAAACGGCCTGCTGCCGGGGCAAATAAGCCTTGACCGCCGCTTCGCCCCGTTTGAATTCCGCCAGTGCCCGCTCAAATTTTTTCTGCTTGTAAGCTGCGAGGCCTCTCCACAAGGAGGCATGTGCATTATCTTGCAGATCACTGCTGCCAAGATCTTTTCCGGCCTGCTTGTACCGACCAAGCATAACATGCGCCATGCCGCGCATCAGTCGAAAAACCGGATTTTTTTCAAGTTCAACATGCTCACTGGCGGCAATTTCAAGCATGCCAAGTCCTTCGGGAGCCAGACCACGAGACAGCCAGTGACGCGCCAGCTCCAGCTGGAAATCACGGCGCGCCCGTCCACTTCGCGCCGCCACTTCGCGCTCAAGTTTCAATGTGCGCATGATGAATTTGTTTATGTCGCCATTATGCTTGTCGCGAAACATCAGCTTTCTGGCCGCCAGACGCTTTTTGTTAAGAGGCGTTTTTTTATTAGCAGCCGTTTTAGCTTGCCGCTTGTCAGAAGACCCCAGACCACTGCTCACGCCAATCACAATGCCCTTGGGCTTTTTTGAGACACGCAATCTGTCTGACAAAGGACGCACCACGACACCATGGATCGTTTTGAACAGTTGAAACTCCACATGATCATATATTTTTTTGATATTTCTGGCGGGGCCAGGGCTGGTGATCACCAGAAGGTCATCTCCACTATGAATATCTTTGATCTGATGCAGCCGCCCCTTCTGGCCTGAAAAAATCATGACCTCTTCTCTCCCTGTATCACCTCTTTGTTTTTGCAAGCGAATCTTCTTGGCGCTTCCAGTGACCAGATCGCCAATGCTGATATTCCAGTTGGCATTGTTCTGGGAGACCGATGAAAGCCAGGGGCCCGACAGGCGAAATTGAAAGAGCTGGCTATTGTCCATATTTATATGTGAGATATCGTTGACAATACCGCCAAGGGCCGTTTTCAGACCCGCTGGATCAATCTTGTTGGGGCTATCAATCAAGATCCACAGATTTTCATTGCGCTGAAATATAGCTGCCGGAACCTCGCTCTTTTTAAATGGAAAGCGCAGTTGCACGCTATTCTCACTACGAACAACCTCAATCTTGTTGCCCAAAGTTTTTTCGACAAGAGGCTTTGCCTTTGCAGGCTGCTTTTTCACAGCGACGGCTTTGTCAGCCTTACCAGACAGTTCGGCCTCTCCTGCAAAAGCCGGTTTTTGAGCCAAAGACTGTTCAACCGGCTTGATCTGTTGGGGCTGAACGCTCGCTTGGGAAGGGGGGGGTGGGTGTTTCACAAGAACAGATGCCCGAGCCAGTTTCTGGCGTTTCTTTCGCTTCGATCGCGTCGGCAAAGGTGGATAATGTGTAGGTTGCCTGATGATGCGGGGCTGTTTGTTCTTGTTCTTGTTCTTGTTCTTGTTCTTTGCAGACGGTTCGCTATCAGGCAGCACAATCTCTTCCCCACGCCCAGCATCAGGCGCCGGCGCATCTGCTGTGGCTGCGGCATGGATTTTCTTCTCAATTGCAGAAACCCTGACCGGATTGGAGCCCACCAGATCAATAATATAATTTTTGCCTTCACGAAAAGCTCTGATTTTTGTTCCTCTTTTCACTTCCATAGTGATCTGTAGGGACTTTTTGCCAAGCTTGTGATAGATGCGCTTTAAATTTGCAGGCCGGTGCAGTCGCAAAGGGGCAAGGTCAGGAACGGCACGCCCTGCGAACAGAATAAGAATCTCACTGTCCTTGCGCGTAAACTGCGCCTTGACGAAGCGGTTCCAATTGAAGGAAATTCGGTCGAAGCTGGGCTGTCTTGCATGTTGAACGCTAACCAATAGTGGATCTGTCGCCATGGCTTTCTGTCGCGCCCGTTCAGCGGCGGCAAGACGGGCCCGCGCTGCTTCTTTTGCCAGTTTTTCGACAATATCTTTCGGCACCCCCGGCAACCGTCCACGCCAGTTTTTGGGTAGAATATCGACAATCATATAGTTTCCGGCCGGGATCACATTGACCTTGAAGGCCTGCGTCATGGCAAATCGCACTCCGGTCCCATCTGGATCGACGCGGGCAATGGTCACAATGTTAGGCAGCTTGCCGGGTACGGCTCTCAAATCAATCGCAATCGGTTTTTTGAATTTGATAACAAATATCGTCGAAAGAGATTGAGAGGAGGCTTGCAGCGGGCGCTCAAAACTGAAAACCAGTCGGGCAAAGCCTTTTTCCTGCCGAATATCGACCGTGCCTTTATTGTCATTTGCGGCCAGTGCAATCGAACCAGGGCCTTGCAGCACCCACGCGAAGGTCAGCACTAAGAGTGCGCTCATCCGGGCATGTCTTGCACAGAAGTTCATCTGGTCCACCACCCCGCCGAGGGCTTTTTTTGCACTTGTCACCACAGGTCTGGCTCAACCTGGTCACCGCGCATATAAATTCGAATCATTCATGAGTGTAGCCTGGTGCCTGTTGGAGGCAAGTTAACGGGCTGTTGATAAAGTTTTTTTCCTTCAAATGTGCAATAGAGCACCACTTTGGCGGGGCAAGGAAACCTAGCCCGCATTATTCATGAGGAAAGATCAATTCTGACTTGCCCTTTGATCCCACAGAGCTTTTTCAAAATGCCGTAAATACTCCAGTATGAGCCGCATTTTGAAAAAGTTATGTGAAATCAAATGTCAGCGTCATTTCATGATCTCCCCATGAATAATACGGGCTAGTTGCCATTGATTTTTGGCAGTTCATCAAGATTTTCACTGGTAAACTTGCTGCGAGACTGTCCCGCCATGGCCATCGTGACTTCGCGGGCCTTTGCCGGGGCCATGGCGGCCAGAATTGCCGACATCGCCTGAGGCTTCATGTTCTTCAAAATGCCGAGCAGAACTTTTTGATCAAGCTCGTTGAATATGATGGCGGCACCGGCTGGTTTCATCGCTGCGTACATTTTGACAAGTCTGCCATACTGATTTTTTTTCTGTTCTTTTTGCCGCTTGGAAAAACGCTGGATTTTGGCTTCCAGAGATTTTAATATTTTGATACGATCATCAATATGCTTTTGCACCGCCTTGATCAGGTTGAGCTGTAACGCCATGTCATTTTCTCGTTTATCGAGCTGCACACGGCGCCTGGAAAGGCTGGCCAGCAAAATCACTTCAGATTTTGTGCGATATTCGTCGCCCCGCAAATTGGTTATATCCTTGGGGGCCGCTGGCTTTTGTGCACCGATGCGCTTGGCTGCAAGACTCTTGTCAGCGCTTTTATCAGTTTTTTTTTGTTTTGCCTTTGCGTCTTTTTTTTGCTGCTCCTTGGGAGTTTCCTTCGCCATGCTGGCACTGGTACCGGTAGGGACAAGCCCCTCACCAAACATCATTCCAGCCAGTTTCAGGCCGAGCAACGAAAAAGCCGCCAAAGCCACGAGGGGTAAAAATCTGATGGTTTTCATCGCATTGCTCCCCCCGTACCAACAAGCATCTCATTTAATGCCGATCCACCGGTAGCCCCGCCCTCTCCATCAAGATCATCGAACCCCAGCATGGACTGACGCAAAGCATCAACCGAAACCAATGGTTCTGTTTCCTGAAAAACAGCCGAGGCCGAACGGCTCCCCCGCATGGCATTATTTGCACTACCAGTTAAAACAATAAGCTTTTTCATTGTTTGCTCAGCGCTGTCCATTTCAAGCTTCAATTGACGGCTCATAGAGCTCCCCTTGTCAATCTGACCGGCCAGCTCAGCGCCGCTATCTTGCACTGTATCGCGCAGTCCGCGAATGGCCTTGTCGGCATTTGCAGTGGCCAGCGACAGCTCTTTTATGAAGCTATACATGCCCTTTTGCTCATGACGCAATCTTTCAAGCTTTCGATTGACGCTAATACAATAGAATATCGTTGCCACCAGAAGAACCGATACCAGTCCGTCTATTGCCATTCCAAGAGAACCTTCTATCATGATATCACCCTGAACCCTGTTTTTATTGCTTCGATAAATGTCGTAAAAAACGTCAACGCTACAGTCAGCCCGCAGCCCCTCATGAATAATTCGGGCTAGTCCGCAACAGGTTCAAGCACGGATACTGAACCGCTTTTATGCTCGTTTCTAATCTTTTGCGCCAGTCGAACCGCGACCCGACCATCCTTGCTGCCCATGGTGGCTCTCGTCAGCTCAATATTTCCACTTTGCAGACTGATGGCTTCTTGCGGTTTTTTATCAAGCATGAGCGTATCGCCAATTTTCAGATCCATCAATTTACTCAAGGGTAACTTTAGTTCCGATAAAACAGCCTCAACCGGCAAATGAGTATTCCATATTTCTTGGGCCAGATGATCTTCCCAAATCGCATCATTGCCAAACTTCTCCCCCATAAAGCCCTGCAACAGCAAGCCTCTGATGGGCTCAAGGGTAGAAAGCGGCAGCACGACTTCGATGCGCCCGCCCCGGTCTTCCATATCGATGCGCAGATCAACCCGGATGGCTGCATTGGACTCTCGGGCAATCGTGGCAAAACGCGGATTGGTTTCCAGTCGATCAAGTTTAAAATGGACCGGTGACAAAGGCTTGAAGGCGTTTTGCGCGTCCTCCAGAATGACCTCGATCATCCGCATGACCAGATTGCTCTCAATGGTCGTATAGGGACGCCCCTCAATACGAATGGCATCGGAACCACGCCCGCCGAGCAAAACGTCAACAATTGAATAGATCAGATTGGATTCAACTGTGATCATGCCGTAATTATCCCATTCCCTGGCATGGAATACCGCCAACATGGCCGGCAACGGGATGGAGTTCATATATTCGCCAAAGCGGATGGTACTAATTGAATCAAGCGTCACCTCAACATTGTCAAAGGTAAAGTTGCGCAAGCTCGTCGTCATCAAGCGCACCAGACGATCAAAGATGATTTCCAGCATCGGCAAGCGTTCATAAGAAACACTGCCCGAATTAATGATCGCCTTTATGCCACTGAGATCGCCGCTATTACCATCATTATGCTGGAAACCCAACAGGCTGTCGATCTCACCTTGTGACAAGAGCCGTGCGGCACGTTCGCTGGCCGCTTCATCCATACCGCCATCAACAAGCGCTGCCCATTGCGCTGCCACCTCGCCGCCGCCCTCTCCATCGCCTTCTTCATCGTCCAGCCCAAGCCCAACTCCCCAAGCCGCCGCCAGATCATCCTGGTCTTCTCCGCCTTCCCCTTCGGCAGCCTCTCCCGCTGCCATGCCTGCCTGATCATCTTCCAGGCCCATTTCAGCGCCCCAGGCATCTGCCAGATCATCCTGATTATCTCCCCCAGCAGTCATGGCGCAATCTCCTCATTTGATCAGTTTCAACTTTCAAAAACGAACGCATCAGCACCGCAGCAGACAAGTTACTGAATTATGATTTCCTTGAACAGCACCCGCTTGATTTTGGCGGGATGTATGGTGATGTTGATGCGCCGCATAAGCTCCTGCTTCAAACGATAGACCCCCGCCGAACCTTCCAGATCAGAGCGCCGCATCTCGCGCAGATAGATCTGAAACATATCTTGTATGCGCGGCATTTTGGGTTGCAGGGCATCAATTTGATCCTGGCTTGCTGCTTCGATGGCAATTTTCAGCTTGAGAAATTGCGCCCGCCCCCCCCCAGAGGCCAGATTGACGACCATTTCTGGAATGTCAAAATAAACAGAAGGTGTTTCCACCAGTTCAGCCGCACCCTCTTGTGGCGCTGCACTGTCAAACATCCCCATAAAATAAGCGCCCCCCGCTCCGCCGCCAACCAACACAAGCACAGCAATAATGATCAGCATCATCGGGCTCTTTTTTTTCTCGCCCCCGGCGTCGCCCCCCCCCGCTTCAAGGTCTGTTTTTTCTTCGGCCATCGTGCCAGTTCTCCTGCAACCTTGAGCTTGTCCTTAGTGGAAAAGAACCTCTTGCATCTTCTCACCCGGTCATTTTTGCCGCCCAAACCGTTAATGAATGGTTACCAAAACCCCAAAGCGGGCAGTTTTTGCCGGGAAAAACTTGCCTCTTGGCCAAAACTGCACGGCACAAGCTGCCGAATACTGCGTAATTACGCACTCTTTTGTTGCATAGCTTATGCAAATGTCAGTTCCATGAGCTATGGTTAATACAAAGAACAAATGACTTTCTTCGACAAGAGAGATCCATTTTGGGTTCTTTACCCGCTCCAACTTAACGCCAATGGTGCCGCTTTTATGGAAAACACGATTCTCGTAACCCTGTCGCGTCAAATTACTTTGCAACGCAAAATGGAAGTGATTGCCAATAACATGGCGAACATGAATACGGCCGGCTTTAAAAGCGACGAACTGAAATTCGAAGAATATCTGACACCCGTGCCAAGTGTCGAGGGATTCAAGGGGACAGACAAGCAGGTGAAATTTGTCATCGACCCCCATATGGTGCGCAATCTTTCGCAAGGCGCACAGCGTCAGACCGGGCGCGAACTGGATGTCGCGCTGGGGGGGGAGGGCTGGATGGTCGTCAAAACCCCTCAGGGGGACCGCTTTACCCGTAACGGCCAGTTGAAACTATCTGGCGAAGGCACACTGGTGACCTCAGAAGGCTACCCTGTTCAAGGCGAAGGCGGCGATATTACGTTTGAAGCCAATGAAACAAATATTGTCATTGGCAAGGATGGCACCATCTCGACAAGTCAGGGCACCAAAGACCAGTTGCGCATTGTCGAGTTTGAAAATCCGCAATTGATGAAAAAGCAGGGCGACAGTCTTTACACCAGTAACGAGGCGTCAGGCGAAAACCAGAACACAACGGTCACGCAAGGTGCCTATGAAACCTCCAATGTGCAATCCATGAAGCAAATGACCGAGATGATCGAAACCGTGCGCGCCTACACTTCCGTTTCAAAAATGCTAGAAGCCACTGATGAATCAAGAGGTAAGGCCATTGAGCAATTGGGCAACCCGCCGCGCGAGGCTTCCCGCCAACACCATCTATCAACTGACAGGAATTGAGCCATGAGATCATTACAGACCGCTGCCACCGGCATGCACGCCCAAGAACGCAATGTGGAGGTTATCTCACACAATATCGCCAATATGCGCACCACGGGCTATAAACAGATCCGTGCCGAATTTCAGGATCTGCTCTATCAGGATTTGCGCCGGGTCGGCTCCAGCACCTCTGGCGATGGCACCAAAGTGCCGACCGGTCTGCAAATCGGCTATGGTGTGAAAACAGCTGCAACCTCGCGCATCATGAGCCAGGGCAGCATGCAGTCCACAAGCAAAGACTATGATGTAGCCATTCAGGGCGAAGGTTTTTTGCGCATCACCCTGCCTGATGGACAGACCGGCTACACCCGCGATGGCTCGCTTGAGCTTGACGCCAACGGAAATCTGGTGACGCTGGATGGCTATCTGGTGGATCCCAACATCACCGTCCCCAGCAATGCCAAAGCCTTCTCCATCAGCAAGGAAGGCGTTGTCGAAGTGACGCTTGACGGCCAGACCGCTGCACAACAACTTGGCCAGTTGCAGCTGGCGCGCTTCGTCAACAAGGCCGGCCTTTCCACCATTGGCGACAATCTTTATCTTGCAACCCCGGCAAGTGGCGAGGCTGTTGTCGGCAATCCGGGGGATGACGGCTTTGGCTCCACCTTGCAGCGTTATCTGGAAAGTTCCAACGTCAATGCCGTTTCCGAGCTGTCCGACCTGATTGCCGCCCAGCGCGCCTATGAAATGAACGCCAAGGTCATCAGCTCCTCCGACGAAATGATGCAAACCACGTCCAATATCCTTCGATAGCTAGCAAATGAGAGGCTTACCCCATGAAAAGCCCCACTGCAATCCAACAGTCTGACCAAAGACTGAACAATGTGCACAACGCCCTGTTCTGGACTCTTGTGCTGGTGATGATGTTTATGCCTCAGCTGCTCCAGGCCGCGCCAGTCGCCCCGCTGCTCAAGGCGCACGTCACCGTGCAAGGTCCGCTTGTCACATTGGCCGACCTTTTTGAAAATGTCGGGCTCAAAGGCAGCAAGGCGGTTTTTCGTGCACCGAACCCAGGGACAACGGGCAAGGTTTCTGTTAATCGCGTTCTCTTAGCAGCCCGCAAGCAGGGTCTGCAACCTTCGA
>Ga0114931_10004555_pt1 | contig 17309 bp, 20 predicted proteins | sample 2SBtaG_FD_89579 | JGI IMG/M metagenome (GOLD analysis project Ga0114931, IMG submission 89579) | Deep subsurface microbial communities from Kolumbo volcano to uncover new lineages of life (NeLLi) - 2SBTROV14_V59a metaG | ecosystem: Environmental > Aquatic > Marine > Volcanic | place: Kolumbo...
GCCTGGAACTCGCGCAACTCGCTCTTAATGATGAAATCCGCGCGCAGGCCCACCACGTCCCGGCCGACCGCCACGATCCGGCCCGAGTTCTCGAAGGATTCGATGAGCAGGGTCTGAACCATGAGCGGCGCCCGGTCCGACCATTGGGAACGCGCGTAATACTCGATCTGCACGGGCGTGCGTTGCAGGACGATTCGCGTGGTATTAATGCTGGCGTTGGCGAGCGGCGTTTCCACCACGAGTTGCCAGTCGACCGTGGGCAGGTCCTCGCTATAGGTACTCTTGGGGGTCAGCCTGAAAAGCCGCGGCGGCGGCCCCTGGCCGGGAACGGGAACCGAGCAGGCCGCGGCCAGGCCGGCGATGGGCACGCCAAGGGCAAGCCGGAGCACGCGGCGGCGCGCCGGCGCATGGCCGACATCCGCCACGCGCAATACTTTGGGATCGATGCGATTAGCGCGCCTCATAGCCCTGTTGCCGATTGCCGAAGAAGAACCGCGCGGGATCGCGCTCGATCTCGGTGGTGACCCGGTTGAGCGCGACCGCCAGCCCGCGCACCTGGATCAACAGGACGGTCAGCTCGGACAGCCCGGTCGAGGTGAAATCGCGGATCGGCTCCCGGTTTTCCGCGATCAGCGATTCAAGCTGGTGGCTGGTCGCGCTGAAACTCTTCGCGGTTTTGCGCAAATCGGCGATCAGCCCGCGCGCCTCGGCCGCGGTATCCGTCACCGAGATGTCGATCCCCGTCGCCATGGCGTCGATCGACGAGAGGGTCGTATCCAGGCGCTCGACCAAGCGCGCGCCGTCGGTCTTCATGGCGACCGCGAAGTCCTCGATGGCGCCGGTCGCGCCGTTCAGGTTGCGCATGGTCGCGCGTGAATCCAGGATGAGGGCCTCGATATCCTCGCGTCGGTTGGCCAGGGCGCCGGTGAACCGCCGCAGGTTTGCGAGCGTGGCGGTGAATTGCGCCCGGTTATCCTCGTTGAGCAGGCTGTTCACGTTTTGCAACAGGCGATCTATCTTCTGCACCAGCTCGGGCGCCCCCTCCAAGACCTGCTGCAAGGACGATGGGCGCGAGGCGATGACCGGCCGCCGCTGGCCCTCGCCGGCAATGAGCGGCGGGGCCGCCAGGGTGGTGTCGCTCAAGAGAACATATAGGCCGCCGGTCAGGCCCTCGATCTCCAGGGTGGCCACCGTATCGCCGCGCACGGGGGTCGCCGACTCGACCTCGATCGTGATCTGAACCTGCTCGGGATGCGCGGGATCCAGGCTGATCTTGATTACCTCGCCCACGCGCACGCCCCGGTAGCGCACGGGCGAGCCCACCTTCAGCCCGGTGACCGAGCCGTCGTAGAGAATGTCGTAGCGGTCGAACTTGACGTCGAACTGAACCTTGGCGAGCCACAGCACGAACACCACGAGCCCGGCCGCGAACACCAGCACGAAGCTGCCGACCATGAGGTAGTTGGCGCGCGTTTCCATGGACTTAGGTGTGGTCTCCCTGCTCGCTTTTCACGCGTGCCGCGGTGTTGGCCGCGGCCCGGCCGCGCGGTCCGCGAAAGTATTCCCGCAACCACGCGTCCGGCTCGCGCATCAGCGATTCGATCGTGCCGACCTTAACACGTTTGTCTATGAGCACCGCAACGCGGTCGCAGATCGCATAGAGGCTGTCCAGATCGTGGGTGACCATGACCACGGTCAGCCCGAGCGCGCGACGAAGCTGGCCGATCAGCGAATCGAAGCCCGCCGCCCCGATGGGATCGAGCCCGGCCGTGGGCTCGTCCAGGAACAGGATATCCGGGTCGAGCGCCAGGGCCCGCGCCAAGCCGGCGCGCTTGCGCATGCCGCCGGAGAGCTCGGCCGGATATTTGTTGGCCGCCTCGGGCGCCAAGCCGGCGAGGGCGATCTTGATCGCCACCAGTTCCCGGCGCAGGCGCCGGGGCAGGGCGGTGTGCTCCTTGAGGGGCACCTCGATGTTTTGCGCCACGGTGAGGGAGCTGAACAAGGCGCCGTCCTGGAAAAGAAGTGCACAGCGCCGGCGTACCGCGCGCCGCTCGGCCGCGTTCAGGGTCGCCATGTCGTGGCCGAACACCTCGATGCGCCCGGCCGAGGGCCGCATGAGGCCGACGATCTCGCGCATCAAGACCGACTTGCCGGCACCGGAGCCGCCGACGATGCCTAGCACCTCGCGCGGGCGCACGCTCAGGTCCAGGTTTTCGTGGACGACCTGCGCGCCGAAGCGGGTGGCCAGGCCACTAACTCGGATAATGGGGGAGGCGTCGTGTACCGCGCTTGCCATGGCGGCGGCAGCATAGCAGACCGATACCGAGCCGCCCGTGCTTATTGATCAGCCGGGTTCCATATCCAGCCCGATATCGAGCGCGCCGGCGCCGTGGGTCAGCCAGCCCAGGGAAACGATGTCGACGCCGCTCGCCGCGACCTCGGCGATGGTCTCGGGCGTCAGGCCGCCGGAGGCCTCGGTCATCATGGCGCCATCGACCAGGGCCACCGCCGCGCGCAGCTCGGCGACGGTCATGTTGTCCAGCAACACCGCGTCGGCGCCCAGCGGCAGCAATTCGCGCAGTTGCGCCAGGGTATCGACCTCGACCTCTATCTTGACCATGTGGCCCACGGCGGCGCGCGCGCGCGCCACCGCCGGTTCGAGGCCGCCGACGGCGGCGATATGGTTATCCTTGATCAGGATGGCGTCGTCGAGGCCAAAGCGGTGGTTGCGCCCGCCGCCGACGCGCACGGCGTATTTTTCCAGCGCGCGCAGCCCGGGGGTGGTCTTGCGGGTGCCGGCGACGCGGGCGCGGGTTCCGCGCACCGCCGCCACCGCGCGGGCGGTCGCGCTCGCCACGCCCGAAAGCCGTCCCAGGAGATTGAGCGCCGTGCGCTCGGCGCTCAGCATGGGCCGCGCCAAGCCCTCCATGCGCGCGAGCACGGTGCCCGGCGCCACGTCGTCGCCGTCGGCGCCCATCGCGCCGATCCGGACCGCCGGGTCGAGCAGTCGAAACGCCATGAGCGCCGCGTCCAGCCCGGCGACGCGCCCCGGCGCGCGCGCCACGATGGCCCCACGCGCCCGCGCATGGGCCGGCACCACCGCGTCGGACGTGATGTCCCCGGCGCGGCCCAGATCCTCGGCCAGGGCGGCGCGCACGATCGGTTCCACGAGAAAGAGCGATAACGGCGGAATGGGCGCCGTCATCGCCCGACGGCGATCATGCGCTCCACGGCGCGGCGCGCCCGGGCGGCGATGGCCGCCGGCACCTCGACGGTCGGCCCCATGGTCTCCAAGGAGCGCCGGATTTTTTCCAGGGTGATCCGCTTCATGTGCGGGCACAGGTTGCACGGGCGCACGAACTCCACGTCCGAAATCTCGGCGGCCACGTTGTCGCTCATGGAGCATTCGGTGAGCAGCAGCACCCGGGGCGGACGCTTGGTGCGCACGTAGTCCACCATCCGCGCGGTCGAGCCCACGAAATCCGCCGCCGCCAGAACATCGGGCGGGCATTCCGGATGGGCCAGCACGTCGAGCCCCTCGTGGCCTTGGCGATAGGCCGCCACCTCGTCGCCGGTGAAGCGCTCGTGCACCTCGCAGTGGCCGCGCCAGGAGATGATCTCGACCGAGGTTTGCGTGGCCACGTGCTTGGCCAGGTATTCGTCGGGGATGAAGATCACCCGCTCCACGCCCAGGGAGTTAACCACCTCGACCGCGTTACCCGATGTGCAGCAGATATCCGAGGCCGCCTTGACCGCCGCCGAGGTGTTCACGTAGGTGACCACCGGAACCCCCGGATGGGCGCGCTTGAGGCGCGCCACGTCCGCCCCGGTGATCGAGGCGGCGAGCGAGCAGCCGGCCGCCGCGTCGGGGATCAGCACGGTCTTGTCCGGATTGAGTAGCTTCGCCGTCTCGGCCATGAAATGCACCCCGGCGAGCACGATGACATCCGCCTCGCTCTTGGCCGCCTTGCGCGCGAGCGCCAGCGAATCGCCGACCATATCGGCCACGCAATGGAATATCTCCGGCGTCTGGTAGTTGTGCGCCAGAATGACCGCGTTGCGTTCGCGCTTGAGCCGCTCGATGGCCGCGATGCGCGGCGCGTGCACCGGCCACTCCATGGCCGGAACGACCGTCTTGACCCGCTCGTAGAAGGGCGCGGTCGCGGCGGCGATTTCGGGGGTGTAATCGAGTTCGTGGGCCAGGGACATGGGGGAAATCTCTCCCGCGCGCGCCCGCGATTGCGATTGCGATTGCGATCGGCGGTCGCGCGCCTAGTTATTCTCGCAACGAGCACATTTATACTCAATCAGAGCATTATATAAGTCAAGGGAAAATCGCGTCGTGCCACGCGCGCCAAGGAGAGCCACGCGCGCCACGGGGGTCGCCGGCAAATGGCGCGCACGGGCCCGGGGCCGTAACGAATCGCGACGGTTGACTTTCCAGCAAGGGGAAGCCGCAATCTGCGCGGGCTCGACAACCGAATCGTCAACAGGCCTTAATTGGAGTACACGGACATTGAAACGAGGCAAAACCATAAGGAAACGAGGCAAAACCATGGGAAAACGAAACAAAATCACGGGTCCAATCGCGGCCCGCGCGGCGGGTCTTGGCGCGGCGCTCTCGCCGTTTTCGGCGGGGCTCGCCTGGGCGCAAGAAAGCGCGCCCTATTACGGCCATTCCATGATGTGGCAATTCGGCTGGTACGGCTGGCTCCTCGGGCCACTCATGATGATCGCGTTTATCGCCGTTGTGGTCGCCGTGGTCGTTTTGGTGGTTCGCTGGGTTGGCGGTAGCGGACACGCCGGCACGCCAAACGCGCCGAGCGGCAAAACTCCGCTCGATATCCTGAAGGAGCGTTTCGCGCGCGGCGAAATGGACGCGCAGGAGTTCGAGGAGCGGCGCCGAGTGCTGGGCGAATAGAGCGGTCGCGGGCTGGTTCCAGAGCAAGACCGGATCGGATTGAATCAATCCGATCCGTGAATCTTACTCTGATTCATTAGGGCGGTCATGATCCGTTCGGAAAAGTGGCGGTCACTTTTCCGGATCATGCCTTAGCGAATCTTTTCGTCGGGGTAGACGCCGAACACCTCGTCGCGGCGCAGCCAGCCCTCGATGCCCTCGACTTTGATCTGGCACCAGTCGCCCTCGCACCGCTCGGCGCGGCCGATCACGTTGGCCTCCACAAGCGCCACCACCGGCGTGCCCAACTTGGGCCGGCGGCGCAGCGGGCGTTGCCGGTCCAGGATCATCACCGTGCGTCGGTTGCTCAGCATGCTCTGGTGAATCCACCCGGTGCTGCCCTCCCAGTCGCGCACTTGGCGCCATGTGTCGTACTCGTCGATCACCTCCAGAGGCAGCTTGGCGCGGGTATAGACCCAGTCGATGGGATAGCCGATGCCCGGCCCGGTGCGCATGTTGACCTTGGGGGCGCGCAACGAAACGAACCGCGGCAGGGGCAGGCCGCTATGCCCCGTGCGCGTGGCGGGCGAGGAGTCGGCGCCGGGCATGGCGCCTTGGGCCAGCGCCGGGGTGGATAGGCCCAGCACCCAGCCGATAGCCAGGGCGAAGGCAAGATATGTTCGGGATGGCTTGGTCATGGGTTCGTCGCGTGCCGCGCCACCGCGCGCGTTCGTGTTGTTGCAACGCTCAAATAAGCGCGCCGCCGCGATACGGTCAAGCGCGCGTGCCGGCCGGCGGGCGAGGGCGCGCTGGACAAGGGCGCCATGCGCCTGCTATGGCAATCGCCCGATGCGGCCCGATCGGGCCAGGCGCTGCGCGGAACCGTATCATGCCGACAAAGAAACCCTTGGTCATCATTACCCGACGGCTTCCGGACGCCATCGAAACGCGCATGATGGAGCTGTTCGACTGCCGCCTGAACACCGATGACACGAAGATGCGCCAGGCCGATCTGATCCAGGCGATGCAGGAGGCGGAGGTCCTTGTGCCCACGGTGACCGATCGCATCGACGCCAAGGCGCTCTCCCAGGCCGGGCCGCGGCTCAAGCTGATCGCCTCGTTCGGCACCGGTGTCGATCATATCGACCTGAAGTCCGCGCGCGAACGCGGCATCACGGTAACCAACACCCCCGGGGTCCTGACCGAGGATACCGCGGACATGACCATGGCCATGATGCTCGCCCTGCCACGGCGCCTGAGCGAGGGCGAGCGCCTGGTACGCGCCGGCGAGTGGACCGGCTGGGCGCCGACCAGCATGCTCGGCCACCGCATCTGGGGCAAGCGCCTCGGCATCGTCGGCATGGGGCGCATCGGCCAGGCGGTGGCGCGCCGCGCCCGGGGCTTCGGCCTGGCGATCCACTATCACAATCGCCGGCGCGTGCACGAGGATATCGAGACCGAGCTGGAGGCGACCTATTGGGAGAGCCTGGACCAGATGCTCTCGCGCATGGATATCGTCTCCATCCATTGCCCGCACACCCCGGCGACCTATCACCTGTTGTCCGCGCGCCGGCTCAAGCTCCTGGCGCCGCATGCCTACATCGTCAACACCAGCCGCGGCTAGGTGGTCGATGAGAATGCGCTCGCGCGTCAGTTGCGCGCCGGCGAGTTGGCGGGCGCCGCGCTCGACGTGTTCGAGAACGAGCCGGCGATCAACCCCAAGCTCCTGGGACAGGACAACGTGATCCTGCTGCCGCACATGGGCTCCGCCACCATCGAGGGCCGCCTCGCCATGGGCGAAAAGGTCATCATCAACATCAAGACCTTCGCCGACGGCCATGCGCCGCCGGATCGGGTCCTGGAGACGATGTTTTAGAAAGGTTCCCGGGAGGGCCGACCCATGACCACTCGCGCCAAGACCGCCATCGTGACCGGCGCGGGCAGCGGCATTGGCCGCGCCGTGGCCCTGGCCCTGTTCTCGGAGGGTTACAAGGTGGCGCTCGCCGGACGCCGGGCGGAGGCGTTGGAGGAGACCGCGCGCCTCGCGGGCGCGGACCCGGCGCGCGCGTGCATCGTGCCCACCGACGTGAGCGATCCCGAGTCCGTGCGCGCCCTGTTCGACGCGGCGTATGACCGGTTCGGGCGGCTCGACCTTCTGTTCAACAACGCGGGCACCGGCGCGCCGGCCGTTCCCTTAGACGAGTTGACGTTCGAGCAATGGTCGGCGGTGGTGGATGTCAACCTGACCGGCGCCTTCCTGTGCGTGCGCGAGGCGTTTCGGATCATGAAGGCGCAAACGCCGCGCGGCGGGCGCATCATCAATAACGGCTCCATCTCGGCCCACGCGCCGCGCCCCAATTCCGCGCCCTACACGGCGACCAAGCACGCGATCACCGGGCTCACCCGTTCCGCCGCCCTCGACGGGCGCGCCTTCGACATCGCCTGCGGCCAGATCGATATCGGCAACGCGGAAACCCCCATGACCGCGCGCATGAAAGAGGGCGTGCCCCAGGCCGACGGCTCGATCGCGCCCGAGCCCACCATGGACGTGGCCCACGTGGCCAGCGCGGTGATCTACATGGCGAGCCTGCCCCTCGACGCCAACGTGCACACCCTCACCATCATGGCGACCAAGATGCCCTTCGTCGGGCGCGGTTAGGCGGCACGCGGCCTACGCGACGCAGACCGGCTCCCGGTCCCGGTACGAGACGCTCTCCAGGTTCCGGATCGTCGCCTCGGGCCCGCACAGGGCGCAGGCCAGGTCGGCCTTGGTCGCGATCTTGCGGAAGGTCGTCTCCAAGGCGTCGTACAGCAGGATCGAGCCGGACAGGCTCTCGCCCATGCCGAGGATCTCCTTGATGACCTCGGTTGCCTGCATGGTACCCATCACCCCGGGCAGGGTGGCCAGCACCCCCACGTCGGCGCAGCTTTGCTTCGGGTCTTGTGGCTGCGCGCCGAAGACGCAGCGATAGCACGGGTGCGCTTGCGGCGCCTCGGCCGCGCGCAGGTGTGCCTTGAAGGTGGCGAGCTGCCCGTCGAAGCGCATGATCGCGGCCGAGACCAGGGTTTTGCGCGCCAGATAGCAGGCATCGTTGAGCAGAAACCGGGTCGGGAAATTGTCCGACCCGTCGGCGATCACGTCGTATTCCTTGACCAAACCCATGACCGTCTCGCGGGTCAGGCGTCCGGCGTGGGCCTCGACTCGGACCTCCGGGTTGATCTCCGCCAGGCGCGCGCGGGCGCTTTCCACCTTGGGCCGGCCGACCGCCGAGGTATCGTGGATCACTTGGCGTTGCAGGTTGGACAGATCGACCGTGTCGTCGTCGATCACCCCGAGCGCGCCGACCCCGGCCGCGGCCAGATACATGAGCAGGGGCGAGCCGAGCCCGCCGGCACCCACCACCAGCACGCGCGCGCCCATGAGCCGCGCTTGGCCTTCCTCGCCGATCTCCGGCAAGACCAGGTGGCGGGCATAGCGGTCGATCTGTGCGTCGGTGAAATCCATGGCCGATTATAACCCGCTGAAGAGCTCCGTGCTCAAGTACCGCTCGGCGAGGGACGGCAGGATGGTCACGATGGTCTTGCCCGCCATCTCGGGCCGGGCGCCGACCTCGAGCGCGGCGGCCAGCGCCGCGCCGGAGGAGATGCCGCCGGGCACGCCCTCGATCCGGGCCATCTCGCGCGCGGTCGCGAACGCGGTGTCGTTGCCGATACGCACCACCTCGTCGATCAGCGAGGTATCCAGGATCTCCGGGATGAAGCCGGCGCCGATACCCTGAATCTTGTGCGGGCCCGGCCGCCCGCCGGACAGCACCGGGCTATCTTCCGGCTCGACCGCGATCATGCTCACGCTCGGCTTGCGCGCCTTCAGCACCGAGCCGACCCCGCTCAGGGTGCCGCCGGTGCCGACCCCGCATACCACCGCGTCGACCGCGCCGGCGGTATCGGCCCAGATTTCCTCGGCCGTGGTGCGGCGGTGAACCTCCGGGTTGGCCGGATTACGAAACTGTTGCGGCATGGCCGCGCGCGGCAGGCTCTGGACCAGTTCCTCCGCCTTGGCGATAGCCCCGTTCATGCCGAGGGTGCCCTCGGTCAGCACCAATTCCGCGCCCAGCAGGCGCAGCATCTTGCGCCGCTCCACGGACATGGTCTCGGGCATGGTGAGCATCAGCCGGTAGCCCTTGGCGGCGCACACGAAGGCGAGCGCGATGCCCGTGTTGCCGCTGGTCGGTTCCACCACCACGCAGCCCGGCCCGAGCCGCCCCTCCGCCTCCAGCGCCTCGATCATGGCGCGGCCGATGCGGTCCTTGACCGAGGACAGCGGGTTGTAGAACTCGCACTTGGCGAGGATATCGGCGCGCGCGCCGTGAGCCTCGGCGATCTTGGGCAGGCGCGCCAGGGGCGTACCGCCGACCGTCTCCAGGATACTGGCATACGTGCGGGCGCGGGCGGATGGGTTGACGCGGTGGGCGAGGCTCATGGGCGGCGGTCCGGGGCGGCTGTCATGGGATACGGTCAAATACTGAAATCCGAAACCGGATTCGCTTCGCTCGGGATGTCGAGCTTATGCGCCCGGTTGCATAATTCCTCGATGGTCAGGTTCTCCAATCGCTCCATCATCTCGCTTTGCATCTCGATCCAGATGGGCCGAACCACCCGCACGCCGATCTCCGATCCTTCCGTGTCGCTGACCGGATCGCTGGTGCCCTCCAGATCGCGCACCACGCGAATGATCTCGCCGACCGTGATGCGCCGGCGTTCGCGCGCCAGGCGATAGCCGCCGCGCGGGCCCCGTTGGCCGGCCAGGACCCGGTTGTGCACCAGGTGTTGCAGCACCTGTTCCAGATAGCGGCGCGGGATTTTCTGGCGCCGCGATATGTCCGTGGAGCGGACCGGGGTCGGCCCGGCGTTGTAGGCGATATCGACCACGGCCTCGATCGCGAACAGCAGTTTTTTCGAAAGACGCAGCATGGCCTTATCCGGTGCCGGTCTTGGGCGGCGCGCCCAGCCCCGTGGAGCCGAAGCCGCCGGCGCCGCGCCCGCTCGCGTCCAGCTCGGCGGCGGGCCGCCACGCCACCCGCAGGTGCGGCGCCACAACCAGTTGGGCGATGCGGCTGCCGCGCGCGACCGTGAAGTCCTCGGTGCCCAGGTTGATCAGGATCACACCCACCTCGCCACGGTAATCGGCGTCGATGGTGCCCGGCGCGTTGAGCACGGTCACGCCGTGCTTCAGCGCCAGGCCGGAGCGCGGGCGCACCTGAGCCTCGGTGCCCGGCGGCAGGGCAATGGCGATTCCGCTGGGAATCAACCGGCGCTCGCCGGGCCGCAAGGTCACGTCATCGTCGAGCGCGGCGAGCAGGTCCATGCCGGCGCTGTCGGCGGTCGCGTAGGCCGGCAGCGGTAGGCCGGCGCCATGGGGAAGCTGGCGCACCGGGATGTCCCGGCGGGTCATGACACGCCCGCCGCGGCCGGCGCGGCCAAAGTATCCGCGATGCGCGCGCTCAGGCGCTCGGCCACCTCGTCCTTGGTCATCGCGGGCCAGGACTCGACCCCGCCCTCGTCGATCACATGAACCGTGTTGCGGGATCCGCCGAAGGTGCCGGTGGCGGGCGAAACGTCGTTGGCCACGATCCAGTCGCAGCCTTTCTTGGCGCGCTTGGCGCGGGCGTTTTCGATCACCGATTCGGTTTCCGCCGCGAAGCCGATCACCAGGCGCGGGCGCGCGTTGCCCGCCGCGGCGAGGCTGGCCAGGACATCCGGGTTGGCCTCAAGCTCCAGGCGTGGCGGCCGTTCCGCGGTTTTCTTCAGCTTTTGCCTGGCCGGCGCCTCGACCCGCCAATCGGCCACCGCCGCCACGCAGACCGCCACATCCACCGGCAGCGCCGCGCAGCACCGGGCCAGCATGTCCGTGGCCGATTCGATATGCACCACCTTCACCCCGGCCGGGTCCGCCAGCGCGGTCGGGCCGGTGACCAGGGTCGTCTCCGCGCCCAGGCGCGCGAGCGCGCGGGCGACCGCGTGGCCCTGGCGCCCCGAGGAACGGTTGGCGATGTAGCGCACCGGGTCGATCGCCTCGAAGGTGGGGCCGCTGGTGACCAGGGCGCGGCGCCCGGCCAGGCGCGCGTCCACCGCGAAATAACGCTCGACCGCCGCCAGGATCTCCTCCGGCTCGGCCATGCGCCCCATGCCGTATTCCCCGCACGCCATGGCGCCCTGCTCCGGGCCGACCGTCAGCACGCCGCGCGCGCGCAGGGTTTCCAGGTTCGCCTGGGTCGCCGGATGGTGCCACATGCGCACGTTCATGGCCGGCGCCGCCAGAACCGGCTTGTCGGTCGCGAGCAGCGCGGTGGTGGCCAGGTCGTCGGCGGCCCCGGCGGCCATCTTGGCCAGGATGTCGGCGCTCGCCGGCGCCACCACCACCAGGTCGGCCTCGCGCGACAGGCGGATGTGCCCCATCTCCGCCTCGTCGGTCAGCGAAAACAGGTCCGTGAAAACTCGCGCCTCGCTGAGCGCGGCGAGCGAAAGCGGGGTCACGAACTCGGCGCCGCCACGGGTCAGGATCGCGCGCACCGCAGCGCCGCGCTCGCGCGCCCGGCGCACGAAATCCAGGGTTTTGTAGGCCGCGATTCCACCCGAGACGATGAGCAGAAGCCGCTTGCCGGCGAGTGTCATCATGGCATTCTATTTAACGGTTCCGCGTGATAGATAAGGTACGGTTCCGCCCCCGCGGTGGCAAGTGCCCGGGTTCCAGTCCTAATAAAGCGCGACGAAAAGCGCGAGCGCGGCCAAGCCGAGCCAGAGCGCGCGTATGTGCCAGGCCGTGCCGCCGCCCATGGCGGCCTGGCTTTCGGGATGCAGGCGCAACCCCCCCTCGGCCAGGGCGTCCGCCGCGGCCTCGACACGGCCCAGCAGACTAGGCAGGCGTTCCAGGGCCTCGCCCACCTCCCGCGCCGCGTTGCGCAGGCGCGCCTCCGGGCCCCGGTTGGCGCGCATCCAGGCCGCGATCAGGGGCTCCGCCAGGGTCCAGATGTTGAGCGTGGGGTCCAGGCGCCGGCTGATCCCCTCGGCCATGACCATGTTCTTTTGTAGGAGCAAGAGCTGCGGCTGCACGGGCATGTCGAAGGATTCGCTGAGGCTCAGCAAGCGCCCGAGCAGACGCGCGACCGAGATATCATGCAACGGCCGGTCGAAGATCGGCTCCGAGACGGCGCGCAACGCCTGGGCGAACAGTTCCGGCGGGTGCCCGGAGGGCAGGTAGCCCGCCTCGACATGGACCTGGGCCAGGCGGTTGTAGTCGCGCGCCAGGAAGGCAAGCAGCATATCCGCCAGGAACGTGCGCGTTTGTTGGTCGAGTCGGCCCATGATGCCGAAATCCACGGCGACGATGTTGCCGTTTGGATCGACGAACATGTTGCCCGGGTGCTGGTCGCCATGAAAAAAGCCGTCGCGGAAGACCTGGTTGAAAAAGATCGCGGCGGCGCGGGTCAGCACCTCGCGCAGGTCGATCCCCGCGGCCAGGAGCGCCGCGCGGTCGTCGAGGGGAATGCCGCCCACGCGCTCCATGGTCAGGACCCGGCGCGAGGTGCGCTGCCAATCCACGCGCGGCACCCGGTATGTCTCGTCGTCGTCGAAGTTGTCGGCCAACTCGGAGGCGGCCGCCGCCTCCATGGTCAGGTCCATCTCCACGCGCACGATGGATTCGAACTGGCGCACCGCGGCGACCGGCCGAAAGCGGCGCAAGCGCGGGCGCGTGCGCTCGACCACCGCCGCCAGCCAGTAGAGCAAATCCAGATCCCGCTCGAATGCCCGCTCGATGCCCGGGCGCAGGACCTTGACCGCGACCGGTTGCGGTTCGGCGCCGGATGGGGCCTCGGTCCGGTCGGCGGTCTGGTCGGGAGTCTGGTCTGGGGGGGCGCGCTCGTCCCCGCCCGCGTCCGCGCTCGCCGTGATCGCCAGGTGGACCTGGGCGATCGAGGCGGCCGAGATCGGCTCGTCCTCGAAGTGCGCGAACAGCCGGGCCAACGGCTGGCCGAGCTCCGCCTCTATGATCGCCCGGGCCTCCGCCGCCGGGAAGGGCGGCAGGCGGTCTTGCAGGTCCGACAGGTCGGCGGCCAGGGTTTCGCCCAAAAGGTCCGCGCGGGTCGAGAGAAACTGCCCCAGCTTAATGAAGCTGGGGCCGAGCTCGGTCAGGGCCCGCGCCAACTTCTGCCCGGACCGTCCGTCCACGCGGCGGCGCGGCAGGCGGCGCGCCAGCCACAAGACCCAGGGCGGCGGGCTCAGCTCCTCCAGCACCGCCAGCGCGTCGTGCCGGGCCAGGGTGCGCGCGATCGTGACGAGGCGCAGAAGGATGCGGGCGGTTCGGACCATGGCGTTCGTTCGCTATAGGCGCCAACCGGAATGCAGCGCCGCGATGCCGCCGCTCAGGTTGCGGTAGCGGACCCGCGCGAACCCGGCGCGCTCCATCATCGCCGCCAGCTCGTCCTGGGCCGGGAAGCGGCGAATGCTCTCCGCCAGATAGAGGTACGCGGCCCGGTCGCCGGTCACCGCCGCGCCGAGCGACGGCAGCACGTTGAAGGAGTACATGTCGTAAAGCTCCGCCAATCCAGGTACGACGACCCGGCTGAACTCCAGGCACAGAAAGCGCCCGCCCGGGCGCAGCACCCGGTAAGCCTCGGCCAACGCGGCCTCGATCCTGGTGACGTTGCGCAGCCCGAAGCCAATGGTATAGGCATCGAACCCGCGCGCGGGCAGGGGCAGGCGCTCCGCGTCGCCGCAAACCCAGTGAAGGCCGGCCGGGCAGGCGCGCCCGACCAGGCCGTGATCGACCGCCCGGTCGCGGCCGATCCGGAGCATCTCCGGCGTAAGGTCGCACACCACCGCCGGCCCGGCGCGCGCCGGCCCGACCCGGTGCAGAACACGAAACGCGATGTCACCGGTGCCGCCGGCCACGTCGAGCAGGCGCAAGCCCTGGCGCGGGTTGAGCCAATCGACCAGGGATGTCTTCCACAGGCGATGAATGCCGCCGGACATGAGGTCGTTCATCAGATCGTAGCGGCTGGCCACGCTCTCGAACACGCCGCGCACGCGCGGTGTCTTCTCGTCCACCGGCACGTCCTCGTATCCGAAATGAGTGGTGGCGCCCGCGCGCGGCGCGCGTCCGGCCTTGCCTTCCCGCGTCATGGGGCGGACCATAGCGCGCCGGCGAAGCGCACGCCACAGTTCGCCCCGGCCGCGCCGAAAAATCGCCGAACGCGGACCCGCGAAACACCCATGCCCGAACTCCCCGAGGTCGAGACCATCGTACGCGGATTGCGCGCCCCCCTGGAAGGCCGCGTCCTCGCCCGCGTCGTACAGCGCCGCGCCGATCTGCGCTTTCCGTTGCCCCATGACTTCGCCGCGCGCCTCCAGGGCCGGCGGGTCGCCCGTGTCGCGCGGCGCGCCAAGTACATCCTGATCCACCTGGACGACGGCGAGGTGCTGTTGTGCCACCTTGGCATGTCCGGGCGCATGATCGTGACCGACGAGGACGCCGCGCCGCCGGGCCCTCACGATCACATAATCCTGGTTACCGATCGGGGCGCGGAGGTGCGCTTTTGCGATCCCCGACGCTTCGGGATGATGGATCTGGTCGCGGGCGCCGCCCTGGAGTCCCATCGCCTACTCGCCGATCTGGGGCCCGAGCCCCTGGGCAACGAATTTTCCGGGCCGGTGCTGGCGGGGCGCCTGGCCGGCCGGCGCGCGCCGATCAAGGCGGCGCTCATGGATCAACGCGTGGTCGCCGGGCTCGGCAATATCTACGTGTGCGAGAGCCTGTTTTTCGCCGGCCTGTCGCCGCGCCGCGCCGCGTACACGGTCCAGGGCCGGCGGGCGGAGCGTCTGGCCGGGGCGATCCGCCAGGTCCTGAACCGGGCGGTCGAGGCCGGTGGCTCGTCCCTGCGCGATTACGTGCAGGCCTCCGGCGAGCTCGGCTACTTCCAACACGACTGGGCGGTTTACGGGCGCGCGGGCGCGCCCTGCCCGGGCTGCGCCTGCGATGTGGCGCGCACGGGCGGGATACGCCGCATCGTGCAGTCGAACCGCTCCACTTTCTATTGTGGCGCGCGCCAGCGGTAGGGTAGACAGGGCGCCGATGAAACCGACACCGAATGCCCGCGCGCGCCGCCCCTGGCGAACCTGTCTCGGCCTTTTGCCGGCGCTCGCGTTCATGGCGATGGTCCTGGCCGGTCCGCCGGCGCGCGCCGCCGAGGCGATCGCATATGTGGCGCGGATCGACGATCTGCCCCTGATGCCGGGCCTGGCCGAGATCGCCGACGCGGGGATTTCGTTCGACAAGCCGTCGGGGCGCATCGTCGAGGCCTATGCGCGCGGGGCGGTTGCGCGCGCCGCGGTCTCGGCGTTCTATGGGCGCACCCTGCCCCAGCTCGGCTGGCGCGCGCGCGCCGGCCAAGCCAACGTCTTCGTGCGCGAGGACGAGCGCCTGGGGCTCGACTACCTGGGCGAGGACGGCGATCTGATCGTTCGTTTCACGCTCGAACCGAATTAATCGAATCCGGTGGATGGCCGCGCCGCCGCGCCGGTCGATCCATACGCACCCGTGCCCGTACCTGGAGGACGATATCCATGGCCTACGAGAACATCCTGGTCGAGACGCGCGGCCGCGTCGGCCTCATCACCCTCAACCGCCCCAAGGCGCTCAACGCCCTGTGCGGGGCGCTGATCGACGAGCTGGGCCGAGCCCTCGACGCCTTCGAGGCGGACGACGACATCGGCTGCGTGCTGTTGACCGGCTCCGAAAAAGCCTTCGCGGCCGGGGCGGACATCAAGGAGATGATGGACAAATCCTACATGGACGCCTACGGCGAGGACTTCATCACCGGCGACTGGGAGCGCCTGGCCGGCATGCGCAAGCCGGTGATCGCCGCGGTCGCGGGCTACGCGCTCGGCGGCGGCTGCGAGATCGCCATGATGTGCGATTTTATCATCGCCGCCGAAAGCGCCCGCTTCGGCCAGCCGGAGATTACCTTGGGCACCATTCCCGGCGCCGGCGGCACCCAGCGTTTGACCCGTACCGTCGGCAAGTCCAAGGCCATGGATCTGTGCCTGACCGGGCGCATGATGGACGCCGCCGAGGCCGAGCGGTGCGGCCTGGTGGCGCGCGTGGTACCCGCCGAGCGCCTGATCGACGAGGCCCTGGCCGCGGCGGAGAAGATTGCCTCCCATTCGCGTCCGATCGCCATGATGGCCAAGGAATCGGTCAACCGCGCCTACGAGACGACCCTGGCCGAAGGCATCAGGTTCGAGCGGCGAGTCTTCCATTCGACCTTCGCCACCGAGGATCAGAAGGAGGGCATGCGCGCCTTCGTCGATAAGCGCAAGCCCACCTGGTCTCACAGGTAGGTGGGTCATCGGCCCCGATCCGGCCCCAAGGCACGCCTCGTCTTGACGCACGCCTTGGGGCCGGTTATACCCCGGCTCCACGCCGCGAAATCCAAGAGAACCAGCAGCCAGGTCGAATAGATGGCCCACCACGCCTCCGCGAAGAAACGCATCCGCCGCAACGCGCGCCGCGCCGCCGTGAACCGCGCGCGAGTCAGCCGTATCCGTACGTTCTTGAAAAAGGTCGAGCTGGCGGTTGTCGGCGGCGACCGGGAGGCGGCGCGCGCGGCCTTGCTGGCGGCCCAGCCCGAGCTGCACCGCGGCGTGCGCGTTGGCCTGCTTCATCGCAACACGGTGGCGCGCAAGCTCTCGCGCCTGTCCTCGCGCATCAAGGCCATGGGCTAGAACCAGCCTCTATCGCCCGACGGGCACGCGCTCGTCTCCTTGGCTTCCCGGCGCGATCTTCCATTCGTAGTCCCTGCCGCATTGCCCGCGTAACGCGCGGTTTATGGCGCGCGGCGGCGCGCGGGCGCGGTCCCGTGACAAAAAACGACTCGACTCCGAGTCGATTCGCTTGCCACACTTGGTAATGAAAGCTACATTGTTGTTGTCGCGCGCGCGCGCGCTCTGACAAATCAAAGCGGAAATTTTTGTAATAATATTACCCTGAGAAACACGGTGACTTGTCACAGTGTTTTTAGGGAATGGGGCAGTTATGCCGATTAACCGGTTATCGTTACGGGTGTTTTGTGCGGTTGCAAGTAAAAACGCGGAATTTCAACGAAACGTGACAACTCCACCTTGACCGCACAGAGCGATTTCGTTTCGGAACGGCCCGCCGGGGCGCGTATGGTGGGAAGTTTGGCCGGTCGGATTCTCGCCGCGGCGCGTGCCGTATCATGTGCCCGCTTCGCGGGCGTCGCGCGAGCCGCGCGACACGAGGCTTGCGGGAGGCTTGCGGGTTGATTCGCTTCGTCGAGAGGGTCGCATACTAAGGCGCGCGCGGGCTAGCGCCGGCTTTGGACCTCGCCGC
>Ga0114931_10004556_pt1 | contig 17308 bp, 21 predicted proteins | sample 2SBtaG_FD_89579 | JGI IMG/M metagenome (GOLD analysis project Ga0114931, IMG submission 89579) | Deep subsurface microbial communities from Kolumbo volcano to uncover new lineages of life (NeLLi) - 2SBTROV14_V59a metaG | ecosystem: Environmental > Aquatic > Marine > Volcanic | place: Kolumbo...
CGGCGCACGTCGCGCTCGATCTCTTTGCGAACCCGGTCGGTGACCCGCCGCGTCTCCGCCTCGATCCTGCGTCCCCACCGGCCGATCTCCTTCGTGATCTTCGAGAAGAACCCTGCGAGCCCCGCGGGGCGGCGGAAGAGGCGGTTGCGACCGGGAGCCGGGGCGCCGCCGTGGCGGCCAGTCCGGCCAGGCCCAGCGCGCGGAGACCTCCGCGGACGTTGCCCAGGCTCTGGCGCAGGCGGTCGGCGTTCGTCCGAGCGGCATCGCGGCGGTCCTGGAGGGGCTCGAGGCGGCCCTTGGCGGCGGCGTCCTCGCCCACGAGCAGCTGGAGCTCCTCGAGGAGCTGCCGCGCGGTCTCCTCGGTCGCCAGGCCGGCCTCGGGGGTGTTCGCGTCCGGGGCCTCGGCGTCGGCGAGGGTGACCTCGAGCACGGCGCCTTCGATCTCGGCCGCCTTGACCTGGTCGATCAGGTCGGCCCGCTCGCGCGGGTCCTCGAAGCAGACCTGCTCGTAGACGACGGTCGCCCCGATCCGGTCGCCGCGGATGAACGACGGACGCGGGCAGACGGCGGGCGGGATGCAGCCGCCGGTGCGGCGGAGCTCGTCCACGAGCGCTGCGCGGTCGGCCTCGGCGCAGAGGTCGAAGGTGCGGCCGGCGCGCTCCAGGAGCGTGGGGGCAGAGCTGTTCGGCTCAGCGGCCATCGGCCCCCCGGGTCACGATCTTGTAGCCGACGATGCCCGCGCCGATGGCGCCGGCGACCGCCGCGACCTTGGCCCACATCGGCCAGGGCGCGGCGACCCGCATGGTGGGCGCGCCCTGGGTCGAGAGCGGCGCGAGGCCGCGGCGCGCGAGCTCGAGCTGGGCCTGGAGCTGCTGCTGCTGGAGCTTGAGCTGCTGGTCGGCGCGCTGCTGGGCCTCGAAGTCCTGGTAGGCCTGCCAGCCCTGCCCGGCGGTGTTGAGGGCGAGGCCGAGGCCCTCCGCGATCCCGAACCCCGACATGTCGCTCTCCTTCGTCTGCTGGGGTCGCGCCGCCGTGGCGACCATGTCGCCTACCGACTGCTGGAAGGCCGCGCCGAGGGGGATGAAGCCGATCACCGCGCAGGCCCTCCGAAGAGCCACGCGACCGCGCGGGTGAGGAGCCGGCCGCCGGCGACACCGATGGAGATGACGAGCGCGGCCTAGAGGAGCGAGCGCGGCCCGCCTCTCCCGGCCGCGGCCGTCGGCCCCTCGGTCGGGAGCGCCGCCCCGCGGGCGGCGCGCGCCGCGTCCCCGGCAGCAGATGCCGGGTCCAGGAGTAGCGCGAGGGGTGGGGCCTCTCCGAAGGAGCGGTCCGCGGCGGCGGTCGCGAGGGTCGACGGGGGAGCGCTCCAGGCCCGGGCGGCGGCGGGCGGGACGGCCGGGAGACGGCCGTCCTTCGTGGCGGCGGGACGGCAAGGGCACGCGAGCGCACAGCTCGCGCAGCCTGCGCGCTTCTCGCCCGGGCAGGCTGGGTGGAGCTGTCGGAGCTCCACGTTTCCGAAGCGGCGGGTCAGATTCACGCCGGCCTCCTCGCGTCTCGTCCCCGGTAGTCTGGGACGCGCGAGGTCCGGCTCGCGGACCGCGAGGCCGCGAAGAAGGAAACGCCGGCAGCGGCGGGAAGCGCGGTCGCTCTAACGCTGGTCAGTCAGCTGTCTAGATGACTGGAGGGGCTTGCGGGGCGCGACGGCTTGCCCTTCGCCTTCTTGCGCGCGGTAGGGGGCTTCTTCTTGCGCGCGGTGGGGGGCTTGTCGAGCTCGCCGGTCGTCAGCAGCGGAGCCACGATCTGGAGAAGCCCCATGCGGGCTGCTGTGCTCTGGGCGAACTCGCGAAAGTAGGGCCACGACAGGAACTGCCCGTTTCCGCCCGCGAACAGGTCGAGCTCGGGCTCGCGGAAGTCGTCCAGGTCGACGTCCTCTTTCGGCTCGAAGACGAGTAGAAAGGTCACGCCGATCGTGAGCTTTCCCTTCTTCTTCTTCGCGACCGGGGAGATCCTGAGCAGGTACGCGATTCGCGCCAGGAGTCTGTCGCCTTCCCGCGCAAACGAGTGAACTACCGCGTTCTCGACGCCGAGCCGTCCGCGTCCGGAGTACGGGTACGAGACGAGGCCGTCGTTGACGAAGGTCCCTTCCTCGGCCGTCACCGACCGCAGCTCGACGCCGTGGATGAGCCTGGCGAGACGCTTGGGGTCTGGTTCCTTCCGTGTCGCGCGACGTTTCTTGGCCATCAGGCAACCTCCGCTAGCAACCTGTTCAGCATGCGCGCGCCGCGCCGCTCCTCAGGCCATGGCGCGGTGCGCTGGCGACCCAGCGCCAGGGTCGATGTTGGTATCGTCCAAGTCCCGGGGGCCTGACCGCCGACTTGAAAGACATATGTCCGTTCCTGCTCCTCGCTCTCGTCCCATTCATCGTCCAGCGTGTCGCAGCTCTCCGCCTCGTCCTCCTCGGCGAGCTCGACCGAGAGCCCGAGCTCGTCCGCCCTGGCCAACTCGAGCCGCAGCGCGTACCCGCAGGCGCCCGCGAAGCGAATGATGGTCTCAACAGTCGGGTTGTTCTCTTCTTCGTCGTGCACGAGTCTCTGTACGAGGCTCGGCGACTTGTGGCCCAGCCTTCTCGCCACCTCGCGGAGAGACAGGCCTTCGCTCTCCAGCAGCCTCCGAAACGACCTCGACAGCTCCAAGAGCCCGGTCCGGACCGCAACCCCCTTGCGAGCTTCCTGTGAGAACTCCTCCTTCAGCCAGTCCTGCAATCTTCGGTTCTGCACGGTGAGGATCTCCTGTGAACACCGCGATAATGCCGTCGCCGGTCACGGCGACGGGATAAGGTCGAAGCCGAGCGCCTTCAGCGCCACGTCGTCCGACAACATGCGGGCCGCGACCTTCCACCGCTCCCCCGCCAATTCGATCGTCCTCTTCACACCCCGGCTTCCCGTTTCGACTCCAGAGGCCAGAAGAACGATCGCGTCTGCTTTCTGTGCGAAGATAATTCTCGGCGCACCTCCCAACTTCTGCTTCGGTCCAAGCTCAAAAAGGCCAGGCTTGCCTCTGATCGACGTCATACTCGCCGATCTGAGGTAGCACCGAACCTCCTCCCGCGTCCCGGTCATCAGCAGGCCGAATCTCGCCACGACTCGCTGGGCAAACACACGGTGATTCGGGTCGTCCGACCATACCCTGAGATCCTGAAGCACGCTCTTGTGCACGGCCAGCCGACGTACGGAAGGCCGCTGACTCTCCGTCGCTCTCCTCCTCCGAGCGCCTCGCCGCTTCGCCACGCTGCGATCCCTCCTCGTCAGGCAGCGCCTCGCGGCGCGATGGTAAGTGTACCCTTAAAAGGGTCCGCTCGCACGGTAAACCGTGCCTCGCCCCGACCGGCGTGAAGCGGAAGACGCTCCGGATGGGCACGAGAAGCCTGCCCCGGCGCCGCGCCCAGGCGCACCAGGTGCGCTTCCAGAGGTCACGCGGCGCTACGGGGGTTCGCTGAAGGGGTGGTCGAGGAAGAGGGAGATCTGGGAGTTGAGGTTGGTGCGGGCGGTGTCGCGGAAGCGGGCGCAGCTCGGGCAAAGGGCGTTTGACCGTCGCCTGCGGCCGAGGTAGACTCCTCGCCGGTAAAGCTCGGCTTCGGTCGGGACACACGGAGCTGGCCAAGGCCCTAACCTTGGTCAGCTCCCCCCTTTCCTCTCCACCTACATCCTAAGTAGGCTTTTTCCTGACTCTTGCTCGCAGGCGAGAGCGTGGGGCCCGCGCGGATAGTCGCACCTGGCCGCGTCCGCGCTACCAGCTTCGAGCGCCACTGGCGGACCGAGGAGAGGCCCGGCCATTCTCCGTACGATGCCATTGCGTCGGCGAGGTTCTTGGCCAACGCCGCGATCGCTCGCTCTTGCCCAGTACGGCGGGCTTAGTCGGCCGGCGAGGAGGAAGACGGAGACGGAGCCGCATTCTCCTTGGAGGCTTTCTGGTCGCTTCTGAACTGCCCCAAGAAGGCAGCGGCCAGGCTGCCCATCGCGGTGGCGACGGTGACGCTCGCTGCAATCTGTTGGCCCATCGCGCTCAGAACGATCGTCGCGACCAGCCCGGACAGCGCGACAGTAAGCGCGAACCTCTGGCCGCGACGTACACGCTCACGATCATGCTCAAGAATCGTCTCGTCGATCTTGTGACGATGGTGAGATTCCCTCTCGGCGAGCGCAAAAACGCGCTCTGCGCCATCTTTGAGAACATCGTCGTAGTTTCCCAGCAGCTTCGGCGGAGGGATCGGTCCAGAGAACGTCTGCTCGCGCGCGACACGCACGATCGCATCCAGAGCCTTTGGCGTACCGAGGAGTCTCTGTACGGCCTCCGGGGTCACGCGATCTGCCGCGAGTGTCGGACGGTCAGGCAGATCCTGCGCGTCGCGCTGCCTCTCGAGCGAGCGATCGTCCAGCGCGGCCGTTGTCGTCTCGTGGTCTGTCATCGACCGCCTTCAAGAAGCTTGAACACCGCATAGGTAACGCCAGCGGCGGCAATCACCAGCGCTGCCGTTTCGAGCGCGGACCGTTCCTTCTTTGCCTGCGCGGTTGTCGCCTGGTGAAAGTACCCACCGACACGCCGCCAGTCCCGTTCCATCATCTGCTCATCGATGTGAGGGTCAAGACACACGTCGACGCGCGAGGTGAGGCCCTTGCGTCCAGCCATATCAATCGCGCTGCCGTATCCGGCAAGGAACGCTGCTCGGCGGTTGGCCTGCGGCGCGCTCTGCTCGTAGATCTCGGCGCGGCGCTGAAGTATAGGATGCGTGTTCATCGATCCCACCCCTCAAGTCAATGACTCACGATCCGAGCGAGAATCCGCGACAACAAACCCGCATCATTATAGCTAGCGTCCGATGTGGGTCGAGTTTTAGTGCGCTCCCATGGCGAAGTGTCGACCGTGGCCTCCGAGCTACGGGGGTTCGGTGAAGGGGTGGTCGAGGAAGAGGGAGATCTGGGAGTTGAGGTTGGTGCGGGCGGTGTCGAGGAGGCGGGAGGCGGAACGGCCGTTGGTCTGCTCGCGCCACTGGCGGACCGAGGCAACGATGGAGGCGACGATCGCCTGCTCGTCGGGCTCCAGGTCGGAGACGTCGATCAAGCTGTGCGGCAACGCACCACCACCCGGCGATGACCACGCAGCGAGCATCGCGTGCGCGGACTGGAGCTCCTTCTTGAGCTGCTCGACGTCCTCCCCTGACGAGCCCCGCGCCGCCAACCTCGCACGCGCGGCCTGCAGTTGCTCCTCCAGCGACGCGATGCGCTGGCGGGCGAGGGACAGGTCGCGGTTGTAGTCTGCCACCGCGAGCGGAAACCGCTCATGCTCCCAGGCTCGCTGGATCTCATCTGCCTGGCTCGGCAGCGCGCGCTTGAGCCGATCGACGGAGCGCATGCTCGGCGTGCGCTTTCCATTGATCCAGAGCGACAGGTTGCTTGAGTCCATGTCGATCGTCGTCGCCAGAGTGGCGCGATCGATTCCGGCCGCCTCTATTGCCGCAGCTAGTGTTCTTCCGAAGGACCGCATCGCCGTAGCCTACTGGCCCCGCCGGGCTGCATGATCGCCATGTCAATCTTAGTTCTTGACATGATTGTCATTGCCGAGTAGCGTGTCGGCATGGAGACGATCGGCCAGAGGATTCGAACGCTCCGCCGAAAGCGCGGGCTCACCCAGGCGAAGCTCGCCCAGTTGTCTGGGCTGGCTTCGGAGCACGTATGTCGACTCGAGCGTGACCGGAGATCACCCAACCTGCGGACCATCCTGGCTCTCTCAGCGGCTCTGGAGTGCCAGGCTGCCGACCTTGTCGGAGGGGCATGAATAGCATGCAACATTCACTGCGTGACATCTCCCTTCCGCACGTCACCCTCACCCCGCGCACCTTCGAGCGGATCTCGGAAGGCCGGTCGATCGTCGTGATCTCCATAGACCACGAGCTCGTCTCCGCCGACGAGGTCCTCGTCGAGGAGGGCATCTGGGACCAGGCCCTGATCGGCTACCGCCCGTCCGGCCGATCACGCGTGATGCGCGTCGCCTCGGTCCAGATCATCCCGACCGATCCCACGCTCCACCTCCTCGTCCCATCGATCGAGAGCGGCCGCGTCGTCGCCGTCCTGATCGACCCGAGCACGCCCCGCACCGAGGCCCCCATCCTGGCGTTCGCGCAGTACGACCCGCCACCGCGAACCGCTCCCGAACACGCGTCCGGCGCGGAGGCGGCCGGCGATCCGGCGACCGAGAAGGACACCCCTGGACCGCCGGCCGCGCCCGCAACGAGCCCCCCGGAACCGAGCCCCCCCGCGCCGAAGACGTGGCTGCCGCCGCTCCCACCGCCGCCCGGCCTCGGGGAGGTGCAGCCGTGACGCCCGCGGCCCGGTCCTGTGTCGAGGCGCTCCGCCTCGACCTCCTCGCGACCCCGGCCGGCCACGACGCCGACGTGACGATGGCCTACTACCGCGCCCGAGTGAGCGGCCGCGGCCGCGAGTACAGCCTCCGCCAGCTCCGTCGGGCGCTGAACGGGCGGCTCGGCGCGGCGGCGTTCGAGGTCCTGGCGGACGCGATCGTGCTCACCGGTGCCCCCCACCTCGCCGCGCTGATCGACACGCGCCGGCCGCTCGTCCGCGCAGCGCGCGGCCCGGCCGCCCTCCTCGAGATCATCGCCCGGGAGAGCGCGGGGCTCGGCCGCGCGAGCCTCCACCTGCACCACCCGAGCGCCGACACCGAGGCGGAGACGGGCGCCTGGATCCGCCGCCAGATCGCGCTCCTCCGACAGCTCTACGCTCACTGGTCCACCTCCCGCACCGACCGACCGCCCACCGCGCGGCGAGCGGCCGCGCCGAGGAGAGACGACGCCCGCTTCGCCCCGTAGCCCACAAGCCCCGCAGAGGGAAGGAGAGCCCGATGCCGAAGATCCACCCAGACGCCACCCCGTACTACGCCGCCTCGCGCCGCACGGCGCTCCGCCGCGCGGAACAGGGCGGCCCGCAGCGGTGCCGTCACCACTACTACCTCGACATGGACTGCCCGAGCTGCAGGCGGAAGGGCATCACGATCACGTCGAACGGATACCCCGTTCCCCCCGACGAGGACCTGCTGCTCGAGGAGGTCGTCGGGGAGCGCGACGGCCGCGACGTGCCCCCCACGCCCGATGAGCGCGACACCGTTTATCCAGCCGATCCCCCCAACCACCAAGAAAAGGCGGCCTCCGAGGCTGAGCCCGAGCCATCCCCCCCTCCCGGGTCGGGCGACGCGTCTCTCCACTCGGAGGCCGCCGACCTCCAACCGGCTGCGCTGACCGTCGCAGCCGAGCCAGCGGCCCTGCGCGCCCTGCGCGCGATCGACCGCCACCTCTGGTTCACCCTCGAGGAGCTGCGGGTTCTGATCCGAGCGCTCGAGCGCGCCGGTGGCACGCCCCCCTCCCCAGCCATGCCCCCGGCGCGGGCCACGGCGTGAAGGCGGCCGCCGGCATGCCGCTGGGGACGCGCCTCGCGCGCGTGTGGCAAGCGGGCGTCGCGCTCGAGCGCGCGATCGCCAAGCGCGATCGCGACGGCGCCTTTCGCGCGGCGGCGGACCTCGAGGTCCAGGCCATCCAGATCGGGATCCAGGCGCGGCGGGGGCTCTGGTGGTCCACCGGGGAGCCGCCCAGCGCGCCGCCGGCCGCCCCGACGTATCCCGACGCCCGCGCCCCTGGATCGCGCCTCGCCCGCGTGTGGAGGACGGTCCGCGACCTGGAACGCGCGCTCGCCCTGCACTGCCGCGACGCCGCCGACGGCGCCGCGGAGAACCTCGAGCTCCAAGCCATCCAGATCGGACAGCAGGCCCGGCGGGGGCTTTGGAGCTCGATCGACCACGGCTTCCGGGAGACCGCTGCATGACCACAGCCCCGGCGACGGCCCGCGAGGCCGGGCCCGAGCTCGAGACCTTGCTCGCCCTCCTCCACGATCCGCGCGGCATTCTCGAGGTCCGCGCCCTCGGCCTGGACGGCCACCAGAAGAAGACCGCCAGCGGCTGCTTCGACGCGCCGGCGGACGCGGGGCGGGCCGTCCGATCGCTCACCAGCCGGGGCCGGGCGCGCCACCTCTATGCGACGCTGAACCCGGTCGACCCGCGGCTCCTTGCGCGCGCCGCCGGGCGCATGCTCGAGTGGCCGAAGCAGACCACGAAGGACAGCGACATCGCGGCGCGGCGGTGGCTGCTCCTCGACCTGGACCCGGACCGGCCGAGCGGCATCCCGTCGAGCGCCGAGGAGCACGCCGCCGCGCGCCGCGCCCAGGAGACGCTCCGCGATCGCCTCTGGGCCGACGGCTGGCCCGAGCCGGTCGAGATCGACTCGGGCAACGGGGCGTACCTCCTCTACCGCGTCGACCTCCCGAACGACGACGCCGCGAAGGACCTCATCCGCCGCGTGCTGCTCGGTCTGGCCGAGCTCGTCGAGACGCCGGGCGTCGAGCTGGACGCCACGGTCTACAACGCGGCGCAGCTGCTCCGGCTCCCGGGCACGTGGAACCGGAAGGGGACCGGCGATGCGACCCGGCCGCACCGCCTCTGCCGGCTCGTGCGCGCGCCGGCGGAGCCCGCGCCAGTCTCCCGCGCGATGCTCGAGGCGGTCGCGGCGGCCGCGGAGACGTCGCCGGCGAGCGGACCGCCCAAGTCCCGCGGGGGCAGACCCCTCGACGAGCGCCGGGAGGCGATCGACGGCATCGAAGCCCTCGAGCGGTGGCTGCAGACGCACACCCCGCACGCGGTGCGGGAGGCGCAGCCGTTCAACGGCACCGGGGTCCTCTGGCGGCTCGACCCGTGCCCGCTCTGCGGACAGTCGGGCAAGGCCTCGGTGGGGAAGAAGGGCGACGGCGCGATCTGGGCGATCTGCCACCGGAAGAGCTGCGGGCTCAAGAGCTGGCGGGACCTGCGCGAGTGGGCGGGGGACCGGCCGGCGGGCGGCGCGCGCCCGAGCGGCGACGGCTTCACCATGCCGACCGGGCCCGCCTTCGCAGCGAGCCGGGACCTGGGGCTGACGGACGCCCACAACGCGGACCGCCTTCTCTGCCGCCACGGGCAGGACCTCCTCTACTGCCACCCGCACAAGCGCTGGTACGTCTGGAGCGGCGCGCACTGGAAGCAGGACACGGACGGCGAGCTCGAGCGCCGCGCCGCGCAGACGGTGCACCTGATCTACGACGAGGCGCGCCACGCGCGCCGCGTCGAGCCGGACCGGAAGCGCGCCCAGGAGAAGTACGAGGCGCTGCGCGGCTTCGCGCGCCGGTCGCTCCGGGCGCGGGCGATCCCGGACATGCTCTCGCACACGCGCAGCCGCGTGTCGGCCGCGCCGACCTCGTTCGACCGCGACCCGTGGCTCATGACGGTCGTCAACGGCACGCTCGACCTGAGGAAGGGGGCGCTCCGCTCACACCGGCGCGAGGACCGGAACACGAAGATCGCGCCGGTCGTCTTCGACCCGGACGCCAGAGCGCCGCGGTGGCGCCGGTTCCTGCGAGAGGTGTTCGGCGAGGACGGCGACCTGATCGAGTACGTGCAACGGGTCGCCGGCTACTGCCTCACCGGCGACACGAGCGAGCAGAAGCTCTGGTTCCTCCACGGGCTCGGCGCGAACGGGAAGAGCACGCTCCTCGACGTGCTCCGTCGCCTCGTCGGCGACTACGGGAGCCACGCCGCGATCGAGACCTTCCTGCGGCGCGACCAGGACACGACGCGGAACGACCTCGCCGCCCTCCAGGGTGCGCGGCTCGTCACCGCGGCCGAGACGGAGGAAGGCCGCGCGATCGACGAGTCGATGGTGAAGACGCTGACCGGCGGCGACCCCGTGCGCTGCCGCTTCCTCTACGGGGAGTACTTCGAGTACGAGCCGAGCTTCAAGATCCTGATCGCTACCAACCACCGCCCCGTCGTGCGCGGCCAGGACGCGGGGATCTGGCGCCGCCTCCACCTGATCCCGTTCGAGCAGTCGTTCGAGGGGCGCGCCGACCCGAGGCTCCTGGACGAGCTCCGGGCGGAGCTCCCGGGAATCCTCGCCTGGGCGGTCCAGGGTTGCCTGGCGTGGCAGGAGGCGGGCCTCGCGGCGCCGAAGTCGGTCTCGGGGGCGACCACCGCCTACCGGAGCGACATGGACGAGCTCCAGGGCTTCTTCGACGAGTGCTGCGTCTTCATCGACACGGCCACGACCTCGTCGAAGGACCTCTACCGAGCCTACAAGGCCTGGTGCGAACGCGCAGGTGAACGCCCGAGATCTATGCGTCGTCTCGGTTCGATGCTCGGTGAACGATTGCTGCGTAAACTTCACACCAAACGAGGCAATGCCTGGCGAGGTATAGCGCTTGTTGCGGCATGTAGGCAGCAAGAACAATGACGAAAAGCGTCAGTTTGTAAGGCTGGCTTTACAAAACGGTGAACCTTGTGAACCATCGGTGAACCTTTCCGAGGCCTATGGTTCACCACTTAAGTCAATAGTATACCAGGTGTTGGACGAACGGTGAACCAAGTGAACCTTTCCCTTACTCTCGCGTTAAGGGGGTCAGTTAATAGAGCCAAGTTAAGGGATAAAGGTTCACAAGGTTCACCCACCGCCAGCCCTTCGGTTGCTCAAAGCTCGGGCGAAGCTCCTATTCTGCCCACGCCCCCTCTCGGGGCGCAGCTCGGGGCCGCCCGCACCCCGCCGACCGCGAGAGGAGACCGCCATGTCCAGCCACCCGAGCTCCGGGCCGGGGGCCCGGCACCACGCGACCGATCTGGGCCTCGAGGTCGCGACGCGCGAGGCGGAGCTCGAGGAGCCGGCGACCGAGCGATGGAACCGGCTCTGCCGGCTCGTCCGGCGGATCGCGGCGCGGGCGAGCCGGACACCCTCCGAAGCGCGCGCCGCGGGCGGGGGCGAGGGCGCCGCTGGCCTGGCGACGGTGGGACCGGGTACGAAGTAGGCGGGAGCGGGGGGCCCCTCTATGGCGAAGCGACGACCGGCGAAGAAGGCGGCGCGGAGAAGCGCCAGGAAGCCCGCCGCGGCGCGGAAGACGCGGGCGCGGAAGGACCGGGCGGGGAAGCCCGCGGCCGAGGCCGGGGCGGCCGAGGAGAACCCGCCCCTCGAGTCGCTCTTCCCGAGCTTCGACCCGAAGCCGAGCCTCCGGTTCGCGGCGCGCGCCCTGAAGGAGACCGGCGCCCGCGGCGCCCTCGCCGGCCGCGTCGCGGTCTGGTTCTGGCTCGACGACGAGAGCGAGCACGAGTTCACGAAGGACGTCGACCTGGCCGTCATCCGCGACGACATGCCCAAGGTGCGCGCGTGGCTCGCGGCGAGCGCGGGCCGCACGACGGAGCTCTCGATCGGCGGGGTGAACTCGCGCCACCCGGAGACGGGCGTGAACGTGGACTTCATCGACCGGACCCAGCGGGGCGACTTCAGCGCCCTGTTCGCGGCGGCGGTGCGCGCGGCCCGACGGAAGGGAGCGAAGGCGGTGCCGGTCCCCGGCCGGGGGCGGGTCCCCGTCGTTCCCGCCGAGCACCTGGTCGCCATGAAGATCCTCACCGGCGAGTACCGCGACCGGCGCGACGTCGAGCGCCTCATCCTCAGGATCCCCGACCTCGACCTCGTCAAGACCCGCCGCCTGGTCAAGCAGCACCTGGGGCCCGTGGGCAGGAACCTCCTCGAGGTGATCCTGCGCGAGGTCGGGCACCCGCAAGCGGAGCGCGCGAGCCGCTACCGGACCTGACCACCCGGCAGGCGCCCGCCCCCACCGACCATTCCCCGCACGGAGACGAGCCGCCCCGGCCGAGAGGCCCGGCGCGGTGCGGGCGTCCATCCACCCAACCGAGGAGAGGAGGGAGACCATGACCGCAACCGCCGAGGCGCCCATCACCGGGGCGTCGCTCGAGAGCCTGCCCCACGAGCTGCTCGACCGCCACCCGCGGAACCCGCGGCCGCCGGTCGATCCGCAAGACCCCACGACCGCCGAGCTCGCGCAGTCGATCGCGGCGACGGGGCAGCACCAGCCCTGCCTCGTCCGGCCGCGGCCGGGCGGGCGCTACGAGATCCTCGTCGGCCACCGCCGCTGCGCCGCGTGCGCGCGGCTCAGCCAGCCGGTCGAGTGCGTCGTGCTCGAGATCGACGACGAGCTCGCGGAGCGCATCGTGCTGGCGGACAACCCGGCGCACCTGCCGGTGAGCCCGATCATGGAGGGGCGCATCGTCCAGGGCCTCCAGGAGACGCGAGGCTGGGACGCGCAGACGATCGCGACGCAGCTCGGGCGGCCGCTTCGCTGGGTCGCGGAGCGCGCGAACCTCGCCGGGAACCTCGCCGAGCGGATCCAGGACGCGGTCCTCACGGGCAAGCCCGAGGAGCTCGCGTACGTGCGGGAGTGGCCGGCGAGCTGGCTGCTCGAGCTCGCGAAGGTGCCGCGGGCGACCCAGCTCGAGGAGCTCCGGAGCGGGCTCACGCCGATCTCGGTCGAGAGCCTCCGCAAGCACCTCGGCACCTACCTGCGGCGGCTGACGATGGCGACCTGGGCACTCGACGATGACACACTGCACCCGGAGGCCGGCTCGTGTCTCGCCTGCTTGCGCACCACGGCGAGGGCGCCCGGGCTCTTCGATGAGTGGGACGAGGGCGCGAGCCAGCCCGCGACGGCGCTCTGCCGCGACCCCGCGTGCTGGAGCGAGAAGCGGGACCGCGCGCTGCGCGCCCGCCTCCGGGAGGCGAAGCAGAAGCACGGCGAGGTCGTGCTGGTCAGGCGCGCGTGGAGCGGCGACGGCTACGTGAGCGACGCGACCAGGCGAGAGGCGGCCAAGGGCAAGGTCTTCCAGCGCTGGGACCGAGCGAAGAAGAACGACCCGGAGTCGATGTGCGCGATCGTGGTCGACGCGGACAAGCTCAAGGTGCGGTGGGTGGCGCCGGCATCGTACGGCGGCGATCTGCGGGACGCGTTCCGCAAGGAGCTGAAGGCTGCGAAGCGCGGAGCGAAGAAGGCGGCCGCGGCGAAGAAAGGAGGCGGCGCGGGGGCGAAGACGCCGGCGGAGCGCAAGGCGCGGCTCGAGGAGTCGAAGGCGCGGATCCATCGGCGCCGCCAGTGCCACGTGCTGCAGTGGGCGGCGAGGTACTTCCGCGAGGTCGAGTGGGACCCGGAGGAAGCGCTCCGCCAGGCGGACTACCGCGTGGCGATGCGGCTGGTGAGCGTCTACGAGCTCGACAACCTGCAGCTGCCGGATGCGGAGCGGCGGGGGCCGTCGGCCTACATCAGGGAAGCGAGGCCGGCGCTCCGCGCCCAGAGGGCGGCGGCGCTCGCGAAGAACGACCGCGCATGGGCCGAGGACGTCTGGCAGCGCGTGCGCGGCGCGATCGCCGAGGCGCTCGCGCCCCCCGGCCATCCGGACCCCGACGCGCTCGATGCGAAGATGCAGGAGCTCGAGTGGATCGCGGAGATGCTCGGCCTCGAGGTGGAGGTCAGCAAGGCGAAAGGCCGGGCGAAGGAGGTGATCCCCGATCCGAGGTGGTGGAGCAAGGCGCCGCCGCCGGCGACGATGCGGACCGCGTCGGCGAAGGCAGCGAAGCCGACGAAGGCCGCCAAGGCGGCCAAGAGCGCGAAGGCCGGCAAGGCGAAGGCGAGGAAGCCCCGGAAGCCGGCCGCGAAGCGGAAGACCACGAAGTCCTGAGCCGCGAGGGCGGAGGAGCCGATGAGATTGCCGCGGGCCGTCGCCTACCTCCGCTGCTCGACGGACAAGCAGCCGCTCTCGCTCGAGGACCAGCGCCGCACGATCGGGCGCTGGGCCGACCCGCGCGGCGTGCGGGTGATCCGCTGGTACGCCGACGAGGCGATGAGCGGCGCCTCTGCCAGCGATCGCGACGGCTTCCAGAGCATGGTCCAGGAGCTCGAGAAGCAGCGCGACGCCGACCTGGTGCTCTGCTACGACATCTCGCGCTTCGGCCGCACCGACAACGACGAGGCCGGGTACTACCGCTACCGGATCCGCCAGGCTGGCGCCGAGGTCGTCTACGTCGCCGAGAGCGCGGTGACCGGCGGCGAGACCGACGAGCTGCTCGTCCCCATCCTCCAGTACCAGAAGCGCGAGCAGCTCCGCGCCCTCAGCCGCGACACCCTGCGCGGGACGATGGGCCTCGCCGCGCGCGGCGCCTGGTGCGGGGGCCCGGCCCCCTTCGGCTACACCCGCGAGGTGCGCGCGCAAGACGGGACCCCCCTCCGGCGCCTCGGGCCCGGAGAGCGCGCCCACAACGAGGACGGGGCCGCGGTGTTCCTCGTCCCGGGCGACCGCCTCGAGATCGAAGCGGTCCGCCTCGCCTGGGACCTCCGCTATCTGGAGTGGAAGAGCTACGACGCGATCCGGGACCGGATCGCGGAGCTCGGCGTCCCGCCGCGGCGCTCGTCGACCTGGAGGAGCTCGTCGGTCCGCGTGCTGCTCCTGAACCCGGTCTACACGGGCCGCATGACGTACGGCACGCGGACCTCGGGGAAGTTCCACCGGGTCTCCGCCTCGGGGTCGCCCACCCCGCGCTCGCGGAGGGAGTCCGGCCGGCTCACCCGCCAGCGTCGCGACGCGATCGTGGTGGAAGGCGCCCACGAGCCGATCGTCTCGCCGGAGGCCTGCCGCGCGTTCCAGGCGTGGGAGCGCGAGCAGGCGGACCCGGCGCGCCGGCCACGGCCGCGGGCCCGGCTCCGCAAGAGCAAGTACCTCCTGGCGGGGCTCCTCCGCTGCGGGCTCTGCGGCTTCCGCTACGTCGGGCACCGGACGAGCAGCCACCGGAAGGGGCGGGACTACCTCTACCGCTACTACGTCTGCGGCGGCCACCAGGGGAGCGGCGCCCGGGTCTGCCCGCGGCTCGCGATTCGGATGGAGGACCTCGACGAGCTCGTGCTCGACAAGATCCGCGAGCGCTGGCTCCTGCTCGATCGGCGACGCATGCGCCGCCAGGTGCGCGAGGCGCTCGAGAAGCCGGCCGCCCCGACCTTCGACCCTTCCGTGGTGCACCGCGAGGTCACGGCGCTCGAGGCGCGCATGGTCACCCTCGCCGAGGCGCTCGACCCGGAGCACGCCGATGTGACGAACCGCGCCATCCGGAATCTCAAGGCGCGGCGCGACGCCTGGCTCGCCCGCCTCGAGGAGGAGACCCGCCGGCATCGGAGCCGCGAGCAGGCGAGCCGCGAGGCGGAGGCGATCGCCGAGGTGGTGACGCAGTTCCCGAAGCTCTGGCGCCACGCCACCGCGGAGGAGCGGAAGGAGCTCCTCCGCTGCTTTCTTCAGGGGGTGGAGATCCACCCGGAACGACGAGAGTTGGAGGTCGCGCTGTGGGATGTGCCGATCGCGTACCGGCGGAAAGAAGCACGCCCCGGGGGGATGATCCCTCCGGGGCGGTCGTGCGTGAAGGTGGTAGCGGGGGTCCCCTACGCGACGCGGGCACGAAGGCGGGCTCGGGAGTAGGAGTGCAGGGCCAGCGTCGCACCTGCCGCAGGTGCGGTCAAGCGAAGCCGGCCTCGGCGTTCCGGCGCGATCGCGGCTGCCGCCTCGGCCGGCGCTCGACCTGCAAGGCCTGCACGGCCACCGCGCAGCGGCGGGCGGAGCGCCGCTACCGGCAGACCGAGAAGGGGCGGGCCGCGGCCAGGCGGAACAACCGGAAGCAGGTCGAGAGCGGCCGCGCCGCAGTGGCCCAGCGCCGATACTACCGCCGGCTGCAGACCATGGTCGAACGCCTGCTCGAGGACGGCGGCCCGGAGGCGACCGCGGCCGCGACCCCCCTGGCCATCCAGATCGCAGCGCGCCGCCTCTGCCGCCGCGCTGAAGCGATCCGTGCCGAGGCGAGGATCGATCGACAGCCGCACGACCGGAGAGCCGCTCGAGGACGGCCGTAGCGAACGGAGCAGGCGCTGTGGAAGAGAACGCGTAAACCTGCCATACTACGGGTGATACATCGGAGGTTCAGATGCCCACGACCGTAGTGCTGACCCCGAAGAGCCTCCGCGCGCTCGCGAAGGAGGCGGAGACGCGATCCATCCCAGCACCGTTGGTCGCGAACCTCCGCGAGGCAGCGGACGATCTCGATGCGCTTGCCAAGGAAGCGCTCGGTGCATTGGAACAGGTGACTACTGCCGAGCTCCGGGAGGTCTTGGTCCTCTTCCTCGGACGCCCCGCCGTCCACCGGGAGTTCAATCATCTCTTCACTTTCATCGCTGCGCTGGAAGATCACGTAGACTTCGTCGACGTTCTCGCCGCGTCCCGGACGGAGCACGACGGACTGCTTCGCGAGATTGCAGAGGCTATCTCCGAAGAGGCTGCGGAGAAGGTCGAGTACGCCCTGGACACGGCCTTCGATGTCGTAGAGCTGGGCATGCGCCACGCTCAGCGCGTCGAGGAGCTGGTTCGGAATCCGGTATTCATGACCCAGAGTCTTGGGTTCCAGGCGTACTTTCTTCTCCTCTTGAGCGTGCTGCTGGAGGCGATGCGCAAGCGGAAACCGCATGCTACCGGAGTCATGGCTCCGCTCGCCGACGAGTTCGAGGAAGTCGCGCAGGCCTGGTTCAAGTTCTGCCAATCTTACTTTCCGCGGACGGAATGCGGGCCGTCGGTGTCCGTCGACGGTCTCGTGCCTGCTACGGACGATGAGCCCGATCCTCCCCCGCCCGGCAGCTGGGTCGATCGCCTCTTTGCTGCATGACAGTGAGCGAGCTTCCGCGGGGTCGGTTCGTCCGAGGCACCAACCCTCGGGATCGCTCCCGAAAGAGAGGACGTCCCGGCGTCGTGATCGAGCAGCACGGCGACCAGGTGCTCGTTGCCTTCGGGCAGTCCAACTCTTCCGGCGCCGGCCCGTTCTTCACGGTCCAACGAACGCCACACAGCCCGCTTCGCCGCGAGACCTACTTCTACCTCGATAACGTCTGCAAGGTGTCTCAATCGAACCTTCAGGTGACGAAACACCGAGTGTCTTCCAAGGCGTACAAGGCGATCGTGCGGTTCTGCGAGGAGCACCTGGCCGAGTAGCCGCCGGGCGTTGCCGAGTTCCAAGCCTCCATCCTCAAGTCGATACGACCCGATCCCGTAGCGGAGGGGACTGGTCCATTTCGCGGGTCGGGGATGCCGCGAGCGGGTCAGGGGGGCCGGTATGGTCACCGCCATGGACCGCCAAGCGGAAGGACGCGCGCGGGGAACGGGGGGCATGCCCTCCGGCCGCCGTTCGAGACAGGGCCACCGGTTGTACTACCGGAGGCTCCGGGAGCTGATCCGCGACGTGGTCCTCGGCCACGTACCGCCGCGCGCGCTGAGACGCTTCGCCGCGCAGCAGGTGCGGCGCGGC
>Ga0114931_10004557_pt1 | contig 17306 bp, 15 predicted proteins | sample 2SBtaG_FD_89579 | JGI IMG/M metagenome (GOLD analysis project Ga0114931, IMG submission 89579) | Deep subsurface microbial communities from Kolumbo volcano to uncover new lineages of life (NeLLi) - 2SBTROV14_V59a metaG | ecosystem: Environmental > Aquatic > Marine > Volcanic | place: Kolumbo...
GAGAACAATTAATTTACTGCAGGAACACAAAATCGGATTGTTCGGTGCAATTACATCAAAACCAAAAGATGAAGCGGCAAAAGAACTTTCGCCTGAATTACGAGGCAAAGATCTTGTTTATTTTAGTCCGATAGTCAGTATGCGTCAGCATTTCAAACTGGATTTGTGCATTCGTCCGTGCAAAGCATTTAAAGGAAATCCACTGAATTTTATCAGAAGAAGTAAAAATGGATTTGAAGAACCGGCAGTTGATACAGTGATTTTCCGACAAAATACTGAAGGATTATATTCCGGTGTTGAATGGACAAATCCGCCGAAAGAAGTCAGAGATGCTTTTGAAACACATCCGAAAATGAAAAATTTCAAAAATGTTCCGGGTGCCGATTTAGCAATTTCTACAAGAATAGTTTCTCGCAGTGCTTGTAAAAGAATTGCAGAAGAAGCTTTTGCTTACGCCGATAAATTCGGCTACACAAATGTTACAGTCTGCGAAAAGCCCAATGTATTAAGAGAAACTTCAGGAATGATGGTTAAAGAGACACGAAAAGTTGCTGAAAAATATCCAAACATTTCCTTGTGGGAAACTAACATAGATGCACAAATGATGTGGCTGACAAAGAATCCGGAAGATTACGGTGTTATTATTGCCGAAAATATGTTCGGTGATATTATCAGCGACGGATTCGCAGGACTTGTCGGCGGACTTGGTTTTGCGTGCAGTGCAAACATTGGAAAAGATGTAGCTGTGTTTGAACCGACTCACGGCTCGGCACCCAAATATGAAAAATTAAATCCCAATATTGTAAATCCGATAGCAATGTTTTTAAGTGCATGTATGATGCTCGACCATATTGGAGAAGTAGATACAGCAAGCAGAATCCGTAATGCAATCTCTAATGTTATTGAGCAAGGAAAGGTTAAAACCTATGATATGTTGAAATTAAGAGGCGGACCCGATGTGTTTGAAAAAGGTGCTTGCACAACTCAGGAAATGACTGATGCGGTTATTGAGCAATTGAATAATTGATAATTGAGAATTGAGAATTGAGAATTTTATGAGAGATAAAATAAAATCTATTTGGCCTGAAATTGAATGGATAAAAGACGAAGAGCTAAAAGAAAAAGTTATTGATTGCTGGATTTATGCAATTGAAAAGAGTGTTTTAAGTACTGAAGATTTAAATGAAATTCCTTTTTCTCTGTTGATTGATAATTGCAATATAAGTTTTATGAATCACAAACGAACGACTGTACAATTATCTGTAAAAATGGCGGAGATAATGAAAGAGAATTTCGGAAGTGAAATTCAAATTAATATGGATTATTTAATTGCCGGAGCAATTTTAATTGACATTGGAAAACTGTTGGAATATGAAATAATTGACGGGAAATTATCTACAAGCAATGCAGGAAAATTGGTAAGGCATCCGTTCAGCGGTTTGGCAATTGCCGATAGATTCGGCGTTTCAACTGAAGTTCAGCACATTATCGGCACACATTCCAAAGAAGGAGATTTGGGCAAACGAACAGTTGAATCAATTATTGTTCACCATGCTGATTTTGTGAGTTTTGAGCCGTTTAAAAATGAAACTGCTTTAAGGTAGGAAAACACTTTATTGTCATGCTGACGAATGTCAGCATCTCGTGTATTGTTTGCGATTCAGCACATTGAAAGAGATTCTGACATTCGTCAGAATTACGGAAAGAAAAAGACTGTCATGCTGACGAATGTCAGCATCTCATACATTGACAGAGATTCCGACATACGTCGGAATGACTAACTCATTTGCTGTATTGACGGTTTTGAAATTCCATTGTTCAAAGGAAAATATTTTAATCTGTTAAACAACGATGAATAAACGAGGTTTTACTTATATAATAACAAATAAGCCACAAGGTACGCTTTACATTGGTGTTACTTCAAATCTTATTAAAAGAATATACGAGCACAAACATGGGATTTGCGAAGGATTTTCAAAAAAATATAATCTTGATAAATTAGTTTATTTTGAAACTTTTGAAAATATTAAAGAAGCCATAACACGTGAAAAACAGCTAAAGAATTGGCATCGGGAGTGGAAGATAAATTTAATTGAAAAGGATAATCCCGAATGGAAAGATTTGTCAATTGAATTTTTTAAGGGTGAATAACTTATTATTTAAATAATATAGGTCATGCTGAAGAGGGAAAAACACTGTCATGCTGACGAATGTCAGCATCTCGTACATTGTCAGAGATTCCGACATTCGTCGGAATGACAGGAAAAAATGACGGATATCAGTATCTCGAATATTTACTGGGATACTAGACACAGCTGAAACCGTTTCCGTATTATAGAAAAACGTGAATGTGAATATTCAATGAAATTATTAATTATTTTAAAATAAAAAAGATAACATTATGCCGCAAAATTTAATTGAAAAAATAGTTCAAGAATATGCTCTTGATCTGGAGCCGAACCACAAGGTTCACAGTGGCGAGTTTGTAACAATAAAGCCCGCTTACGTAATGACACACGATAACACCGGAGCTGTTATTCCTAAATTCAAATCTACCGGTGCTGGAAAGTTTGCAAATCCTCGTCAAGTAGTTTTTACACTTGATCACAATATCCAAAACAAAACAGAAAAGAATATTGAGAAATACAAAAAGATTGAAAATTTTGCTGCACAAATGGGAAATGATTTTTACCCGGCAGGTCGCGGAATAGGACACCAAATTATGTGTGAGGAAGGATACGCATTTCCCGGCACTTTCGTTGTTGCTTCGGATAGTCATTCAAATATGTACGGCGGATTGGGAGTATTGGGAACACCGGTTGTTCGCACTGATGCTGCAGCAATTTGGGCAACGGGAAAAACTTGGTGGCATATTCCACCGGTTGCAAAAGTTGAACTGACCGGAAATCTTCTTCCCGGTGTTACGGGCAAGGATGTTATAATTGCTTTGTGCGGATATTTTAATAATGATGAAGTTTTAAACCACGCAATTGAATTTTCCGGAAGTGGAATTAAAAACTTGACAATAGCACAACGATTATCAATTGCAAATATGACTACCGAATGGGGAGCTTTAACCGAACTTTTCCCAATTGACGAAGTAACAATTCAGTGGTTGAAAAACAGAGCTGATTTTGTTTCGAAAAGAGGACTTTCAGGAGTTCCTTCGGATGCTGACAATAATGGAATTCATCCGAGATTAAATAATACTACAATTAAATCATTAGAAATGAAATTAAATGAATTAAAAGCAGATACGGATGCGTCCTATTCCAAAACATTAACAATTGATTTGAGTACAATTGAACCTTATGTATCGGGACCAAATAATGTAAAAACAATACATCGTATTTCAGAAATTAGCAAAGAAAAGATAAAAATAAATAAGGCATATCTGGTATCCTGTACTAACAGCCGTGTCGAAGATTTAGCTGAAGCTGCAAAAATTGTAAAGGATAAAACCGTTTCAAACCATGTAAAATTTTACATTGCCGCAGCTTCTGCAGAAGTTCAAGCGGAGAGTGAAAAACGGGGAGACTGGCAAACACTTTTAGATTCCGGAGCAATTCCACTGCCGCCCGGATGCGGACCTTGTATCGGTTTGGGAGCCGGTTTGCTGGAAGATAATGAGATTGGAATTTCAGCAACAAACAGAAATTTTAAAGGAAGAATGGGCTCGCCGAATGCTCTAGCATATCTCGCTTCTCCGGCGGTTGTAGCAGCCTCCGCGTTATCCGGTTATATCGATTATAATTGGGAAAATAATTTTTCAAAAATTTACGGAACAATAAAAGACAATTCAAAAGATGCTGCTAACAGTGGGAAACCAAACAATGCTCAAAATAAAATCAGCATACTTGATGGCTTCCCGGCAATAATAGAAGGTGAAATTATTTTTTGCAACAAAGACAATATGAACACTGACGGAATATTCCCTGGCAAATATACATACATTGATGATTTTTCACCGGAAGACCAGGCAAGAGTTGTAATGGAAAATTATGACCCTAATTTTTCCGTCCTATCGGAAGAAGGCGATATTCTTGTAAGTGGTTTTAATTTCGGTACCGGAAGTTCACGCGAGCAGGCTGCGACTGCATTAAAATACAAAGGGATTCAGGCAGTAATAGCCGGAAGCGTTAGTGCTACATATATGCGAAATGCAATAAATAACGGATTTCTTGTAATTACTTCACCGGAATTATTGGAGCACTTGCGAAATAATTTTAGTTCTGAAAAACCTACATTAAAAACCGGTATTAACTTAAAAATAGATTTTGAAAATTCATCTGCAATTATAGGAGAGAATTCGTTCCAGATTAGTTCAGTAGGGAAAATAGCACAAGAACTAATTTTAACAGGCGGTTTGGAGAATTGGGTAAAAGCAAATATAAGATAAACTTAAAGGTAGGGAATATTTAAATCATTTTGATATTTATTCATCGGAAACAACTTGCGTATTTAGGGCAATTTGTTCAAGAATTGAGGAAACATTTAAGCATTTAGTAATGCTTCCTGAAAACACTACGGATTTTCCTTTTACGTGTACTTCAAATGCATAGCTGCGTGCTTCTTCATAAGAACAATGAACAGCTTTAATTAATTGAAGAATTACTTCATCAAATGTATGCCAGTCGTCATTATACAAAATAACCTTAAACGGAAGTCCTATTTCAGTATCTTCGGAGACTTCCTCTTCAAAGTATTCGTCAGGATTATTTTCCGATTGAGATACGAACTTTTGAAATTCCAACTTTTCCGCTTCATTAAAATAAGTATTATCGCATATTACATTATTAAAATTCATATTTTTTTATATCTAATATTATTTTATTGAATATTTAATATTATCCGTCAACATTTTTAAAAAGTACAATCAATAATTTGGAAACAAAATTAATAATTATGCATATAACATATCAAATTTAGAACAAATTTTAAATTTTGTTATATTTGTAAAATCAATTTTAAATATGCTTAAAATACGGAGGAAAAATGAAGATTGCAGTATGCACTAATCACGTTCCGGATACGGCTACCAAAGTAATGATAGGAGAAGATGGAAAAACCATTGAACCGAAAGATGTTACTTATGTTGTTAATCCTTACGATGAATATGCTATTGAAGAAGCATTGAAAACAAAAGAACAATTCGGCGATGATTCAAGCGTTGTAGCTATTAGCCTTGGAACAGATGCCAACAAAGAATCTATTAAAAAAGCCCTTGCAATGGGTGTTGACAGCGGTGTTTTATTAAAAGACGAATCTCAAAGAGATTCTCTTAGTGTTGCAAAAGCACTCGCTGAAGAAATTAAAGCACAAGACACAAAACTTGTTTTTTTCGGGAAACAATCAGTTGATTATGACAACGGTGCTGTTGGACAAATGACTGCCGAAATATTAGGCTATAATTGCGTAACAGTTGCGGTTGATTTCAAACTTGACGGTGATAAAATAACCGCCGAAAGGGAAATAGAAGGCGGCACGGAAATTGTTGAAACATCTCTCCCCTGCATTATCACTGCACAAAAAGGATTGAACGAACCGCGTTATGCTTCGTTAAAAGGAATTATGCAGGCAAAGAGAAAAACAATTGAAGAAAAAGATGCGGTAAGTGCCGACAACACAACAGAAGTTCTTCAAATGAAAAAACCCGCTGCAAAAGCCCCGGGTAAAATTGTTGGTGAAGGACCGGAAGCAGTTCCGGAATTAATTCGTTTATTAAAAGAAGAAGCTAAAGTAATTTAAAGAGGAATAATATGGCAAATAAAATATTAGTATTTCTCGAACAGAGAAACGGTCAAATTAAGAAAGCTTCTTTTGAAGCTGCAAAAGTTGGTGCAGATATGGCTTCTTCATTAAACGGAGAAGTTGAAGCTGTAGTAATTGGGAACGAAGTTGCCAAAACCGAACGTGTTGGCAACTACGGTATTTCTAAAGTTACACATCTCAAAAATTCCGAACTCGGATTTTATTCACCGAGTGCATACAAGGAATTATTGAACAATTTTATTTCGGAAAACGGTTTTGATATTTTCCTAACCGCTAATACTTCACTCGGAAAAGATTTAGCTCCGAGAGTAAGTGTTGGTTTGGATACTTCGCCGGTTATGGACTGCGTAGCATTTAACTACGAAAACGGTTTAACGGCAACTCGTCCTGTTTATGCGGGCAAAGCCTTATTGGATATTAAAGTTACAAGTGATAACAAAGTTTTTACAATTCGTCCGAATGTTTTCAGTCCGGGAAAACCCGGTTCTGAATCTGCAAATGTTACTGTTACCGAAGTTTCTCCTACTAACTTTGGAACTAAAGTTATTGAAGAGAAAAAGGCAGGCGATAAGTTGGACGTTGCGGAAGCAAATATTATTGTTTCAGGCGGACGAGGATGGAAAGCAGCTGAAAATTTCAGTACAGTTGAAGAACTTGCCGGTTTACTTGGTGCTGCCGTTGGTGCTTCAAGAGCTGTTGTAGATGCAGGTTGGAGACCTCACTCAGAGCAAGTCGGGCAAACGGGAAAAACTGTTTCGCCTAATCTTTACATTGCTTTGGCAATATCAGGTGCGATCCAGCATTTGGCAGGAATGCGCTCCTCCAAATTTATTGTTGCGGTAAACAAAGACAAAGATGCACCTATCTTCCAAGTTGCGGATTATGGAATTATAGGTGATGTTTTTGAAGTTGTTCCTGCTATGATTGAAGAAATTAAAAAAGCCGGTTAAACTAAATTATTGAAATTCGGAATAACAGGACACTGATTTCCCGTTATTCCGTTTCTTTTTTAGTTAATAAATAAATCAAGGTAATAAATTGAACAAAGTGCAAGTTGAAATATTGGGTTTATCATCAAGTCCTTCAAGCGGTGGTGCTTATGCACTATTACTTAAGGAAACTTTCGGCGTACGAAGATTACCAATAATTATCGGCGGATTTGAAGCACAGTCGATTGCACTTGAACTCGAAGGCATAAAACCTCCGCGGCCTTTAACACATGATTTAACCAAAAGCATAATCGACCACCTTGGTGCAACGGTTGTTGAAGTTTTGATAAGTGACCTGAGAGAAAATACTTACTACGCAACAATTAAATTAGATGTTTCGTCATTAACAACGGATATTGATGCACGCCCAAGCGATGCTATTGCTATTGCAGTTAGAACCGGTGCAACAATTTATGTAAGCGAAAAAGTTATGAGCGAAGACGGATTTAAACCTTCGAGCGAAACAGGCTCCGAAACCAAAACTACCGACGAAGCGAATGAGGCTATTGAGCGTAAAAACCAAACTAACGAAACCCGTGTAGCGGCACTGCAGAACAAACTCAGAGAAGCAATTGAAAAAGAAGATTATGAATATGCAGCAGTTTTACGAGACAAAATTAATAGACTTATAAAGAAAACGAATTAATCGTTTTACTCTATTCGAATATTTCTTTTCCTATTTCACATTCCAAACACTTTTTCTTTGTACAATAATTTCTGTACAACTGAATCATCCCTTGGGCAAATAAGGTTTTATGTGAATATTCCTTCAAATTTAAACTTTCAGCAACATTCCTTTCTATTCTGTTGTCACTCTTTTGAATGAATATATTATAAGTTTGAAGTATTTTTTTTGAAAGGTAATTTTTACCGAACACATCAAAGTAAACGGAAAAAAACGGAAAGACAACATTTACTAATATGTCATCGGCTCGAGATACCCCGACAAAATAATTAATTTTTGATGTTGTTATTTTATCAAACACATAATGATTTTGCCAATATCCTTCGGAACGAACAATAAAAAATGATCTTAGAGAATTAATTAGAATTTCCGGTTTTCTAATTTCCGTAATTTTCTTAATTATTATACTGATCGAATTATCAATTAACAATGATTGTAAAAAAAACACACCAGCCATAATTCGTATTGTTGGAAAATTAGGAGGACGGAGTTTAAAAAAATGCCAATCGGTTTCATCTAAAAATTCACTTGTGTATTTATCTTTAATTGTTTGATAATTATCAAACAATTTTCGAGTGTACTCCGAAACATCTTCCTTAGGAAGTTCTTTAACATTAGGAAGCAAACCGCTTATTTGGAATAAAGCCGCTTCGGTCATTTCCGTAAAGTTTTTACTATCAGAAATTGATTTTAAAAAATGCACATCAGCATTTTGTGCGAGTTTAAGCATTGCGATTTTATTCTGCGAATATCCGAGTGCTTCAAAAACAAATTCATAAAAAGTCTGCTGCCAAAGTTCCCTATCCTTAAAATCATCATACGTGAACTCTTTATTTTTAAATTCAGGAGTTAATTCGTATCGAATAACCGGTTCGTTGATATTCAGCTCCTTCAAAAATATTAATTCTTTTAATCTCGAATAAATACGCTCACACTTGGCGTTAAATCTTTTTATCCCGAGTGCAGTGATAAATTCCACTTTCTTTTGTTTGTCAATCCTATCTGCTTCAAAACTGCAACGAAGCGTAGTTTTATTATTCTTAATATTTTTTGTGGATGAAAAGCTACTTAAGTCAACAAGAGAACTGTCAATTTTATTTCCAATTACGAGTATCGGTATTTTCCTTCCGTCAACCGAGTAAACATAGTTTTGATTAAACTTATTAAACAAGCAAACATGAAGTATTACTTTATTATATCGCTTATTAATATTATGCCCGTGATTTTTCCAGTCGTTATAATTAATATCAATTTCAACATCACCGACATAGGAAAGATTTCCGATTCTGATTCTTGCATTCATAAAATCGGGGCCAGCTTCATTAGTATTAAGGTGCCCGGGATTAATTATTTCTATTTCATCGCCGTTTGTAGTTTGGAGTGAACTATTGAAAAGGTTTTTTGCCCAAACCTCGTATAAAGCTTTTTCCGGTATATGCGTAGAGTCTGACATCTTTTCTCCACTGTGATTCTTTCTGCAAAGCAGAAGTAAATAATTATCTAACTCAAAGAATAAATTTCCTGTTATAAATTAAACTAACTATTTAAGTTTGAAAAAACAACAGAATTATATTCTTGTAATTTTTGTTCCGTAGCTTTTACAAAATTTTTCCCCAAACCGGCATAAATTAAACTGCGGCTAATATTTATTAAAAAATTATTATTATCTGCCGTAGAAAAAGATTTTACAATTTCATTCAAGTCTCCACCTTGTGCACCAACGCCGGGGAGAAGTACGAATAAATTTTTAAAATTTTTAATATTACTTTTAAGCTCATCCAAATTTGTTGCCCCGAATACAATTCCCATATTGTCATACTCATTCCATTCATTTGCTTTATCAATTACTTTTTGGTAGAGGAATGAATCATCAACCAATATATTTTTTTCGAAATCCAACGAGCTTGAATTGGAAGTAAGCGCAAGCACGAAACTTATTTTATCGGAATATTTTTGAAACGGTTTTATGGAATCAAAACCCATATACGGGTTGAGTGTAACGGAATCGAAACCGAAATGCTGAAAAACAGAAGTCGCATACATTTCCGAAGTATTACCGATATCACCGCGTTTGGCATCCGCAATTGTTAAAATATCATCAGGAATAAATTTCAAAGTTTTTTCCAAAGTTTGCCAGCCTTTAATTCCGTTAGCTTCATAAAATGCAAAATTAAGTTTGTAAGCTGCTGCAGAATGCTTTGTTGCATTTATTATTGATTTATTAAACTCCAGTACAGGATTTTCATAATCCAACAGATACTTGGGAATTTTGTTTATATCGGAATCTAATCCCACACAAATATGCAGACTCTTTTCAAATCTCTTTTTTAATTTTTTTTTTGAATTCATTTTCCCTCTTTTGACAATTTAATTTTAAACATGCTGTTTCCTATTTCTGTAAATATTAAACACAATTGCAAGCACAATCATATTTGAAAGCAGAGAACTTCCACCATAACTCATAAAAGGCAAAGGCAGTCCAATCACAGGAGTAATCCCAAGATTCATTCCGATATTAATTGCAAAATGAACAAACAACATAGCAAGAACACCTATGATTATTCCGCTTCTGAATCTGTTTTTAATTGTGGCGGCAAGATTAAGCAAACGTAGAAATATTATTAAATATAATGCAATAACAATCACACTGCCTATAAAACCAAATTCCTCGCCTATTACACAATAAATAAAGTCTGTCCATTGTTCAGGTATAAACCTTAGCTGTGTTTGGTTTCCGTGCAAAAATCCCTTGCCGAAAAACCCTCCTGAACCAATTGCAACCTTCGCCTGCAAAGCATTGTATCCGGCACCGAGTGGATCAGCATTTGGGTTTAGAAATGTTATAATTCGTTTTTGCTGATGCGGACGAAGCAAACGAAAGCCATAATTAAAAATAAAACCAGAGGCAAGATTAATTACAAAAATGGCTGCACTGTTAAACAAATCTTTTTTAAAAAAATAAAGTGCAATTAATATTAACAACAATTCAATTATGAAAGGAATGGTTCCAAACAGAGAAGCCGTTAATGAAATCCCCGGAGAAAGCACAACAAAAATTCCGAACAAACTAATCCCGCTCCAAAAAATTACTGTTAGCAATATAACAACAAACACAATTGCCGTACCCATATCGGGCTCCATCAAAATTAGTAATATTGGTATTATGCCTATCAATAAAGCACCGCCGAGTTGTTTCAAGTTATTGATGTCTTTTTTCTCCAGATTAAGCCAATATGATAAATAAAGAATCATCCCAATTTTGGCAAACTCCGATGGTTGAAATCCGACAGGTCCGATACTTACCCAACTTTTTGCACCGTAAACAGTTTTACCAAAAACGATAACGGAAAAAAGCAAAACAATTGAAAATAAATATGAAGGCAAGGATAAAACACGAACCGATTGCTGCGGTAAAAAGTAGATTATAAAAAATACGCCTATTGAAAAAATTGCTGCAATTAATTGTCTTTCAAAGTTTCCCGAAGCAGCCGGATTATGTACAGTTGAAGAATAAATTGCTGCCAAACCGATTATTATCAAACCAATAACAGGGATAAATAGTATTAAATCAAATTTATCTTGTGGATTATAATTTATTCGCATTCGCTTCTATCTTTTTATTAACAATTTTAGTTTTTGTCGAATCGGTTAAAGATTTATCTGGCTTTACTCTTAGGTACGCATTAATTACATCACGAGCAATCGGAGCGGCAAATGTACTTCCATAGCCAACGTTCTCAACCAAAACAGCAATGGCAATTTTAGGATTTTTAACCGGAGCATAACCAATAAAAACCGCGTGATTTTTCCCGAATGGATTTTGAGAAGTACCCGTTTTTCCTGCTATCTTGTATTTTGTCCCTCCAATTCTTCTTGCAGTTCCTTTCTTACCATTCACTACAAGAAACATTCCTTTCTTAACAATTTTTAAGGTTTTATCACTTATTTTTACCACTTCTTTATAGTAGTTAAAAGTAACGAACTGCTGTGTATATTTATCAACATAACCACGTGCAAAATGAGGAGTTTTTGTTACACCGTTGTTGGCTAATAAAGCCGCATAATGTGCAAGCTGTAAGGGAGTAACACCAACTTCACCTTGTCCGATTACAAGATTAAGAAGTAAACCTTTTGACCATTTATTTTTTCCGTAGCGCTTGTCCAAATAATTTTTATCAGGCAATAATCCGGCTGTCTCTTCCGGAATATCAATTCCTGTTTTTTCCCCAAATCCAAAAAGGGAAGCATATTTGTGCCATTTTTTCAATCCAAGTTTAAGAATAAGCTGATAAAAATATGTATTGCAAGATTCTTCAATAGCTTCTATTAAATTGGTTTTACCGTGGATTTCATCGCAAGCAAAAAAACGATTACCTAATTGATAACCGCCTTTACAATTGACAGTCCAATTTTTAGTAATTACATTATTTTCCAGAGCAGCAATTGCAGCAATCATTTTAATTGTTGAACCGGGCGGATAAATTGACATAGTTGCTCTGTTAAACAAAGGTTTGGCGGGATCGTTAATTAATTCGCTCCATTTTTTGCTGGAAATAACATCCGAAAACACAGATAATTTATATTGAGGAGAAGAAACAAAAGCCAATATTTCTCCTGTCTTTGGGTCTATTGCTACAACTGCTCCTTTTTTACCCTTCATATCAGTTCGTGCAACAATCTGTGATGGTATATCTATTGATAAAACCAAATCATCGCCTTTAACCGGTTTTTTATCATTCTTTCCGTTTAAGTACTTCCCTACTGTTTTACGTTTTGAATCAACAATTACATAATCAAAACCTTTGATTCCTCTTAAATATTTTTCGTAGGTTTTCTCAAGACCTTTTACCCCTACTTTATCACCAACAGAATAAATACTTTTGTTTTTTTTATAGAATTGTGGGGATATTTCTTTAATGTAGCCGAAAAAATGAGAACCATTAATTCCAAATGAATAATCGCGCTGCAAATCAACCACATAAGAAACACCCGGGAGAAATCGAGACTGTTCATCCAACCACGAAACGGTTTGAAAGCTTAAATCGCTTTTTATTTTTCTTGGAAGAAAACGTGAATAGTATCTTTTTTTGTACAGTATTTTTTTAATATAACCTGAATCAACTGCTATTACTTTTTCAATTATCCTATTATTTTTTGTATCATATTTATCAGGTGTAATTTCTAATGTAAATGACGGACGATTACTAACCAAAATCTTAAAATTCCTATCATAAAAGATACCGCGAGGAGCCGGTTTAAAAACCTTTTTTATACTGTTATTATTCGATTTTTGTAAATAGTCTTCGCTTTCAATTATCTGCATTCTGAAAAGCTGCAATATTAATAGAGTTGAAAAACCAACAATAAGAAACAAAATTATCCGTCTTCTAAAATTTGAACCGAAAAACATTTTTAATTTTCCAAAATTTTAAATGGTTTCAATAATATTACAGGTATTGAAATTGTTGCCGTATAAATACCGGAGAATGCTGCAAATAGAAGCAGTGAATTTAATATGTTGTTTAAGTTGTTGATTCCTAAAGCGGAATAAAAGAAAGTACTGATTGCACTTGCCAATAAAATAATAAACAGATGTGAATATGGACTCAATTCACTCGGTTTTCTATTTTCATCATAAAAGTAGCCGGCAACAAAACCGGACAAAGTATATGAAAACATTGCACTTCCGATAACGCCACCCGATACCAAATCAAAAAATAATCCGTAAACAAACCCCAAGGTTGTTCCGTAAATTTGACCTTTTCGAAGCGCAAAAAATACGATTGGATAAATAAGGAAGTCAGGATAAGCTCCGTATATTGTTATCATGGGGACAAAGAAAAGCTGCAACAATGCTGAGAAGATAAAGATAACAATGACTATAATATATTCTTTATTAATCATTCTTCTTCCCTTCTAAAATTTAGTTCAACATCGTGCAGTTTTTTGCTTAAAACAATTTTAACAACAAATACGTTTTTTATTCTGTCCAAATCTACAAATGGATAAATATAAACACTGCTAAGCAAACCGGGAATACTTTGCTCTTTCTTTGCAACTATTCCAACAGAAATCAACGGAGGGAATAATGTTCCGTACGAAGATGACACAATCCTATCACCTTCTTGAATATCGGCAGATGTAGGTACATTTTGTAAATAAAGATTACTGCCATCCCAACTCATAATCCCATTAAAATTACTTCGCTGATCGACAACGGATATTTTAAATTCTGAATTTTTAAATGTTTTAACTACCGAAAAATCATTGCTGACATTATTAACAATTCCAACCAATCCTCTATCATTAATAACCGGCATTCCTAATTTAACACTATCATTTAATCCTAAATTTATAACAAAAAATGATTGTGTTTTCGAGGTCGTTTTTGAAAGAACTCTGGCAGCAGCAAGTTTAAAAGAAGATGAATTCTTAAAATTTAACAGCCTATGCAATTCGGCATTTTCTAAAGCACGTTCTCTAAGAAGATTATTTCTTAAATTTAATTTGGCATTTTCCAATCGTAATTTGTTTAACTCGCAATTATTTACAAACAAATTTAAGAACTTATCAGCAGCATCGTTTAGATATGCATAAGTAGCAAACGAATATGTTTTAATTTTTTTTAGTTTACTGCTGTTATTTAATGGTAGCGCAAAAAGACTTATTATTAGAAACAGAATTAATACAATGTATTCTTTATATTCTACAAAATATTTTCTAATAAACCTCTGCATTGTTTATTTGCTTCCAACGTTAGAACTACGAAAAGAGTTGCTTAAAATGATGATTTCTGACTTCAACGATAAACGGGAAATTTAATAATTTCTTTTGCGAATAAATACTTTCGAGTATTTATTAAAATTGTCAATTGCTTTTCCTGCACCGCGAACAACTGCAGTTAACGGGTCTTCCGAAACGTGAACCGGCAATTGAGTTTCCATTCTGATTCGTTCATCTAATCCTTTTAATAACGCACCTCCACCGGTTAACATCACTCCCCTATCGAGAATATCCGCTGAAAGTTCGGGAGGTGTTCTTTCCAATGTTTGCTTGACGGATTCCACAATTTGTCCTACACTTTCGTTTAGTGCCTCACGAATTTCAACCGAGCTGACTTCTACTGTTTTTGGAATACCTCCAACCAAGTCTCTCCCTTTTACCTGAATAGTAATTTCTTCTTTTAACGGCACTGCTGATCCCACTTCACATTTAATAGATTCACCGGTTCTTTCTCCAATAAGCAAATTGTAACTTTTTTTGAAAAATTGCATAATGGCGTTGTTCATTTCATCACCGGCGATACGAACGGATTCCTCGTTCACAATTCCCGAAAGAGCGATAATTGCAATTTCCGTTGTTCCGCCGCCAATATCAATAATCATATTGCCAACCGGAGCATCAACTTCAAGACCTATTCCTATTGCCGCAGCCATCGGTTCTGCAATTAGATGAACTTCTTTTGCACCCGCGTGTTCGGCACTATCGCGAACTGCTCTCTTTTCAACTTCGGTTACTCCGCTCGGAACAGCAATCACAATTCTTCTACTTGAAAATGAAGTAGTATTAATTTTTTTAATGAATGCCCTAATCATTCCTTCGGCTATTTCAAAATCGGCAATAACACCATCACGCATCGGGCGGGAAACTCTAATTTCGCGATGTTCCCTTCCTTGCATTTCCTTTGCTTCTTTTACAATAGCAATAATTTTTTTCGTTGTTCTGTCAAAAGCAACAATGGAAGGTTCGTTTAAGACAATGCCTTTCCCTTTGATATGTATTAATGTGTTTGCAGTGCCCAGATCTATTGCAATATCCGTGGATAAAAAATCTAAAAATCCCATACTACCTCTATTATAGCCGGATTAACCGGAATGATGATTGTTCGTATTTTATTTCAGTGTACCTATTGCACTAAAGTGCAACTTATAGAAATTAGAAGTTAGAATTTAGAATTTATTTTGAGATTACTTGATTTGTCTAATTTCTAATTTCAAAGTTCTAATTTTGGTTTTATTTTGCTAAACAAAGATTTAGTTGTCAATACTATAATGTAACAAATTTAAATTATTTCCCAAATGAAAAAGAAAAAATAAAATAAAATAATTAATGTCTAAAATTCCTAATACCCGTAAAGGCCATCGCAATATTCTGCTTATCAGATTCTTCAATAACTTGATTATCTCTTACGGATCCGCCAGGCTGAATAACGGCAGTAATACCACTTTTCGCAAGTTCCGTAATTCCATCTGCAAACGGGAAAAAAGCATCCGAAGCGGCAACCGCACCCTTTAATTCGTGACCGTGTTGTTTTGCCCTTTGGGCGGCAAGTCTCACAGAATCCACGCGAGACATTTGTCCTGCACCAACTCCGATTACCTTGTTATCTTTTGCAAAAACAATTGCATTGGATTTTGTGTGCTTGCAGGTAATCCAAGCTAATTTTAAGTCGGCAATTTTTTCGACATCTATTTTATTTTTTGTAACAATGTTTAAATTCAAATCTTCAACAGATGAACTATCCTTTTCCTGTACAGCTAATCCGCCGGGAATACTTTTCAGCAATAATTCCGAATCAGGAATTTTTGAAATTTGCTTTACCAATCTTCTATTCTTTTTCTTTTTTAAAATTTCTAAAGCTTCATCCGTAAAATTTGGAGCAAGAACTATCTCCAAAAATATTTCATTAAGTTTTTCGGCTGTCTTTTTATCCACAGTTTTATTAAAAGCAACAATCCCACCGAAAGCGGAAACCGGATCGCCTGAAAGTGCCATTACATAAGCATCAAAAACATTATCGGAAATTGCAGCACCGCAAGGATTAGTATGCTTGATTACCGCACAAGCGGTTTGCTCCATTTCCGAAACCAATTCGGCAGCTGCCGAGAGATCAACTATATTATTGTATGAGAGTTCCTTACCGTGAAGGACTTGAAAATAGTTGTAAAAGTTACCAAAAATTGAAGCTCTCTGATGCGGATTTTCACCATATCGCAACTGATTTTGAAGTTTGTAATTTATTCTCAAATCCGTCTTCGGAAAATCAAACTCATCCTCAAAATAATTTGCTATTAAGGTGTCGTAATGTGAAGTAACGGCAAAAGCCGCATAAGCCAACTGCTGACGAGTATTTTCGGAAATTTCGCCGAGTTCCAATTCCGCAATAAATTCATCGTATTGATTCCGGTTGGTTAAAACAGAAACATTTTTGTAATTTTTTGCTGCTGCACGAATTAAGCTTGGTCCACCAATGTCTATATTTTCAATTTTCGTTTCAACATCAATATCATCGCGATTAACAACTTCCGGAAACGGATAAAGATTTACGCAGACAATATCAATTTTTTCAATATTATTTTGCTCTGCCTCCGACAAATCATTTTCATTATCCGACCGCATTAAAATGCCACCAAAAATTTGGGGCTGCAATGTTTTTACTCTTCCGCTAAAAATTTCCGGAAACGACGTATAATCTTCAATTAAAGTACAATCAACAGAATTTTCTTTCAGCAATTTTGCAGTATTTCCGGTTGCCAAAATATGGTAGCCTGCATTATTCAGCGAAAGTGCAAATTCAACAATCCCTGTTTTATCCGACACACTAATTAGAGCTAATTTTCTCAACTTAATAAATTCCTTTATTTGATTATCACTTTTCCGTTTTCAATAATAATTCTATTTTCCGAAAATTTCTTTATTACCGATGGCAATAAAATATGTTCTATTTTCAAAACTCTTTCTGCAATTTCTTCAGGTGATTTTGCATCACTTACATCGACTTTTCTTTGTTCAATAATTGTGCCGTTATCGTAAATTTCATCAACAAAATGAACTGTGGCGCCGGAATATTTATCGTTTGA
>Ga0114931_10004558_pt1 | contig 17305 bp, 14 predicted proteins | sample 2SBtaG_FD_89579 | JGI IMG/M metagenome (GOLD analysis project Ga0114931, IMG submission 89579) | Deep subsurface microbial communities from Kolumbo volcano to uncover new lineages of life (NeLLi) - 2SBTROV14_V59a metaG | ecosystem: Environmental > Aquatic > Marine > Volcanic | place: Kolumbo...
TGGAAGGTCAAGCAAGCACAGAGAAGGTCTATAAGGTAGACCGGCTCATCGAGAAACCGGCACCAGGTACCACAGACTCAAACCTTGCCATCATTGGCCGCTATATCCTCCATCCCGATATTTTTGGGATCCTTGAAAAGACAACCCCGGGACATGGCGGCGAGATTCAACTCACCGATGCCCTGCTGGCTTTAGCCAAGAAACGTTCAATGTACGCCTTCGAGTTTTCTGGTACCCGCTATGATGCTGGTGATAAACTAGGTTATTTAAAAGCCATTGTCGCCTACGGCCTGCATCATCCGCAATTGAAGAAAGATTTCCGTAAGCATCTTAAAGAGGTGGCAGCGGCTCTATAAATATGCCTTTCCTCGAAGTGGCGGCAGCCGCACCAATTCCCTACACCCTTACCTATAAGAGTCAATCCGCCTGCCACCGGGAGCTTACGGCAGGTTTTCGGCTTTTGATTCCTCTGGGGCCTCGTCAGGTTACCGGTTATTTGCTGGCCATATCCGACAAGCCGCCGGCGGCGGACTACCGGATCAGAGAAATTACCGATATTCTTGACCCGTATCCTCTTTTTCCGGGTTCTATGGTGAATTTTTTTCGCTGGCTGGCCGATTATTATCAATATCCAATTGGTGAAATAATCAAGGCGGCTCTGCCCGGCGGTCTGGCACCGCAAAGTTTGCGCAGAATAAGCCTGACGACGGCGGGCATCGCATCTTTTGCTAATTCATCCCCCCCCCAAATACCTAAGGAGTACCTTGCCGATTTATGTGAAAAACATGAACTCTCTGCCGCTCAGGTTAAACGTATATGGCGGCGGCAAAAAAACAGAACTGTCATTCGGCAACTGGCAGAGCAGGGCCTGCTTGAAATACATGATGAAATCAGCAAAGATCAGGTGCGCGACAAAAGAGAGTTATGCGCCCAGCTGATTAATAGTCCAGCAGTCCCTCCGGATCTAAAAAAATCTGAGCAAAAGACCATGCGGGCCCTGCTTGAATTAAGCCGACAAAGCAATCGGCAATGGGTCGCAAAACGTGATCTGAACAAGGCATACAGCGGCAGCGGTAAAGCACTTTCATCTCTTACGGGCCGCGGCCTGGTTATGATGGAGCAACGTAAGGTATATCGTAATCCCTTTGGGGAAGTACCGCCTTCCTATCCCAAGCCCCACGAATTGACAGAGCACCAGAAACAAGTTTTGGCTAAACTTGAGCCGGCAATTAAGTCGGCGGCATTTAAACCTTTCCTGCTGCATGGGGTAACGGGCAGCGGCAAAACAGAGGTTTATCTGCAAGCGGCGGAACTGGCTTTGCAAAGTGGACGAGGCGTTTTAATCATGGTGCCGGAGATTGCCCTGGCGGCCCAGATTGAGGGGAATTTTCTGGCCAGATTTGGCGAGCAAATATCCTTGCTCCACAGCGGTCTTTCCAAGGGCGAAAGATTGGATCAGTGGAAACGAATTGCCGCGGGCCGTTCCAAAATAGTTATCGGGGCACGCTCCGCCCTCTTCGCCCCCTTAAGCGACCCAGGCTTAATCATTGTTGATGAAGAACATGACAGCTCTTATAAACAGGAAGACAGTTTCTGTTATCACGCCAGAGATGCAGCAGTATTACGAGCCAGGCAGGCAGAGGCGGTGGTTATCCTTGGCTCTGCCACCCCGTCTATTATCAGCTATCAACACGCCCAAAACGGCAAATACCAATTGCTTTCCATGCCCGTCAGGGTAGAGAATAAGAAATTGCCGAAGGTGGAAATAGTTGATTTACGAGCCATTAAAACTGTGAATAAGCGTCCGCCCCTCTTTACGCCACAACTAATTAGGGGATTAAGAGAAAATTTCCACCTGCACCAGCAGAGCCTTATTTTTCTAAACCGGCGGGGCTATGCGAATTTGATGTTATGCCAAAGTTGCGGCTACACCCTGCAATGCCCAAATTGCCAGGTCAGCCTTACCCTGCACAAAAATCGCCAGGAGCTGGTTTGCCATTACTGCGGTAACACTCGGCATAGTGCGGCTATCTGCCCTAAATGCCAGTCAACAGATCTGAAGGCCATGGGATTTGGCACGGAGCGCATCGAAGACGACTTGCACAAGATAATGCCACAGGCCAGAATCGCCCGCCTGGATCGGGACAGTGCCATGAAGCGCAAAGAGTACATGAAGATATTGCAGGCCGTCCACCGCCAGGAGATTGACATTCTGGTTGGCACCCAAATGATTGCCAAGGGGCATCATTTCCCCCATGTTACTCTTGTCGGCGTTATTTGGGCCGATGCCTCTCTGGGTATTCCTGACTACAAGGCAGGAGAGAGAACATTCCAATTACTAACCCAGGTCTTTGGCCGGGCTGGCCGTGGAGAGTTTCCCGGCCGGGTTTTGGTGCAAACCCATCACCCGGAACATTATAGTATTATCAATTCAAAAACTCATAATTACGAAAATATGTTTCAGGAAGAAGTAAACCTGCGACGAGCGTTAAATTTCCCCCCTTTCAGCCGTTTGATCAATTTACGTTTTACCGGAGAAAACGAATCTAGCGTGAAAGAAGCGGCCCACAAAATTTCCCAGGCCGCCAGACACCTTAAATACCCGAATATAGACATTTTAGGCCCATCCCCTGCCCCCTTGGCCCGCCTCAGAGGCCGATTTCGCTGGCATCTCCTCTTGAAAGGGGGAAATTGGCAGAATCTCCATCAATTAAGCCATAAGCTAAAAGAGATAAGCAACAAACCGCCCTTCCCCAGAGGCATAAAGTTGTCAGTGGACGTTGATCCTGAAAATATGTTATAATAGCAGGGTTATGCAGATGTACCCATTTTTCGGAGCTTACACTTACCCGGAGTCTGCGCTTAACTGCTGTTGCAGTTAACTTTCCGTGTGTGTCCGTGTACCCCTCAAGGGGGTATTGAACTGAATGTGTCTGTGGCTAAAAAAAAGTAGTTCATCATGTTCTCGGTAATGCGAGACCTTCACAATTACAATTATTCTAATATCATGATAAGAAAAATAATCACTTACCCAAATCCAATTCTGAAAAAAATTGCCCGACCAGTCATAAATTTTGACGATGAGCTAAAGCAGGTTATTAGCGACATGATTGAGACCATGTTTGATGCACCCGGCGCAGGCCTTGCCGCCCCACAAATCGGTTTGTCCAAGCAATTGGTTATTATCAATACCTCAAAAAAAGAAGAAGATGCTGACCATAAGGCCATTGCCCTTATAAATCCGCAAATCTACGATGGTGAGGGCTCTGAAAGCGCAGAAGAAGGTTGTCTATCAGTCATCGATTACACCGCCAAAGTTAAACGGTTTAAAAAAATCAGAGTAAAGGCCCTTGATGCTTCCGGCACAGAAATTGATTTTGAAGCCGAAGACTTTTTTGCCAGGGTAATCCAGCATGAATGCGACCATCTGCAAGGCAAACTTTTTATCGATCGCATCAGCTCTTTAAAACGCGGATTGTATAAAAAGAAACTGAAAAAAATCCTGGCTGAGAAAGAGAACGAGGCTAAAATCAAAAAAAGGATAGTAAAAAGATGATCAATTCCCCCCGCATTGTCTTTATGGGTACACCTGATTTTGCCGTACCAGCACTACAAACATTACTTGACCATCACGAAAACGTGGTGGCAGTTGTCTGCCAGCCCGATCGTCCCAAAGGCCGGGGCCGCAAATTAACCCCTCCACCGGTTAAAGAACTGGCGGAGGCGGCGGGAATTAAGGTTCTACAGCCCGTCAAGGTCAAGACCGAACTGGCCAGGGAATTGGCTCCCTTCAAGCCAGACTTAATCATTGTGGCAGCTTATGGGCGTATTCTTAGCGAGGAAGTATTGCAATTACCCAAATTTGGCTGCCTGAATATCCACGGGTCACTTCTCCCCAAATACCGTGGAGCCGCTCCCATCCAATGGGCAATACTTAACGGCGATTCAGAAACGGGCGTTACAATTATGCAAATGGACACCGGCTTAGACACCGGTGATATTCTCCTAACCGGCAAGCTGAATATTGATATGCAGGATACCTCCGGCACCTTATTTGGCAAAATGGCTAAACTTGGCAGTAAATTACTCATGGAGGCCCTGGATAAGCTCAAGGCCGGCAGTTTAACACCCCAAAAGCAGGATAACAATCACGCCACCCTGGCTCCTCCCCTGGGGAAAGAGGCCGCCCCCATATCATGGCATAAATCTGCGGCCGAAATAAGTTGCCAGATCCGCGGCCTTGACCCGTGGCCCCTGGCCCACACGAGCATGAACGACAAGTGGCTGCGTTTATTTCAGCCCACAGCACTGGACAAAAGTGATGCGGAGAAAGCCGCGCCCGGAACCATTCTCCGAGCGGACAAGAATGGCCTGCTCATTGCCTGCCTTAACAGTGCCTTATTGGTCAAGGAAATCCAAATGGCAGGCCGCAAACGAATGCCTGTTGCCGCCTTTATTCAGGGCCGTCCCCTAAAAGTGGGTCATCTTCTAGGAGAATAATCTTGCCCGCCCAGCAGAAAAATATTCTGTACGCCGATTGTTTTTCAGGTATCAGTGGTGATATGTTCCTTGCGGCCTTATTGGATGCCGGACTTCCCCTTGTTTATCTGGAGGAAAATCTGCGCCTGCTTAATCTCAATAATTTTCATATAAGCCTTACCGCCAGGAAGGTTAATTCCATCCAGGCGAGTCACCTTGAGGTGCAAATTTCCCCTGGGCAGCCCCAACGTCCCTGGCATAAAATTAAAGAATTAATCCTTGCGAGCCAACTAATAGACAGCATTAAAGCCAGGGCTTTGGCAATTTTCCAGAATCTGGCCCAAGCCGAAGCCACCATCCACGGATGTGCTGCGGAGGATGTTCACTTTCATGAAGTTGGCGGTTTAGACAGCATTATAGATATCGTTGGAGCCGCCATTGGCCTTGAGTATTTTAAACTTGCGAGAATCTGCTGTTCCCCCCTGCCGACTCCGTCCGGCTGGGTAGAATGCCAGCATGGAAAAATGCCATTACCAGCCCCGGCGGTCTGTGAACTTTTAAAAAACATCCCGGTTTACGGCGTAAATATCAGTCAGGAGTTGGTAACGCCGACGGGAGCTGCCATTGTCAAGACCATAGCCGATGATTTCGGCCCGCAACCAGCCATGATAATACGCCAAATTGGTTATGGTGCAGGCACACATCAATTGGCCAATGGTCAAGCCAATATACTGCGCCTGCTGATCGGTCACGCCCATACTCCAAAAGAAGTTCAGGAGGTTGTTATTATTACCTGCAATCTCGATGACTGGCAAACGGAGGGATATCCATATCTATGCGAAAGGCTGTTCACGGCAGGCGCCTTGGACGTGGTGCTTATTCCAGCTCAAATGAAGAAGGGGCGTCCCGGCTTCATTCTTCAGGTTATCGCAACCGAATTATCGGCTCAAGCCCTGAAAGATATTATTCTATCCGAGACATCGGCCATCGGCCTGCGCTTTCACAATGAATCACGCCTTACTCTGCCCCGCCAAACAGGCACCATCCCCAGCAGCTATGGCCCTATTAGGGTTAAAAAAATTATAGGGCCAACGGGAATACGCCTGACCCCGGAATACGAGGATTGCCAGAGACTGGCCGGAGAACACAAGGTACCATTAAGCAAGATTTATCGTGAAGTGGCCAGACAGACAATTGAAAAGTTCGTAAGCGATCCATGAACAAGTAGAGACGCAATACATTGTAATACGCCAATAAATCCTCGTTCCCACGCTCCTGCGCGGGAATGCATATAAGACATCAACAAACAAGCTAACTAATGGACAAATTATTCATGTTTATCGCCACAGGATTTGGTAGTGGCTATTTACCTATAGCCCCAGGCACGTGGGGTTCTCTTGTGGCCCTGCCTATCCATTTCATGTTAATCAGACTTTCACCGCAGTATTATTATATATCTCTTGCGCTAATTTTTTTAATTGCCGTTGCAACTGCCGGTTCGGCTGAGAAAATCCTGGACAGAAAAGACCCTGGTGCGGTGGTTATTGATGAGATTATTGGAATGCTGATTACCCTGATTGGAGCCCCGACAACGCCCTTAGCCTGGGGGAGTGCCTTTTTACTGTTTCGCTTATTTGATATTTGGAAACCCTTCCCTGCCTCATGGGCCGACCGTCACCTGAACGGTGGTTTTGGAATTGTCCTGGATGATGTTATTGCAGGCGGCTACGCTCTTCTATGTATGCAGGTTTTTCGTTTTATGTAAGCGATCAACAAACCACACTCAAACTCTCGCATACGCTCATGGTCATACCGCTGATGTAATTTCTCCCCAAATAGTGGTAGTAGTGACGTGGAACAAGTATTGTATGCATTCCCACGCAGGAGCGTGGGAACGAGATTGAACAAGTATACTATGGTTCCTACAGTAGAGACGCAATGCAGGGCGTCATCATTTTGGGCGACCACAAGGGTCGCCCCTACGGGACGCAATACATTGTAATACGCCAATAATTCCTCGTTCCCACGCTCCTGCGTGGGAATGCATATCTGCGTGACGAACATTAGCAGCGGTTTTGAGTTACCCGCTGATTTTATAACAACTCAAAATGCACCCTTGAGCCAACCCTAAAGTCACCGTTATTCAGATCATACATAAACGACGTGCCGGAGATTTTCATATCCCTGCTTACCGCCTGAACCGCAGCCGCACTCTTGATCTTTCTATATTTCGACAAATAGCGCATCACCACAGTTTTCAGGACAAAATCATCGTTTATGACCTCAACATTATTCATCATAGTCATAATTTCCTGACTGGTGTTATAGACAGACTCTCCGCAGGTAACCCTAACCGGGCGCGCGGTATCACCAAGTCTGGCCTTAACATTTTCCATATAGATCAAACGCTGATCGTCTTTGCTGTACATCCTGTCGGCATGGAGAAGCAATTCATCCCGGCCATTATTACTCTGCTGCATGACAACGGTTCGCATCTCAAGACTGTTGTCAGGAGCACCATGCTTGGCAAGCGTTTTTTGAACGATTAAAAAATTAACCGCCAAAGACCACCAGAGAGGCATGGAAATTACAAGCAAGGCTGGAATCTGCCAAAGTAGGTTCCGTAATTTCACAATTCCTCCACGTGATTTAAGAGCCACTCACGCTTGCCCTGAGCCTTGATAATCAAATCACAGACCTCTCGCACCCCGCCTCGTCCACCAGATTGTTTAGTAACATAATGAACAATTTCTTTGGCCTCTGGCACCGCATCGGCTACGGTAGCGGCTAATCCAACCCTGGCCAGAAGAGGTATGTCAAGCCAATCGTCGCCCATAAAAGCGGTTTCAGCCGGGTCTAAATTCAGTTTGCCGATAATTTCCCGGAAAACGGCAACCTTATTACGAGCACCCTGATAGAGGTGAACAATCCTCAAATCTTTAGCCCGCCGGGTCAGGGCCTGGGATTTACGGGCGGTAATCAAACCGATCTGAACCCCAATTTTTTGGAGAATATTAAGACCAAATCCATCTCGACTATTGAAGGTCTTAATTTCCTCACCAGTAGCGGTATAAGGAATGGAGCCATCGGTAAGAATACCGTCCACATCAAGCAATAAAAGTTTGACGCGCCCGGCCCTCTTCAGGAGAGCATTTGCCGATTCTTTGCGGCTCTCAGCACGTTCTCTTAAAAACTGAGTTAATTCGCAGTCGCTTGGATATTTTTTGTCCGTCATTTAAATCTCTTTGCTATGCGTTCCCACGCAGGAGCGTGTGAACGAGATTATTTCTGTAAGCGTTCACCAAAACACTATATTTATATCTATCTCCGGACCGTAATCGTTCACCAGTGCCTCATATTCGTTCGTTTCGGTCTTCGAAGCGTACTCCCTGTACGTGAGAAGACCGAAACGGGCGAAGATGAGGTGCTGGTGAGCGATTACGAATTTCTGATACTTTGCAACTGACGTAACAATCCTTCTACCTGGTCTAAGGGTAGAGAATTTGGGCCGTCGCATAGTGCTTTATCCGGCTCTGGATGAACTTCCATAAATATACCATCAATACCTGCCGCTACAGCCGCCCTGGCGAGCGTTGGGATAAACTCTCGCTGTCCGGCTGAACTGCCTCCCGCGCCACCCGGCAACTGCACCGAATGCGTTGCATCATAAATCACCGGACAGCCCAAAGAGCGCATGACCGGAAAGGAGCGCATATCTACCACCAGATTATTATAACCAAAGCAACTACCCCGTTCCAGGAGCATGAGATTTTTATTGCCTGATTCCTTAATTTTTCGAACGGCATATTCCATATCCCATGGCGACATAAATTGGCCTTTTTTCAGAGAAATAGCCTTACCACTTTTTGCCGCCGCCACTAATAAATCAGTCTGGCGGCATAAGAATGCCGGGATTTGAATAATATCCAAAACCTGCGCCGCCGCATCCACCTGGGCCACTTCATGAACATCTGATATCACGGCAATGCCCTGCTCCCGAATATCTGCCAACATCCGTAAACCATCTTCCAGACCAGGCCCCCGGAAAGAATCAAGCGAAGTACGATTGGCCTTATCGTAAGATGATTTAAAGACATATGAAATGCCAAGCCTGCCGCAAATAGCGGCCATCTCATGGGCAACGTGATTAGCCAGCTCGGCTGATTCCAGAACACATGGCCCGGCCAGCAACAAAAAAGGCCGGCCAGAGCCGACCTTGATTTGATCATTAATTATTACATCAGTTCGCATTTTTGGTTTTCCATTTTTCACTATTATCCAGGGCGGCCTTGACAAAATCACGAAACAGTGGATGTGGCTTCATGGGAGAAGATTTAAATTCAGGATGAAATTGACATCCCAAAAACCAGGGGTGATCAGCCAATTCAACAATCTCAACCAGGTTGTTATCAGGCGATGTGCCACTGACAACAAGCCCTTTTTCTTCCAATAATTCCCGAAAATCGTTATTAAATTCAAAGCGATGCCGATGCCGTTCCTCAACATCTTCTACGCCGTAAGCTTTATAAGCAAAGGAATCCTTCACAAGATGGCAGGGATATGCCCCCAGACGCATCGTTCCACCTACATCAGAGTTCTCATCTCGAACCTCGGTTCGGCCTGTACGATAATCATACCACTCCTTCATTAAATAAATCACCGCCTGACCCGTTGAATCGGTAAATTCCATACTATCAGCATCTTTCAACCCTGCCAGATTGCGGGCAAATTCGATAACCGTCAGTTGCATACCAAGACAAATACCAAAGAATGGGATCTTTTTCTCACGGGCAAAGGTAATCGCATGAATCTTCCCGGCAACACCTCGCTTGCCAAAGCCACCCGGTACTAAAATACCATCACAGCCACTAAGTAATTCCTGCGCTTTGGTTTTGTCCAGTTCTTCGGCACTTACATAACGAAGATTAACCTTAGCGTCATTAGCAACTCCACCATGCACAAGTGACTCGTGCAAGCTCTTGTATGATTCCGTCAAATCGACATATTTACCAATAATGGCGATAGTAACATCTTTAGATGGGAATTTTATTTTATGGACAAGCTCTTCCCATGGTTGCAAATGAGGCGCTCCAGTCCAGACGTTAAGATGTTTTAAAATCTTGTCATCCAATCCTTCCTTGTGCAGACAGAGCGGCACATCATAAATACTTTCCACGTCCTGAGCAGTTATTACATCACTGGCTGCGACATTACAAAACAGGGCAATTTTGGCCTTTATATCATCTGTTAATTGTGTTTCTGTCCGACAAAGCAGAATTTGCGGTTGAATACCAATAGCCCTTAATTCCCGAACACTGTGTTGGGTAGGCTTGGTTTTCACTTCACCTGCCGTTTTCAGGTAGGGTACCCAGGTAAGGTGAATGTATAAGACATTCTCCGGGCCATGATCGGTCCTAAACTGCCGGATAGCCTCAAGAAAAGGTTGTCCCTCAATATCACCGATGGTGCCGCCGATCTCAATTATGGCAATATCCACCGAACCGTCAAGCTGCAGAATAGCGGTCTTAATTTCATCGGTTATATGTGGAATAACCTGCACAGTACCACCGTTATATTTCCCCTGTCGTTCCTTGGTTATGACTGAATGATAGATACGTCCGGAAGTGTAATTATTCCCCTGACCCAGAACCGCATGGGTATATCGTTCATAATGACCCAAATCCAGATCTGTCTCGGCACCGTCGTCGGTAACATAAACCTCACCGTGCTGAAAGGGGTTCATGGTACCTGGATCAACATTGATATAGGGATCAAGCTTTTGAAAGGTAATGGTGAGTCCGCGGCTCTCAAGCAAGGCACCCATAGAGGCCGCCGCCAGGCCCTTCCCCAGCGATGAAAGTACGCCACCAGTGACAAAAATAAATTTAGTTTTCTTATTAGTTTTTTTCATATAACCAACCTTAGCTTTATGTATGCAAAACGTCTCTCTTAAATAGGCCGCGAAGAGTCTGTTAGAAGAGAAGAAGGTAATCCAAATATCGGCAAATTCATAGCGATTTTCGAAAAATTACATTATTATTTCACGATGTACTTTAAAAATCAAAGGCTAAAATTATTCATTCCTATCCTTATCGTTCTGTCGGTAATATCTTGCGGCAAAGCCCATAGACAACGGGAAAAGAAGACAAAAATACCTGTTCAAAAGGTTATAAAAGGCAGCGGTACGACCACGATCGTATGCGAAGGATGCCGCAGGTGCCATCCTGTCACCCTGGACACAAACCATACCAAAACTTGTGTTGTCTGCCACAACGGCAACAGTCTGGCGACGACAAAAGACAAGGCACACACCGGAATGCATATTGCGCCAGCGTCTCCCCGGCAAATGCAGGATAAATGCGCCAAATGCCACCCTGAAATTGTTGCAGGTGTTGCCAAATCAAGCCATTTCACTCTGTATAAAGCTGTGAATATGGTACGGCAAGCCTTCGGAGCCCAAAAGATATCATCTTTACTTAAAATACCAGCAGTCAATAAACCATCAACCCCACTTGAACTTGCCGATGATTTACTGCGCCGCCGCTGCCTGCGCTGTCATCCCTATTATCAAGGCGACCCATATCCTGCCACCCGTCATGGAACGGGCTGTGCCGCTTGCCATATCGCCTACGAAAATGGCAAGCCTGCCTCCCACAAATTTATCATGCCTGGCGACACACAATGCCTAAATTGTCATTATGGTAATTTCGTGGGAGCGGATTATTACGGTCGTTTTGAACACGATTTTAACTGGGAATACCGCAGCCCATTCGCCCCAAACGATGACGACTTACAAGTAAGGCCTTATGGTATAAGATTCCACCAATTGACCCCGGATATCCATCAACGCCATGGCATGTCATGTATTGACTGTCATTCCGGCCAGGAGCTTATGGGAATCGGCAATGTAAAAATTACCTGTAGGGTTTGCCATTTCTACAAAATTACAGGATCTCATCCTGGCAATTTGCAATTTAGCGATGGTAAACTTTGGTTAAACACAGTCAAGGGGGAAAAAATAGCCGTACCACAGGCCGTCAATCCGGCTCACAAATTGAAAAAGGCTGCCTGCCAGGTTTGCCATGCCTTGTGGAGTTATAACGACCAGGGCACTTACCTGCTCCGACAGGACACAAACGATTTTGAGGAATGGTTTGCCCTAACCCGCCAGGGGGATTTTGAAGTTGAAAAAGAACTTGAGGCCAACATCTTCTTTAATGACGACTCAGGTGATGCGCATATGACGGATAAGATTTCCGGCCAGGACAAGCCAGGTATTTGGCTAAAGAGTTACAGGCTAAGACGTTGGGAACCGGTACAAATATGTCGTGACAAAAATGGCATTCTACAGGTATGCCGAAATATTTTGGATCTGCATCTATCATATGTCAATGAAGATGATAAGGTGATTTTTGATAATGCCGTCCCTGACCAAAATTCAAACAGGCCCCAACCCTATACCCCTCACACCACCGGCAAAGCTGGTGTATTTTTTAAACAACGCCTACATCCTAAATGACCGTGATCCATAATAAATATTTTATCATATTCATAGCAGCCCTGACTTTTCCGTTCCTGTTCATTTCGGGATGCGCAACAAAGAGAATCAGCCGCCCTCCGAGCTATATAAAATTTACAAGGCCCGCCAAGAAAATACCCTCCAGATCCAAAATCCCGCCCACGCAAAAACCTTATAGAGTGAAGGGAAAAACCTATTATCCCATACCTTCGGCCTATGGCTTTAGGCAAAATGGCATAGCTTCATGGTATGGCAGAAAATTTCATGGTCGTAAGACCTCAAATGGTGAGACGTACAACATGTATGGGGCGACAGCGGCCCATAAAACCCTGCCCATGAATACCCATCTCCTGGTTGAAAATCTTGAAAACGGTCACAAAATAATCGTCAGAATCAACGACCGCGGCCCATTTGTAAAAAACAGGATAATTGATCTGACTTATTTCGGAGCTAATAAATTGGGTATGTTAAAAAAGGGGACGGCCCGGGTACGATTGACCGCCTTAGGTGAAGCTGTAAAAATATCCAGGGGCGGCCAAAAGGTTGAAAGATTTTTACCGTATAGGAATTTCAAAAAAGGTGATTTTTTTGTGCAGGTTGGAGCCTTCACCCGGAAAGCAAACGCCAACCGTTTAAAAGAAAATCTTTTATCACAGGGCTATAAAGCCATCAGCCGCTTTTACAAAACAGATTCAAACAGCTTTTTCAGGGTACAGGTTCGCGCCGGCCGAACCCTGGCAGCCGCTCATCGCATTGAAACCCGGCTGAGGAGCAGTTTCCCTGGTGCCTTTGTAATTGCTAAATAAAGGCAACGCCCCATGAACACCATGCTGGTAAGAACATAACGCCCGGCGGGCGAACTGCTTTTTTTTAGCCACAGACCCACACAGACACACACAGACACACAGAGTAACTGCAAAAACAGGTAAGCGCAGACTCCGGGTAAGCGTAAACTCCAGGAATTTTGATTTTCCGATACGTTATAAGTCCGTCACACAGGTATGCGTTCCCACGCAGGAGCGTGGGAACGAGAGGAAATCACGTCGGTGGTACGATCATAATCGTATGCGGGGGCATGGTTTGTTGAGTATTTACGCATAAGATAAAAATCGGTTGAATTAGGCAGAAAATTGGGCATTTTCTGAACCATTGTAAAGCCCATTTTGCTGTAAAGGGGAAGAAGATGATGATGGGTGACGGCCTGTACCTCTCTTGCACCACACTCATGAGCCAGGTCTATCGCTGCGGCCAGGAGAGCACTTCCGGCACCATGACGCCGGAAGTTTTGTTCCACACCCATAAAAATTATATAGAGGATTTGACCATACGAGGAATGTCGGCTGGTAAAAAAATCTGTTTGTGGTGCAAATTCCGGAACGGTTAAATCCCATAGGCAAGTCTCAATATAGCCTATAATCCGACCTTTTTTTCTGGCGGCCAGGAAGCCCGCTCCAAACATCCGCTGACGAGCCTGCAAAGTTTCCAGGCTGGCACCAGACCGAGGCTCAATAACCCTCTCCAAAAAAAATATCTCGGCCAATTCATCGGCCCTAACAGGAGATATATCCATACCTGATTTACCTATTTGGCCATTTCACCTAGAATAGATTTTACCAGCGCACCATCGGCAGATTTAGCAAAATGTTTCATAACAACACCCATGGCCTGCATGGGGCTCTTAAACTTACTGAAATCTACATTGTCCTCAATCCAGGCTTTTATGGTGTCACTATCAACCATTTGTGGCAGATAGGTAAGCAACAATTCCAAATATGGAGAACTCGCTTCCTGCTTTAACTCCAGAACCGTTTTCTCGGACTTCACCAAACCACGAATAATGGCAATAAGATCATCATCGCTTATCTCATCATCCTTCTTGCAACGAGTAGTTTTCTTACCGCTTTCCAGTCTTATCGGTATAGTAAGTTTAGGCAATTCACTGAGAACCTGCCTAATGGTATCACGAGAGGAGCTATCCTTACCAAGCATTGCAGTCTTCAGATCAATACGCAACTTCGGTAAAAGGCCCATTTCCATATCTTTATTCCAGCCATATTCAGTCATTTCATAGTCTCACAATATCAAAATATCAAATTTATCTTTTGGCTTTTTTTATCTTGCGTAAACGAATATTTTTGGGGGTAACTTCAACCAATTCGTCATCATTAATATAGGCAATACAATCCTCCAGGCTCATCGGCGTAACCGGTGTAAGAATAACCGCCTCATCAGAACCTGAGGCCCGCATATTGGTCAATTTTTTACCTTTAGCAGGATTCACGACCATATCTTCCGCCCGACAATTTTCGCCAACAATCTGACCGGCATAAACCTTTTCACCCGCATTAAGAAACATCCTGCCGCGTTCCTGCAAATTAAACAAGGCATAGGCCACCGTGGTGCAATTGTCCTTGGCGATCATTACCCCGTTCTGCCGATTAATAATATCTCCGGCATAAGGGCCATATTCAGAAAAGACATAATTCATAATGCCCATGCCCTTGGTATCCGTCATAAACTGCGAACGGAAACCCAAAAGCCCCCTGGTGGGAATCTTATATACCAGGCGGGTCAACTCATTATGAGTACCCATCTCCAACATCTGCCCTTTTAGAGCGCCCAGCTTTTCAATAACCGCCCCCTGATATTGCTCATCAACATCAATAGTCAGCTCTTCAAAGGGCTCCTGCCGGACTCCGTCAATTTCCTTCACAATAACCTGCGGTCTGGTAACCTGAAATTCAAAGCCCTCACGCCGCATTCGTTCAATTAAAATGGAGAGATGAAGCTCCCCGCGGCCAGCAACCCGATAGCCAACGGCATCAGTAAGAGGCTCCACATGCAGAGCGACATCTGCCAATGTCTCTTTAGCAAGCCTGGCCTCGATATGTCTGGAGGTAACAAATTTACCTTCCTGCCCCGCAAAGGGCGAATCATTAGGAATAAAATTCATAGCCAGGGTGGGCGGATCAATCTCGATTATCGGCAGAGGCTTGGGGTCATCTGTATCTGTGAAAGTTACCCCCACCGTCACGTCATCCAAACCGGCAACGGCGACAATTTCACCAACCCCGGCCTCGTCACAAGCCACCTTCTCATTACCTTCAAAACGAAATATTTTAGAGATCCTGGTGGAGACAATTGAGCCATCCCGTTGGGCAACCGCCACATCCTTATTCGTCTTCAAAACGCCGTTTACGACCTTACCAATACCCAAACGGCCCAGATAGGGAGAGTAATCGATGGTATTGACCTGCATCTGCAGGGAGGCTTCCGGCGAGCCGATCGGGGCCGGAACATGTTTAACAATCAACTCAGAAACCGGTTCCATGGTCATATTGTCGGATTGCAGGTCATACCTGGCATAACCCTCTTTGGCTGACGCATAAACCACCGGAAAGTCGAGAAGTTCATCGGGTGCGTTAAGCTTAACAAAGAGATCAAAAACCTGATCAACAACCCATTCACAACGGGCGGCAGGCTTATCAATTTTATTTATCACGACAATTATCGGCATCTTGGCAGCCAAGGCCTTTTTTAGGACAAAAAAGGTCTGGGGCATTGGGCCTTCCTGAGCATCGACAAGAAGTAGAGCACCATCTGCCATGCGCAATACACGTTCAACCTGGCCGCCAAAATCAGCATGACCAGGGGTATCAATAATATTTACAAAATAGTCTTTATAAATGAAGGAACCATTTTTGGAGGTGATGGTAATACCACGTTCCTTTTCCAAATCCATGGAATCCATTAACCGCTCAGCCACTTCCTGATTGTCCCTAAACATGCCGCTTTGTTGAAAAAGCTCGTCAACTAAAGTAGTCTTACCATGATCAACATGGGCGATAATGGCCACGTTTCTAATCTTTTGCTGTTCCATATTGTCTTTTATTACCCTACGTATAAATAAATAAGCAACCCAAAATAGGCGGCCAGTGAAAAACTGTTTATTTTAAAGTAAAAATACGTTATTAGCAAGTGGAATGATTAAAAATTCAATAAAAACAATATGAAGGCCCCATCTAAAAATAGCGGCAAGATTGCAAAATCAGCGGGTTTGGTGAGCATCGCCATCATGTGCAGCCGGGTATTAGGATTGGTACGTGAGCAGGTCATGGCGTCCCTATTTGGTGCCGGGACAGCCTATGATTCCTTTGTCGTGGCCTTTCGTATTCCCAATCTCCTTCGTGACCTCTTTGGCGAAGGGGCCTTGAGCGCAGCCTTTGTAGCGGTATTCTCCGACTACGACCAAAACAAGGGAGCGGCAGCTACCTGGCGGCTAGCCAATAACGTCCTGGTGTGTATAGGTATCCTGCTATCCATCATCACCATCATTGGCATGTATTTTGCCCGGCCCATAGTCATGCTTATCGCCTCTGACTTTGCTCAGGTAAGCGGCAAATTGGCATTAACCAGCCAGCTCACGGTCATCATGTTCCCCTTTCTAATTTTCGTCTCTCTGGCCGCCGTGGTCATGGGAATATTAAATAGTAAAAATCGCTTTTTTATCCCCTCCATGGCCTCCAGCTTCTTCAATCTTGGCTCGGTAATTGGCGGCGTTAGTCTGGCGTTCATCATGCCGCATTTTGGCCAGCCAGCCATTGTGGGCATGGCAATAGGAACACTATTAGGCGGTTTTTTACAGTTTGTCGGCCAGTTGCCAACCCTTTTCAAAACGGGCTTCAAATTTAAGCCGACATGCGATTGGCACGACCCGGGCCTACGCCGGATATTCGTCTTGATGATTCCCGCTGTTGTCGGTTTAGGGGCCACCCAAATCAACATTTTCGTGAATACCAATTTTGCCGCATCCTGTGCCGAAGGTAGTGTCTCCTGGCTAAATTACGCCTTCCGACTGGTGCAGTTTCCCATTGGCGTCTTTGGAGTAGCGGTTTCCATTGCGACCATGCCGATTATTTCCCGTTGCGCCGCCGTCAAAGACATAGACGGCCTAAAGGAAACCTATGTCTCTGCCCTTACCATGGGTGCCTGTCTAACCATCCCCGCCACCGTTGGCCTATATTACCTGTCCACCCCCATCATCCGCCTGATTTTTGAGCATGGCCGCTTTACCCCCCACGACACCTTAATGACCTCCCAGGCCCTCTCTTTTTATGTGCTTGGCCTATTTGGCTATGCGTCAGTAAAGATAACGGTACCAGTATTTTACGCCCTAAACGACACCAGATACCCGGTTATAGGAAGTTTTCTGGCAGTTGGAACTAATATTATAATGATAATTCTAACTATCGGCAGCCTGCAACATAAAGCCATTGCCCTGTCAACCTCCGGCGCCATGCTAGGCAA
>Ga0114931_10004559_pt1 | contig 17303 bp, 16 predicted proteins | sample 2SBtaG_FD_89579 | JGI IMG/M metagenome (GOLD analysis project Ga0114931, IMG submission 89579) | Deep subsurface microbial communities from Kolumbo volcano to uncover new lineages of life (NeLLi) - 2SBTROV14_V59a metaG | ecosystem: Environmental > Aquatic > Marine > Volcanic | place: Kolumbo...
CTTAACCACAGTTTTTATTTCGTTGCTTTTTTTATGGGCCTGTTCAGCAGTTTCCATTGCCTGGGTATGTGCGGCTCAATCATTGGCACTCTAACGCTTAGTCTCAAACCGGAAATTCGCGCTAATAAAACCCGCTTATTCCCTTATGTTCTTAACTATAACCTGGGACGTATAATCAGTTATACGCTTGCTGGATTATTAGTCGGCACGGTTAAGGCTTTTCTGTTCTGGCCGCTTAACGATGCCCAGGCTTATCGCTTTTTACAAATTTTATCCGCCCTTGTTATGTGCAGCGCAGGCTTATATATTGCCGGTTGGCTGCCAAAATTTGCCTATATAGAAAAAATTGGCACCCGTTTCTGGAAGCTCCTTGAACCCATCGGCCACAGGCTTATTCCGGTCAGGACCCGCCTGCAGGCACTTCTGTTTGGCATGGTCTGGGGCTGGATACCCTGTGGTTTGGTTTATACGGCCCTGGCCCTGGCAATGACAGCTGGCGACATCATCCAAAGTGGCCTGACTATGCTAGCATTTGGCAGTGGCACTTTACCTGCGGTCATGGGAATTGGTATAATCACCGGTATTACTTCGAGGTTATCCTCAATGCAGCGCTTTAAACAATTGGTGGGCATTCTGTTTATGACCCTTGCCCTGTTTTCTGCATTTCCCTGGCTCAACCCCATGCGGGTGGTCATACATCATTAAAATATAAAGAATAAAAGCAAGAGGCTACTGTGGAACATTTCAAATCGATAATAGGCCATTCACCGGCATTTGAAAATGTACTGCGCAGCGCAAAAATGGTTGCAGCAACCGATGTCACCGCCCTGATCAAAGGAGAAACCGGTACCGGCAAGGAAATACTCGCCATCGCCATGCAACAGGAAAGCGCACGTAAAAATCAACCGTTTATCACGCTCAATTGCGCAGCGCTGCCTGAGGGCATCGTTGAATCCGAATTATTCGGACACCGCAAAGGTTCATTTACCGGCGCCAATGCCAATAAAACCGGAATCTTACAGTCTGCTGACGGCGGCACATTGTTTCTCGACGAAATCAATTCCCTGCCGCTCTCCATACAATCAAAATTATTGCGTTTTCTCGAATCTGGAGAATGCCTCCCGGTCGGCGATACCAAACCTTATAAAATTAACGTCCGGGTTATTGCTGCCACTAATACCGACCTGACAAAACTGATTGCTGAAGGAAATTTCCGGCAGGATTTATATTTTCGTCTCAATGTTGTCCCCGTTGAATTGCCTTCTTTAAGAGAAAGGGCGGAAGATATCGAACCCCTGGCTAAACACTTTGTTGATTATTTTGCCAAACAACATGCCATCAATAAAGTGGTATTCAGCAAACTGGCCATCAAAAAACTTCGTGCCTATCAATGGCCGGGCAATGTAAGAGAACTTCGCAACCTCTGTGAACGGCTGACCATATTACTGCCCGGAAAAACCATTGAACCGGAAAACCTGCCGCATGAATTTTCTACCGGGAATGTCATCAGCAATACTGATTTTGCCCTGCCCGAACTTGGTCTGAACCTGGATGTCCTCGAAGCTGACTTGATTCATCAAGCCTTATCCAGAACCCAGGGTAACCGCAGCAAATCTGCCCGTTTACTGGGCATTTCCCGCGATACCTTATTGTACCGTATACAAAAGCATGGTTTGGCAACACATTAAACCGTTTTGATCTTTTCTTTTCATTTTTGGTAACTATACCGCAAGTTTTGTCTTTCCGATTGAAACGAGGAATCTTAAGTGTGGACTCATCGTGCTAATGAAAGATTTCTCCCGCGGGTCGAAATGACAGTTAGTAAGAAATTGATTACAGTTGTTGATGTGCCTTGGGTTTCTTTCCATACCGATCAACAATCTACATTCTTATTTTGAAACAGGCTGAATCGTTACCGTGAAGCCAATAATCCAATTGAACTTGACACATACATTGGACAGAGATTAGCCGCCATTTTTATGCAATGATTGTTATGCTGTTAATTAAACCTAAATTATTCGCAGCCATTGTACTGTGACATTGTCACTCCGGCCTGCTGCCCTTAATACCGCCATACGCGCCTGTTTCATTAAATCCTTTTTACTTATTCCTTTCTGTGCCAAACGTTGAAATTCATGTGGTTTGGTGAATTCCCAAAAACCATCACTGCATAATATAAATGTTTCCCCGGTTTTTGGCGCTGAAAAAAGCTTGATGTCCGGTTTATGGTTCTTCAATACATTGATGCTGCGGGTCAATTGATTTTGTTCCGGGTGGACACCCATTTGCAATTCACTCACAGCTCCGTCATCACGCAAACCCTGGGTCACGGAATGGTCCCGGGTACGCCAAATAATTTGCTCCCGATTCATACGATATATACGGGAATCCCCGCAATGCGCGGTTACCAGAAAATCCTTATTCAGGAATAAAATCGCGCACGTCGTATGCGCTTCAGATGCTACGCTATCGCCAGCAAACGCCTCTAACATCATATCAATCGCGGCATCCACCCAAGCATCCATTATCTGCTCAGGATTTTCCTTAATATTGGCGCTGTATTCCGGCGCCAACTGAATCAGGCTATGACAAAAATAGCTGGATGCACGCTCTCCTGCCTGGTGTCCACCCAACCCGTCAGCAACGACAAATAACGCATAATCCTCATTAATGAGATGCATCATATAATCTTGATTGCTTTCCCGGTTACCAACCGATGTTAACTGATAAAATTCTAATTGCATGCGGGTATCAAAGCAGCGGCGCTAATCTTGCCTGCCGCATTATTAATTTAAGATCTTTGATGGCTTGCGCTAAACCTGAGAACACCGCCCGGGAGATAATAGCGTGACCGATATTTAATTCGGCCAATTCGCTAATGCGGCATATTGCCTCAACGTTATGGTAATTCAATCCATGTCCGGCATTAACTTTTAAGCCGGCACTATTTGCGTAAGCCGCAGCTTGTTTGATCCGTTCCAGCTCTTTTTCACGCAGTACACCTGAGTCTGAATCCGCATAGCAACCGGTATGCAATTCCACAACCGGCGCGCCCGCCTTAACGGCTGCATCAATTTGAGATTTGTCCGGATCTATAAATAAAGAAACCTCAATACCGGCTTCAGTCAATTGTCCACAGGCACTAGTCATCCACGCTATTTTACCGGCAACATCAAGACCGCCTTCTGTTGTCAACTCCGCCCTTTTTTCAGGCACCAAACAACAGGCAAAAGGTTTTACTTTTTTGGCAACTGCAAGCATTTCATCGGTAACTGCCATTTCCATATTTAAACGTGTCTGCAATATTTCCTGCAACAAATATATATCTCTGTCCTGTATGTGCCGGCGATCCTCACGCAAATGCGCCGTTATCCCATCAGCTCCCGCTTCTTCTGCAAGCAAGGCAGCCTGGACGGGTTCAGGAAACGGAGTACCTCTCGCCTGCCGTAATGTCGCAATGTGATCTATATTCACACCTAATAAAATCATAGCTTCCTTATTGTCTTTTGTCGGTTATTTTTTACCTTAAAAAAAGGCTTCTCTTCAGAAACTTTTAAAAAAGGATACAGCTTATTGATTTCTTGAGCTTTCTGCAACAGGGATATTGCAGCAGAGCTTACATGATTCGGGATACGGGAAAGGCATTGGCAATTATTGCATCTGCTTTGCCAGTACCTTCTGTTTCGCTTTCACTTTGGGAAGCCGTAGTCATATCTGCAGGCACGTTAATATGCTTGCATACTTCGGCAATCATTGCACGACTTTGTAATTTACGTCCTTGTAAATGGTAATCAATAACTGTTCTCATCAGTTTTTTTGATTCCTTCAATATTTTTTTGTCATTAAACTTTCTAGCCTGTATTGCTCTTAATGTTAAACCGCTAAACGCGGCATTTGCTGATTCAACAGGCCCCTGATCGGCACGGAATTGGTAAGTTTTCCCCTCTTCTACGGGTTTATTATTGACAACATCATGTAAAAGCTGCAACCCATAACCAACATTTTCCAGTAAATTCAGCTCAAATAATCTTAAGGCCTGTTCAATTTCCGGCTGTTTTAATGAATTAAGGCACTGCCTGTAATCCTCAAATACCTGTGGATGGGGGTCTGAGTAAAACAAAAAATGCATGATCAGTTCATTAATGTAAAAGCCTGAATAAATCGATAACCCTTTAAGCATTAGGTTTGGATCATTGAGTTCAACCTGTGTCAGGGTTTTCAAATCTGATTTGCCCGTAAATGAGACCAGCAACGGAACAAAAGGCTGTAACAAACCAGCCGTTTTTGATTTTACCTGCCGCACACCTTTAGCCAACACGGAAACCCTGCCAAAATCCCGTGTAAGAAGATCAACGATCAGGCTGGTTTCCCTATATCTTCTGCTTTTTAAAATAAATGCAGGTTGTGTATGTACAGCTGTTGAATGAGTATTGTATGACAAATTTATCCTCTTCACGCTATATTATACTTCACACGACCACCCTTGCGGCTTTCTATCATGATCCTAAATAAATCAATTGAATCAGGGTTTATAGTGCAAAGTATTGATTCCACAGCACTTCAAAAAAAATCCCCGTTTTACCTATGGATGAAGCTAAGATTTTTTAAAGCACTGTGAAACTAGCAACTTGCGCTATAATGACGTTCTCAACTGATTTTATTAGGATGATGAGTTGCCAATAGCAACTTGCTGAAACAGTTGCATTGTCCGCTATGCAGCTGTTTCAATACTTTGAACTCGAACAATCGCCGCGTTGTAGATTCCACAATGGTATCCGCGAAGCCTATTAAAAAAATGCAAACCCCCGCAAAGAAATCATCAATCGCTGAAACCAAGGCTTTGCAGACTACGCTCGTTATCAGACCAGTCTTTCTTTAATTTGACCCACAATTGCAGATAAACCTTCTTGGCAATCAGTTTTTCTATATCCCTCCTCGCTTCCATACCTACTTGCTTCAACATACTACCCTGTTTACCGATGATTATATTTTTTTGTGAGCTCCGTTCAACCCAGATAATGGCATAAATCTTTACTATTTTCGGTTTGTCTTCATAACGCTCTATATCAACGGTCAAGGCATAAGGCAACTCATCTCCCAGTCTGCGGGTGAGCTTTTCACGCACTATTTCCGCCGCCAGAAAACGCTCCGGCCGGTCCGTAATCTGGTCCTCTGGATAAATAGCGTCTCCAGTAGGCAAGCATTGTAAAATCAACTGCTCCAGTTTGTCGAGATTGATTTGTTTTAATGCGGAAACCGGCAGCATATGTTTAAAAGGATATTTTATTTGGGCCTGTGCAAAAAACGCCAGAATTTCCTGCTTGTCCTTAATTCTGTCAATTTTATTAACTACCAGAAACACCGGTAGCCCGGCCCGTTTAAGCTTGTTAAAAATCACCTCATCATAATCATTCCATGACAATTTATCGATCAACCATAAAACCAGGTCCACACCCAGCAAGGAAGTGTCCGCGGTACGATTGAGATAACGATTTAACGCCCGTTTTTCATTATTATGCATGCCCGGTGTATCTAAATAGATGACCTGACCCGTTGCTGAAGTGTTAATACCCAGAATACGGTGTCGTGTAGTTTGCGGCTTCCGGGAAGTTATACTGATCTTTTGACTCAGCAAATGATTCATCAGCGTTGACTTCCCCACATTGGGCCGGCCTATAATAGCTGCAAAACCGCAATTCACTTGTTTTCCTTTTCTAAAATTTTTAACATTTCTTCAGCAGCAGTTTGTTCAGCTTTCTTTCTCGAACTGCCTTTGCCTGTTGCAGCCTGGGCAATCAATGAAATTCGGCATTCAATTTGAAAAGTCTGTTCGTGTGGTTGGCCGGACATGGTTAATAAGTTATAGTCCGGCAATTCAAGTTTCCGGGATTGCATGTATTCCTGTAACCGTGTTTTTGGATCTTTCAGCCAATTATCCAGCGTAATTTTTTCAATTCTTTCAGCAAACAGCTGCAAAATCCATTGCCGGCTTTTTTCTATGCCCTGGTCATTGTTTAGTGCCCCGATAATGGCCTCAAGCGCATCGGATAAAATTGAATCCCGCCGAAAACCTCCACTTTTTAATTCGCCTGAACCCAGGATCAAATAGTCTCCTAAATTTAGCTCTCTTGCCAGACCAGCCAAAGATTCCTGGTTCACCAGACTGGCCCGAAAACGGCTTAAAACACCTTCACTGGCTGCGGGAAATTTATCATACAGCTTTTCCGCGATTACAAAACCCAAAACTGAATCCCCTAGAAACTCCAATCTTTCATTATTTTTCGCATCGGCACTCCGATGCGTTAACGCCATTTTAAAAAGCCGTGGATTTTTGAATTCCAGCCCTAGTTTTTTTGATAAAACCTCTGGCTTTCTAATCACGATTCACCTGCTTCAAACATTTCATCAAATTCAACCAATACACTTAAATTTCCAGCAATATTTTCGATAACTTCATATTGAACTTCAACGCGTAGATAATTGCCGTTTTTAGTGATTTTGACATCACTATCTTTGACCCGATCTACATAATTCAAATTAAACCGTTTATTCAACAGTACTTTGACTTCATGTCTGCTCTTTTTTTCAATGTCGGTAGTCTGCTGCAAAGCGGCCAACGCACTCTGCACTCTGCTGTTATTAATATAAATGGGTGCTATTTTTAAAACCAGCAGGGTAAAAAATGCGATTAACCCTAAAATCAGAGCGACTGAAATCAGCGTTAAGCCATGCTCCCGTTCATTTACTTTCATCTTAACCACCGAAATATTTTGTTTAATACACCCTAAGTTTAGGAGCTTTCCTATATATTCCAAGCGAAGCTGAAGCCAGATGAATTTTTTCGAAGGGATCAGTCGATTACTTTCTATTGAGTAATCGCTTATTACTCCGCGCGATACGATACCTTGCAAAACGCTATAAAACGCTGTTAATGAAATATGACCGGGAGTAAAACAAATAGAGAAAACTAACTTTTAAATCAGAAGTAACTTTAGATAAATAAATTGCATACTACAAAAGAATTACCTCACCCGGTCGGGATAAAGACATAGATTTATAGAGTATGCTGAGGTATGAAACGCATCATGAGAGATTGATGCGCTTCCTGCGTCAGGATCCTATAGGATCATTATTTTGAAGGCGTGCCGATCAGTACAACATTTCAATGCTTCAATTTACTTCAGAACTGTGCCGATGCGATTAAAACCAATCCCTTTATTTTGCCAATCCCAACTCATCCAGATAAAAAAAGCCTTACCAACCAGATTCTTTTCAGGCACCGTCCCCCAGTAACGGCTGTCATTACTGTTGTCCCTATTATCGCCCATGACAAAATAATGGCCCTCGGGTACAACATAAACCCCTTCTACCGAAGGCGCGCCGGGAAGACGTAAAATATCATGCTCAACGGTCTCTAAATTTTCCAATATCAGTTCAGCGCCTGTCATATTTTTACCTTGTCCAATACCTTGATAACGCCCCAGTGATAAATCTTTTATATGTTTTCCATTGATATACAACTGCTTGTTATAATAGGCTATTTTATCGCCCGGCAAACCTATGACCCGTTTTATGTAATCAACTGACGGCTGTTTAGGATAACGAAAGACAATGATATCACCCCGTTTTGGGGTATTTAATTCAATCAATTTGGTGTTGATTACCGGCAGGCGGATACCATAGGTGAATTTATTAACGAGAATAAAATCACCTATTAATAAGGTTGGCATCATGGAACCGGAAGGAATACGAAAAGGCTCCACCAGAAATGACCTTAACAGCAATACAATTAACACGATCGGAAAAAATGACCGGGCATATTCCACCAGAATCGGTTCCCTGGCAGCCTCCTGCTCACTAGCAGCAAGCTCCTGTTCACCTGTCACATACTTTAAAAAAAGTATATAACCACCCCAAATTGTACCGGTTACTACAGTAGCGGCAAGCAGAAAAAAAGAAAAATCGTAGTCCATAATCGTTATTTTTTAAGTTTACAAATCCTGTCTCCAGGGCCTAATGCCCAGGAAAATACAATGGGTCAATCCCAAGGTTTATGCCTTATAACAGCTTCCGGTGTTAAGCCATACTTTAATACGCTTCACACTCAATAACACCCCATTCCAACATCTGTTTATTACGCTAAGCGTTGTTATAAGGTGTTGAAATCAATTACCATTCCCGCTACCTTTACGCTTGTCCCAGCACCAATCCATCCCCTATAGCGAGGTATTCTTAAGGGTGAAGAGTCTACGCAAAACGCATTAACCGCTAGCAAGCAATTCATTTATCCTTATTAACCTGCAGCACCGCTAAAAAAGCATCTTGCGGAATCTCAATACGGCCTACCTGCTTCATCCTTTTCTTACCGGCTTTTTGTTTTTCCAGCAGTTTTTTCTTGCGTGTGATATCCCCACCATAACATTTAGCCGTAACATTTTTCCGCATGGCTTTCACGGTGGAACGCGCAATGATCTTTGCCCCAATCGCTGCCTGAATAGCAACCTCATACATTTGTCTCGGGATTAAATCCTTCATCCGTTCTACCAGATCACGCCCACGATTTTGACTTAAATCCCGGTGTACAAGCACAGACAGCGCATCAACCCGGTCACCATTGATTAATATATCGAGTTTTACCAAGGCTGCGGGCTGAAAGCGTTTAAACTCAAAATCGAACGAAGCAAAACCACGGCTGACAGACTTCAACCGATCAAAAAAATCCAGAACCACTTCACTCAATGGTAATTCATAGCTGAGAGAAACCTGATTGCCCAAATATTGCATTTGCTTCTGCACACCGCGTTTTTCAATACATAAGTTCATGACGCCGCCCAGATAATCCTGCGGCAAAAGAATATTGGCCTGGATGATTAGCTCACGTATTTCTCTGATCGTACCCACGTCAGGCAATTTCGCAGGATTATCAACCATAATTATTTGTTTGGCATTGGTTTCAACTTCATAGATTACAGTTGGCGCTGTCGTAATCAAATCAACTTGGTATTCCCGCTCCAAGCGTTCCTGAATAATTTCCATGTGCAGCATACCCAAAAAACCACAGCGAAAGCCGAACCCTAAGGCGGTCGAAGTTTCCGGTTCAAATTGCAATGCGGCGTCATTTAAACGCAGTTTATTCAAGGCATCGCGTAAATTTTCGTAATCATCCGAACTTACTGGATAAAGACCCGCGAAAACCCGCGGCTGTACCGTTTGAAATCCCGGCAAAGCCGCTATAGCAGGACTATCCGTTGCGGTAATCGTATCACCCACCGGTGCACCAAATATATCTTTAATACTGGCTTCAATAAAACCCACTTCACCAGTCTGCAGTATATCTTTTTCCTGCCTTTTAGGCGTAAACACACCAATACGTTCGGCAAAAAAGGTTTTACCGGTCGACATCATGGTGAATTTTTGTTTCCTGCGTAACGTGCCATTCACGACTCTGACCAGTGAAATGACCCCGGTAACTATCAAACCAGGAATCAATAATCAAGGCCTGTAGAGGAGCTTCGTTATTTCCTTCGGGTGGTGGAACCAGCTCAACGATTTGCTCCAGTACATCATCAATTCCAAAACCGGTCTTCGCACTTATTGGAATCGCATGCTCAGCCGGGATGCCGATCACTTCTTCAATCTCCCGCATTACCCGTTCTGGTTCGGCAGATGGCAGATCAATTTTGTTCAGTACCGGAATAACTTCAAGACCCTGCTCTATCGCAGTATAACAATTGGCCACACTTTGCGCTTCTACACCTTGTGCGGCATCGACCACTAACAAAGCGCCTTCACAGGCGGCAAGCGAACGGGAAACCTCATAAGAAAAATCAACATGCCCTGGCGTATCGATAAAATTTAATTTATAGGTCTCGCCGTTCCTGGCCTGATAATTCAGCGTAACGCTCTGCGCCTTTATGGTAATACCCCGCTCTCGTTCAATGTCCATTGAATCAAGTACCTGCGCATCCATTTCCCTTTCCGACAAGCCACCGCAGTATTGAATAAACCGATCTGCCAGGGTTGATTTTCCATGATCAATATGCGCAATGATGGAAAAATTTCGTATCTGTTGTAAATCCACGTATCATTTGTTGATTTTGAGCGCTAAAAAAACCGGATTGCCGCGCCGTTGAATTAATACAGCAATCGACTGCCCAGCAGAAAGTTGCTCGACTATTTTATCAAACTCATCAACATTACGAACAACATTGTTCTGAATGCGCAAAATTACATCACCCCGTTGTATACCTGCATTTCTGGCCGGTCCGGCTTTGACTTTCTGTACCAGTACGCCATTTTTCATAACTTGAAACTGCTCTCGCTGTTCAGCGGTCAATTCAGACACAACCAACCCCAAACGGTTCACCGTTGTGACCCCCGGATTTGTTCCAGCCAGTTTTAATTCGTCCGGCTCAGGCAACAGTCCAACACGTACCTTCACAGTTTTCACATCACCCTGCCTGATAATTTTTACTTGTGAGTTTTCACTGATCTGACTCATCCCGACCAGCGGCGGCAATTCTGAAGAAGTCTCGATTTCCTTGCCATTAAATTCCACGATGATGTCGCCAATCTGGAGACCACCTTTTTCTGCCGGGCTGTCAGGCATGACTTTCGCCACCAGGGCGCCATGCGGTCTTTTCATACCAAATGACTCAGCGAGTTCACGCGTGACATCCTGTATTTGAACACCCAGCCAACCGCGGGAAACCTTGCCACTTTTTTTAATTTGCTGAACAACATTCAGGGCAACATCAATAGGGATGGCAAATGAAACGCCTGCGTAACTACCGGTCCGGGAATATATTTGTGAATTTATGCCGATAACCTTACCCTCCATATTAAACAAGTGCCCCCCCGAATTACCGGGATTAATGGCCACGTCGGTCTGAATAAATGGCACATAGTTATCACCAGGCAAACTGCGTCCTTTAGCACTGACTATTCCGGCCGTCACTGAATGATCAAAACCGAACGGCGTCCCAATTGCTAACACCCATTCCCCCACTTCAAGTTCTTTTGCCGAACCCAGTTCAACAACCGGTAAATCATCAGCGTCCACTTTCAGCAAAGCGACATCGGAACGTGGATCAGAACCTATTAATTTTGCTTCCAGTTCGCGGCGGTCGGTAAGTTTTACAATGATTTCATCGGCATTTCTTACCACATGGTTATTGGTTAATACATAACCGTCATGCGAAATAATAAATCCTGAACCTAATGATTTTGTCTCATGCGGAACATAACCCCGTCCCGGCCCTTGAAAAAAATGCTTGAACAATTCATCAAGTTGCGGAGCGCCTTCCGGAAGCTCTGGCATCTCCTGCATCTTTTCCGTTTCAGGTGGCTTTTGCACGGTACTGATATTCACTACGGCCGCACCACTGCGTTTCACTAATTCTGTAAAGTCCGGCAATTGCGCGCTGGCGATATTTTGCCAACTCAAAAAAGTCACTAAAATAAAAGAAAAATTCAAATACTTGAGCATAAAACCTCCCTTAATACCCATAAAAATTAAAAACGTTGTAACTATTCAACATCTTGGCCAGTTAGGATGCAGGTCATGGATTGATCGGCACACTTGCATACGGGCCCATCAGCTCTGCTACAACATCTCTGCTGCAGAAAACTTATAAATCAATAACCTGCACTCTACTTGAACAGGGTGCTGAATGGCTACAAAATGTTATACAAAAGCCCCAGGCTAAAATTAAAAACTCCCAGGCTCTATTAATTAAGCTTTCAACCAGAAACGGCGAAAACAATTCCAACACAAGAAATGCTCTTAACTAAGGGCAATAATTCATTGCGTTTCGGGAAATTACGCAAATTTCCCTTAGCGAAAACGTCCTGTAAGAACGTTCTCAAAAAAACCAGTGTATAAAAAAATCTGAAGAAAATGGCCAGTAGCGCCTATTTTTTATAATCGTCTAAGCAAAATCTTAGCGAATATTATTAATTCATCCATCAGTATAAAGTAAAAAAGACTCTACCTATAGAAAACTAGAAAAAGCACAACATGACATACTATTGAGATCTAGGCGTCTTAACCTCAATGCCATCAGCTATATATTTTAACGTCCGGGTGGGAACTTCACCCATCACGGTTATCTTGTAATCATCAAGCATACGATAATATGAACTTACAGCGCCTGCATTCTGTTGGCCTTTTTGATTTTTTTCAGTCGCTTTTTCAAGATAGACGGATACCGATGAAAAACCGTCACTGAGTAAAAAATGGTCCACCGGCAACCCGGCAGGATGCAAACGGCGGCGGGTAAAAAAAACAGTTTTGAATCCGGCAGGTATTGTTTTCAATACGAATTTTGCCTGCTCCGGCGCCAATGGTTTAAATTCTTTTATACGCTGTGCATAGCTGGAGTGTTGGGTAGTCAGTTCTTTTATGGGAAGTGAATCTACAACTTTTAAATCAATAAACACCACCTGATCTAAAATATTTCCCCGTACATTAAGCAACTCAAATTTTAAGGGTAATTTATTTTTAATGCCAACCCAGACTTTTCTGGTAAACCGGAAGTTATCACGCGGAATAATAACCACCACCCTGGCTGGCATCATTGCGATGACAGCCGGTTCACCCAACGAAAATGAATAAAACTGTTCCGCGGCAACTAAATCATTCGGTACATCCATCAAAAAAGAGCGCCGAGAAGGACGGTGGTCAATTATCACCTTACTGGTATCAAGAAAGACGCATTTCACCTGTTTGGAGGATCTGAAAACTTCACGCAGGGGTGAATTTAATGAGACCAAACGCTCCTGTTCACGTCCCGCCTTTGCCGCATGATATAATTTTAAGGTCTCCAGCTCGCCATTTCGATACAGTGCGAGCGTTCCCTGATAATTGAGCTGGCTCATTGCGCGGGTCATTTCGGCCAGTAATTGTCTGGCGCCATTACCCGCATCAGCTGCAAGCACATTGCCTGTACAGATTAACAGCAGGTATAGCAAAACCTGGTTGCTTAATACCTGCCGATCCATTTAAGGCTGTCCGTATCCTGCTAATCTTGCATAAGGGTGAATCGTAGGTTCTGCAATATATAAACTGCCGCGGTGCGCCTGTAGATATTCATTAAATCTTGCATCAACCGGTTGCATTAAAGGCACTTCCTCAACCTCCTGAGGTTGCGTTGATTGCCTGCCGGCATCAGCAACCACCATGCTTTGCCGGCCATTCTCCGAACCATTGGAGACATCCCGCAATACCAGGACAGTGACAATGGCAACTGAGGCTGCAACGGCTAAAGCTGATGAAATCAGTAAGTTGTTAAAACTACTTTTTTTTGGTATCAGAAAACTGGGTTCCTGGGCTATCTGTTGACTGATTTTTTTTACAAAATCCGCATCCGCTAGTACTGCCTTTTTACGGGTCATTACCGCTCTTGTTAATTCAAATCGCCGCATTTTTTCTTCGACTTCCGGTCGATCTTTCAGAATCCGCAGTAAGCGAAGCGAATCCTCCCTTGACAGTTCATCATCAATGAATTGGGAAATTAGTTGATTTATCTCATCATGCATCAATAATCACCGTGTTTCGAGCAAAGGTTGTAATTTATTGTCTATGGCTTCACGCGCTCTGAAAATACGCGAGCGTACAGTCCCCACCGGACATTCCATTGTTTGCGCTATTTCTTCGTAACTCATTCCTTCAAATTCCCTCAGCATGATAGCCACGCGCATATCCTCGGGTAACTTATCAATAGCTGACTGAATCGCATTAATAATTTCATCATTTAATAATTCACGTTCCGGTGTGTCCAGGCCTTTTAATTGTGGTAAATTCTGGACCTGTTCGGCCTCATAAACATCTACTTCAAATTCTGTATGCCGTCTTGCCCGTGAAACAAGATAGTTTTTTGCAGTATTAATTGCGATACGGTACAACCAAGTGTAAAAAGCACTGTCCCCGCGAAAGTTTCCAAGCGCACGGTAAGCTTTGATAAAAGCTTCCTGAGCAATATCCTGGGCTTCGCTGGGGTCTTTAACATAACGGTTGACCAGCAAAATTATTTTATGTTGGTACTTTCGAACTAAATGATCGTAAGCGGTTTTATCGCCTGACTGGACTTTTTCCACTAATTCCTGATCGAGTAATTCACTTGCCCTGGTATGACCTTTCACAGATACTCTTTTATGATTGAATGGACAGCATTAAACAGCATAAGTTCTAAACGCGCCAAATATTTTACTACCGTTTCAATTTTTATAAAAAAAAGCTTAAGCTAAGCACTAAACAAAACAGAGCATTAAGATGTTTTTATCATCAAAACAGCAGCAATTTTTAAAAATCTATGCCAAATAACAAAAGTTACGATGTATTAATTATAGGCAGTGGTGGCGCAGGCCTTAGTTTAGCACTAAAACTGGCAGATCATGCCCATGTCGCCGTTTTATCAAAATTTGCATTAACGGAAGGCAGTACTTATTACGCTCAGGGCGGCATTTCTGCAGTACTGGATGCACAGGACTCGATTGCTTCACATATTGACGACACGATCAATGCGGGGGCCGGCCTTTGTGATCCGGAAATCGTAAAACTAACGGTTTCCAATGGCAAAAGAAGCATTGACTGGTTAAGTAAACAAGGGGTTTCATTTACCGAACGGCAGAGTAAAAGCGGACAAATTGAATTGCATCTTAATCAGGAAGGCGGACATTCTCATCGCCGCATCGTGCATAGCGCGGATGCTACAGGTAAAGAAGTCTCCCTATCACTGATTCAACAAGCTAAAAAACACCCTAGTATAGATCTCTATGATCATCATAATGCCGTGGATTTAATTACCGCAAAAAAGCTCGGCCTTGCTGAACAAAAAATACTGGGCGCCTATGTTTTAGATACCCAAAGAGATAACATCAAATCAATAGCCTCATCTATCGTTGTTTTAGCGACCGGCGGTGCAAATAAAGTTTATCTTTATTCCACCAATCCACATATATCCACAGGCGATGGTATTGCGCTGGCCTGGCGTGCAGGCTGCCGTATTGCCAACATGGAATTTATGCAGTTTCATCCTACCTGTCTCTATCATCCGGAAGCCAGTTCTTTTCTAATATCAGAAGCGGTTCGTGGCGAGGGGGGTAAATTATTGTTACCTGATGGCACAACCTTCATGCATCGTTTTGATAGCCGAGGGGAGCTCGCACCCCGGGATATTGTTGCCCGGGCTATTGATCACGAAATAAAGAAGCGTGGTATTGATTGTGTGTATCTGGACATCAGTCATAAACCGACAGAATTTATACGCACACATTTCCCAACCATCTATGACCGTTGCCTGTCCTTTAATATTGATATTACTAAAACACCCATTCCGGTGGTGCCCGCAGCTCATTATACCTGTGGCGGCATTTTAACCGACAGTTTTGCCTGCACGGACATACCCGGATTGTATGCCATCGGCGAAACAGCCTGTACCGGTTTACATGGCGCCAACCGTATGGCCAGTAATTCCTTGCTGGAATGTTTAGTCTTTGCCGACCGGGCCAGTCAACATATCCTACAAAAATTACCTGATACCTCGCCCTCTCCAAGCTTACCAACCTGGGATGAATCACAAGTCATCAGTTCCGATGAGGCGGTCGTTGTATCCCATAACTGGAACGAATTAAGACATTTCATGTGGGACTATGTCGGCATTGTCAGAACCAATAAACGCCTGGAAAGAGCAATGCACAGAATTATACTGCTGAAACAGGAAATTGCTGATTATTACGGAAACTTCCGTATAACCAGCGATTTATTGGAATTACGTAATCTCGTGATCGTTGCTGAATTAATCGTCCGTTGCGCACAACAGCGCAAAGAAAGCCGCGGTTTGCACTATACGCTGGATTACCCTGATAGCGATAACAGCAAGCCCCCACAAAATACCGTTTTAACACCGGAAAAATAACGCTAATGCATCGCAACCGCCCGCCTTTTTGCTACCCATTCACCGGGTTTGGCAGCAAAATGTCCTGGGCAAGGCTCACCACATGAGCGACAGGCGCCCGCAGCATCCAGATGCCAATCGGAAAGTTGATACCAGTCACGTCCGATTAACAAGCCTCCACAAGCATGACAATAAGTACTATCGGCCGTTTTGTCATGCACATTGCCCACATAAGCATAGCGGATGCCATTGTTCAGCGCAATACGTCTGGCCGTAATTAATGCCGCCAATGTTGTGTGCGGTTTGTCACGCATTTTCCAATCCGGGTGGAATGCAGAAAAATGCATGGGCACACTCGGCCCCAGATTTTCCATGACCCACCGAGTCATGGCTTCCAGTTCAGCAACTGAATCATTTTCACCGGGAATAATCAAGGTTGTTATTTCCAGCCAAACATCAGTTTCTGCTTTGATATAGGCCAAGGTATCCAGCACCGGCTGCAAATGCCCCCCGGTAATTTTGTGATAAAATTTTTCTGAAAACGCTTTAAGATCTATATTGGCCGCATCCATATGCCGGTAAAAATCGCTTCTTGGCGCCGCACAGACATAACCGGCGGATACAGCAACTGATTTTATACCTTTTTCGTGGCACGCAATCGCAGTATCCACAGCATATTCATGAAAAATGACGGGGTCATTATAGGTAAAGGCCACACTAAGACAGCCCATATCTTCGGCTTTATTGGCGATTTCTCCCGGACTGGCTTTGCTCATTAATGCATCCATTTCCCTGGATTTACTGATATCCCAATTCTGACAAAACTTACAAGCCAGATTGCAACCTGCCGTTCCAAACGAAAACACAGCACTGCCGGGATAAAAATGATTTAGGGGTTTTTTTTCAATGGGGTCAATGGCAAAACCGCTGGAACGACCGTAACTGGTCAGTACAATTTGATGGTTTAGATTTTTCCGGACAAAACACAAGCCCCGCTGCCCTTCACGTAATTTACAGAACCTGGGACAGGTATCACATTGCACCCGGTCGTCGTCAAGCTTATGCCAATAATTCGTTTTTACCGTATCAAATGAAGCCTGCACTAAATTTTCTCCTCAAGAACACTTAAAATCTAAAAAATAATTATTAAACATGGAATTTGTGGCGTTGAATCAGTGAATTAACCTAAATTAATCATTTGAGAACGAAATTATAGTGCAACTATTGATTTCATAGTGAACCGCGCAATCTCATTTTATAGCGATCAACCGAGGTTTTAGGACAATAAAGAAACATCTTCACCAACGAAATACGCTCTTAAAATGAGAGCAAATCAAACAAAGTAAATTCAAGTTTTTTTGAGAAACCTTAGGAGGCTGTCCAAGAATAGACGCCGTAGCGAGGGAA
>Ga0114931_10004560_pt1 | contig 17299 bp, 10 predicted proteins | sample 2SBtaG_FD_89579 | JGI IMG/M metagenome (GOLD analysis project Ga0114931, IMG submission 89579) | Deep subsurface microbial communities from Kolumbo volcano to uncover new lineages of life (NeLLi) - 2SBTROV14_V59a metaG | ecosystem: Environmental > Aquatic > Marine > Volcanic | place: Kolumbo...
CGACCATGCGTAGCTCCCGCGTCCCGCCCGTCCGCGACTGAACAACACGACTGCTCAATGACGAGTATGCCTCCTCCCCTGATCCCCCGCACGGTGCTCTTTGGCAATCCGACCCGGGCGGCTCCCCGACTCTCCCCCGACGGGACCAGGCTGTCCTGGCTGGCGCCGGTGGAAGGCGTCCTGAACGTCTGGGTGGCCACCAGCGGCGGGGAAGATGCGCATCCCGTCACCGACGACCGCGACCGGGGGGTCCGGAGTTACCTCTGGACCTGGGACAGTCAGCACATTCTCTACATCCAGGATCGGGGGGGAGACGAAAACTGGCTGCTCTACCGGACAGACCTGGCTACGAACAACACCGTCTGTCTGACCCCGTTCGACGAGGTGCAGGTCCAGCTCGTCGAATACCATCGCCGGCACCCCGACACGCTGGTCGTCGCCATCAATCGCGACGACCCCGCCGCGCACGACGCCTACCGCCTCGATCTGCCGACCGGCAAGCTCACGCTCGCCGCGCGAAACCCGGGGAACGTGGTTTCGTGGGTTCCCGACGCGGACCTGCAGATCCGGGCGGCCCAGGCCGCCGGTACGGACGACGGCTTCGACCTGCTCGTCCGGGCCGACGAATCGGGAGAGTGGAAGACGCTCGTGCATTGGGGTCCCGAGGATACGCTCACCAGTTCGCCCTTGGGCTTCACCCGCGACGGGCGGGCCCTGCATCTCATCGATTCCCGGGACTGGAACGCCGGTCGGCTGGTCCGCATCGACATCGATTCCGGAAAACGGGAGGTGCTCGCGGAGGATCCGGTCTACGATGTCGGCGCCGTGGAGATCCATCCCGACACGTACGAGGTGCAACTGGTGGCGTTCACCCGGGCTCGCCGGGAGTGGGTGGTGCTCGACCCCACCATCGCCGCCGATGTCGACGCCATCCGTGCGGCCAATCCGGGAGACTTCTCCATCGTCGACCGCACCGCCCGGGACGATCTGTGGATTGTGGGTTATACCAACGACACCCGTCCCCACGCCTGGTATCGCTACCGCAGGGAGACTCGGGCCGCGGAATTGCTGTTCGTGAATCGGCCGGAACTGTCCGACTACGTGCTTGCCCCCATGACGCCGGTGAGTTTTCCCGCACGGGACGGTCTCACCCTGCACGGGTATCTCACCCGCCCGGTGGGCGTTCGGGGGCCCGGACCCCTGGTGCTCGACGTTCACGGCGGTCCGTGGCATCGCGATACCTGGGGGTACGACGCCGAGGCCCAGTGGTTCGCCAATCGCGGATACTCGTGCCTGCAGGTCAACTTCCGGGGATCCACCGGGTACGGCAAGCGTTTCCTCAATGCCGGTGACCGTGAATGGGGCGGCCGCATGCACGACGACCTGATCGATGCCCTCGATTGGGCCATCCGGGAACACATCGCCGATCCGGACCGGGTCGCCATCTACGGCGGGTCCTACGGCGGGTACGCCGCGCTGGTGGGAGCCACGAAGACCCCGGACCGGTTCTGTTGTGCCGTGGACATCGTCGGTGTGAGCAATCTGCTCACATTCATCAATTCGATTCCGCCCTACTGGTCCGCGTATCGGAAGGACCTTTACCGCCGGGTCGGTAACCCCGAGCAGGATGCCGCGTTCCTCCGCGAGCGTTCGCCGCTGACGCACGTCGACAATATCCGCGTCCCTCTCCTGATTGCCCAAGGTGCGAACGATCCACGCGTCAAACGAGAGGAATCAGAACAGATCGTGGCCGCGATGAAGGTGAAGGGGATCGACTACGAGTACCTGCTCTTCCCCGACGAAGGCCACGGTTTTGCCAAACCGGACAACAACCTGAAGTTCTACCGCTCCGCCGAGCACTTCCTGGCGAAACACCTCGGCGGACGGGCTGAGCCCTAGCCGGCCGTCTGGTGTTCGAACACCGCGCGCGAGATCCGGCGCATGATCGACAGGGCCGCCGCATGGTCGTCCAGGCCGCGCACCATCACCACCAGCACATAGGCGGACTGTTCATCGGCGCCCGGATACACGATTGCGGCATCGTGGGCAATGCCGGTGATGGCACCCGTCTTGTGCGCCACGCGCGTGCCCGGAGGCAAGCCGGCCGGAATGCCCTCGTTGAATTCCTGGCGAACCAGGATATCGATCATGTCCGCTGTCGCGGCAGAGTCGGCGACCTCACCGCGCGCCAGGGCCGCCAGCAGGACCCCGAGGTCGCGCGCCGTCGTCGTGTTGTTCATCCCGGCCTCGAACGCAGCGAGGTCCTCGACGCCCCGCAGCACCTCGATCGAGTCCGCTCCAAACGTCCGGCACATGGCCGTGACCCGCTCGGCCTCAGCCAGCGCGACGAGCATGTTGGTAGCCAGGTTGGACGACCGGGTAATCATCCTGGTCACCAGCTGCCGCATCGGGACCGCCATCCCCACCAGAGCATACAGACCCGGGTCACTGTCCGACGTCGAATCGATATCGTAACTCGATCCGTCTGCGATCGACCGGAACCGGGTGGACACCACCAGGGCGCTGTCGAGATCGAACCGTCCCGCTTCGGCATCCCGGAACACCCGCATCATGACCGGCAGTTTCATGGTGCTCGCCGCGTGCATCCGGACGTCCGGCGCAATGAGCAGCGAATCCCCATCCGACAGGCGGCGATAGTAGACACTCACGTCGGCCGGGGCCGCCCGCGCAACCCGCTCGACCCGGACCCGGAACCCCGGCCGGTCGTCGCCCTGGCATGCACTCATCACCATCGCGAGCACCACCCCGGCTCGTCCCGACCGATTCCACCGCCTCGCAGCCTTCACCGATGCCCCGCCTGATCACGTTCACGATGCACCGCCCGGGCCGGACCGCCCGCACGTTCCGGCAATGGTTGGTTCTCGACCGCCCCGAGGTCAAGGGCATGCTGCTCGAGCCGTACGAGGGAGCACCGATCGTCATGGACGGCCGGACCGTGCTCCAACCCGGAGCGGCTGCCCTGTGGTTTGTCTTTCCCGGGCACTGGTACGATGTCGGTCGTTTCCACACCGCGGACGGCGAGTGTACCGGCACCTACACCAATCTCTGCACCCCGGTTCGCATGTCCGGCGACGACTTGTCGAGCGTGGATCTGTTTCTGGATCACTGGTTGGGGGAGGACGGTACCGCCCGATGGCTCGACCTGGAGGAGTGGGAGACCGCCCGCCGGGCCGGACTCATTAATGCCGACTGGGAGCGACACGCCCAACGGGCGCGGACGGCGATCGACGCCGCGACCGCGGGTGGCGAATGGCCTCCGTCAGTCGTGCGGGAATTCAATCTCAGCCAGGCCCGTCTCGTTCGTTCGTAGCTTCAGGCGTCTCCGAGCGCACCGGATGGTCCGGCCGCGTATTCCGCTCGCCCTTCCGCAGCGGCAACGGACGACCCAGAAACAGGATACCTGCCACCACGGCGATCGGCACGACATACCACCAGATCACAAACCCCTCCGCCGGTGCGCATCCGGCTCAATGATCAGTTGCAGAACATCACCGGGATCCACCGTGAGGATGTTTGACAGCGTGCCCCCGGCAGCGATGAAGTTCATCCGCATCCGGAGCTGAGCGTTGTACCACGGGATTCTGAACGTGTCGGTGGTGAACCCGGTCACCGTACCCAGGCGGCGCTCCGTCTGCCCTTGGTAGGCCGCAAAGACGTTGGCATCGTAAAAGTTCTGGTTTTCCACCGTGATCGACACGCTGTCACCGCGGCTCGGCACCGGCCGGCCCATCCTGCCCGGTTGACCGCCACACGCCATCGCCGCCAACAGTGCCATCGCCAGGATTCCGGCCGGGGGGCCGGACACACGGAATGATGTCACGAAATCTCTCCAGTTGGGCTGCCCTCATGGTACCCGCCGGTCCACCCGCCGGTCCGCCCGCCACGCGCGGCCACCGCGGGACTTTGGTCCGGGTCGCAACATTCCGGGTGGGACTGAGCACCTCCTCCCTCGAAACTGTGCTGTCCACACCCGAGTGTCCATGCACGAGCGTCTCGCCGCCCTCCGTTCCCTCTCCCACCTCGCCGCCCTGTTCGAGACGCTGGGCTTTGAGCCGGATCCCGCACCCTCGGGAACCGGTCCTGCCCCGGTTGCGCGACAGAACGGCTTCCGCATAATAGGGGCGCTCGCCCCCGACGCCCCCGCTCGCGCTACGGCCCTCGCCCGCGAACTCGCCCGGACCCTCGGCATCGGGCTCGTCGCCGTCCTCAACCCGGGGTGTGAACTCGCCCTTGCCGCTCCCCGCACCGGACTGCCGGGGGTCACCCGCGTCCTGCGCGTGCCCCTTCCCACCCCGCCCACTCCCACCCTGGATCTCCTCTGCCGTCTCGCCCCGCACCCCGACGAGAACGGCCTGGTTCTCGCGCTCCGTATCGATGGAATCCTCGCCTCCGAGGTCGCCGGTGAACGCTTCTTCACGGCACTCCGGCAGCTGCACGTCAGAATGGCCGCCACGCTCACCCGGGGAACGGTGGGCGAACGACACCTCCTCGCCCTCCTCCCGCTCACCCGAGTGCTGTTCCTGTATTTCGTCCAGGCCAAGGGCTGGCTCGATGGCCAACCCGATTATCTCCGATGCCTCCTGGACCACACCCTCTCGAAACGACGGCGGTTCCATCGTGACGCGCTCGATCCCCTCTGTTTCGGCACCCTCAACCGCCCGGCCACGGATCGAAAGACCGGCGTTGCCTTGTTCGGTCGGATTCCCTACCTGAACGGTGGCCTGTTCGAACCGCACCCGGTCGAACGGCGTCTCGGGCCGGCCCGATTCGACAACGCGCTCTGGCGGGACGCCTTTGACGGCGTGTTCGAGCGATTCCGGTTCTGCGTCCGCGAATCACATGAAGTCGATGCCATCGCCCCCGATATGCTCGGTCGCGTCTTCGAACGCGTCATGGCCTCCGGTCATCGGCGCGAGACGGGCACGTTCTACACGCCGGAACCGCTCGTGCGCCAACTGGTCGCCGAAACGTTCACCGTCAGCCTGACCCGGGCGGGCGGCCTTGACCCCGAGGTGGCGGCCGGTCTCCTGCGCGGCCGGCCCCCTCCCCGAACGATACACGCGGCCGCCCGACGTGCCGTCAACGCACTGGCGGTTCTCGATCCCGCCGCCGGCTCCGGTGCCTTTCTCCTTGGGGCCCTCGATGCCCTGACCGCCATGCACGGTGCGCTGCGACAGACTCCCGTCCCGCGTTCAAGACTCCGGCGCCACATCCTGCGGCACCAGCTCTTCGGGGTGGATCTGAACCCCGTGGCCGTCCGTCTCGCCGAGCTGCGACTCTGGCTCGCCGTCATCACCGACGACCCCGCCACCGTGGATGGTCCCATCGAACCGCTGCCCAATCTGAACGGCGTGGTGCGACAGGGAGATACGCTCATGGAATCAGGGGGATTGGGAACATGGTCGGCCACCCTTCCGGTCCCGGCCGCCTCCGTTTCCTCATCGCTCACCACGGCCGTGCGGCACGCCCGGCACCGACTCTTCGATGCGCGGGGTGCGGAACGCCGGGTCGCCCTGCAGGCGTTGCAACGCATCGAGACGAAGATGGTGCTCGACCTTCTCGAACACACCGCGTCACACCTCACTGCCCGAATCGCAGAGCTCCGTGACCTCCGCACCACCCCGGATCTGTTCGGCCAGCCGCAGGGCTGGACCACAGACCAGCGGCGCGCGTACCGCACCCACCTCGCCCATCGTCGCACCGTCCGTCGCCTGGTCCGGCGGGTGCAAGACGGTCACCTGCCGTTCTTCTCGTTCGCCGTCCACACGCCGGATGTGATCGCCCGCGGCGGCTTCCCGGTCGTGCTCGGGAATCCGCCCTGGGTGCGCGCCGAGCGGCTCCCGGCCGGGCTGCGCGCAGCGCTGCGCGACCGGTTCGATTGGTGGACGGCCTCAGGGGAAGGATCCGGGTACGCCCACCTGCCGGATCTCGCGGTGGCGTTTCTGGAACGCGCGCTCGCGCTCACCCGCCCCGGCGGAACACTCGGGTTCCTGTTGCCCGCCAAGGTGACCACTGCAGGCTACGGAAAGGCGATGCGCGAAGCCCTTGCGCGAAACCACACCCTGGAACTCGTCGCCCGCGTGGCCGATCGCCCCGAGACCCGGTTCGGAGCCACGGCATACCCCCTCGCCCTCATCGCTACCCGCACGCCACCCACTCCGCGCCATCGGCTCCGAATCGGCCTGGGCGGCGCACCCGTGCTCCGCCAGAAACGGCTCGGGTCCGAACGATGGGCACTCGTCCCCGAGGCCACGGCGCGAGCCCTCGATCGGTTCGCCCGTTCCGGCCGCTCGCTCCGGGAACTGGCTCCCCCGTCGGTGGGACTCAAGACCGGAGCCAACCGTATCTTCGTCGGGACGGAACTGCGACGCACGCGCCGGTCCGTGACCCTGTCGGTCGGAGGCGAGGAACTCGACGTTCCGCTTCGGTACGTCCGTGACGTTCTGCGCGGCCAGGATGTCACCCCGTTCGGCATGGAACAACGGCGGGTGATGCTCTGGACACTCCACCGCGACCGCCCTCGCACCCACCTCCCCTCGACCCTGGTCCGATACTTCACCCGCCACCGCCGGGCACTGGAGCGCCGGGCCGACTATCGCCCGGACCGCGACCAACCATGGACCGTGTTCCGGATCCGGGCCGCGCTCGCCAGCCACCGGGTCGTGTGGCCCGACATCGCCCGCCGTCCCCGTGCCGTTGTCCCCGAACCGGGACCTCACTCGCCGGTGCCGCTCAACTCCTGCTATGTCGCCCCGACCCCCGACCGTAACACGGCCCTGCTCATCGCGGCCGTCCTGAACACCACGTGGGCCGCCGCCTTCACACAGGCCCGCGCCGATGAAGCCAACGCCGGGTACCGGCGCATGAATGCCGCGGTCATCGGCGCCCTCCCCATTCCCGGACCATCCCCGGCTACGGATCGGGTCATCACCCTCAGCCGACACGCACACCATGAAGCCAGCTGCCCGACAACGCTCGACGAGGCCGTGGCCGACGCCCTGGAACTTCCCGCCTCCACCCGTCGTAACCTCCAGTCCCTCGCCCACGATCACCGCTGACCAGCTTCACGTCGTTCACGAACCCGCGCGTTGGATCACCACGCTCGGTCCTCGGATGGCGGGAGGCGATGCCGTGCGGTGTCTCTGCGCCATGCTCGCCGTCCCCGGTGAAACCGGTGACGCGCCCCCGCCCGACTGGCTGCTCCCCCATCAAGCCACCGCCCTCGCCCGTCTGCGCCCCACCCTGCGTACGTTCGGCGGCGCCATCCTCGCCGACGCCGTCGGGCTCGGCAAGACCTTCGTGGCCCTGGCCCTCGCGCGGGACTATCCACGCGTGCTGGTCGCGGCCCCGGCCCATCTGTGTCATCAGTGGCGTGACGAGGCGCGCACCCGGAGTATCGACATCACCACCGTCAGTCACGCCCATCTGAGCCGCGGAGCCACCCTGCCCCGGGTCGATCTCCTCATCGTCGACGAAGCGCACCGGTTCCGAAACCCCGGCACCCGTCGCTACGACACTCTCGTGCGCACCGTCCGCGGCGCCCACGTCCTGCTGGTCACCGCCACGCCGCTCGTCAACGGACCCGGCGATCTCCTCAACCTCCTGCGAATCTTCCTTCCTGATTCGGCCCTCGGGTACCTCGGTTATGCTTCCCTCGAAGCCCTCCGTCTTCAACCGACGCCGGCTTCGACCCCTGTTGCCCCCCTGATCATCGCGCGATCGGGCGCCACGATCCCAACCCCGTCAGTCGCGTCCCGGCCGAGTGCCGTCGATCACCCGGCCGTGGCGGTGGCACCGCTGACCACCGCCCACCTCATCCCGGTCCTCGCCGCCATCGACCGCCTGCGGTTCCCCGCGTTCGACACCGACAGTGCCGCGTCCCTCCTCCGCCAGCACCTCATCCATCGCCTCGCCTCATCCGTCGCCGCTGCACGCCAGACCCTCCAACGACACCGGGCCTATCTCCAACGAGCCCTCCAGCATGCACGGCACGGCCGCGACCTTCCCCGGCGCGAGGCGCGACGCATCTTCGGGCCCGACGATCTGGCCCAGGGCGAACTGTTCTCTCTCCTCCACCCGGCACCGCCCGGCCGCCGCCGCAACCGCGTACCCCGGGCTCACGTACGCAACCTCGAACACGATCTGCGGACTGTCGACCGGCTGCTCACCCGGCTCCGTCGTGTTCCTCCCGGCCCCAGGCTCCGGGCCATCCGCCGGCTCCTTGATCATTCCCCGGCGAGAAAGACCATCGTCTTCACCGGCGCCACCGCAACTGCCGCCGCCCTCGCCGCTCATCTCGGATGGTTCCGGCTCGGAGTGGCCACCGCCGGCGGCGGGCGCATTGCCTCCGGCCCGGTCACGCTGGACGAACTCCTCGACCTGTTCGCCCCCACCGCCCGAAACTGCCGGCACCCCGCCGCCGCCGTGACCGTGACGACCCTCATCGCCACCGACGTCGTGAGTGAAGGGGTTAACCTTCAGGACGCCGATCGCATCGTACACTACGACATTCCGTGGACACCCCTGCGCCTCCAGCAGCGACTCGGTCGCGTGGTCCGGTTGGGGTCCTGCCACCGCACGGTCGACGTTCACTGGTTCGTCCCGCCGCCCGCGATCGAGTCCCGTCTCGACCTCGAACACCGCATCGCCCTCAAATCCACCTGGCAGGACCGGATCGGATCCGCCACTACCTGCCGCGTCGGGATCGCCGTCCTCGACGACACGGTGCTCGAGAAACGCGAACGCCTCCTGCGCCTCGGCGTCCCGGCGGCGAACGGTCCGGCCCACGCGTGGGTACGCGGGCCCGCCATCGCCGCGTTCGGTCTCATCTGGAAGGAAACCTCCGCTGGCGCCACGGAGGGAGTGCCCGAGGTCGTGCTCATGCCGGCGGCAACCATGGAACCGGTGACCGACCTCGGTGAGGTCCTGGCGGGTCTGCAGACCCTGGTCGACGCCCCCGAGGCAGCGGAAGCCGGACGGGTCGAGCCTTATCTCCAAGCGCTCCGCGTCACGATCCGCGATCGGCTGCGCCGCCACCAGTTGCCCTGCGCCGGTCGCGACGCACGATACCTCGCAACGGGGGTGTTGCGTCTCGCCCGCGCAGCCGGGCGGGGACGATGCCGACCCGCGCTGGAGGCATTCGACCGCATCCTTCGAGCCCTCACCGGCGGTGTCCCTGAGGGGGGATTGCGTACCCTGCACGACACGCTGACCCCGGTCGGGGTATCCAACGCCACGGCGGGGCAATCGGCACTCCCGGACCCCGGATTGCTGAGCCGGTGGCTCGATGACTGGGAACCGGGACCCACTCCATCGATCACGGTGGAGCTGGTGACGGCCGTATTCGGGGATGGTTCCCGCTGAAACGGAAGATCAGTCGCCGGTAGCGGCAGGATGATCCCGTTCGGTCGTGTCCAACTCCCGCTCATCGTAGTAGTCAAGCTTGTGCAGCGGCATCACGACGCTGGAGAGCACGTTGAGCAGGTGTCCCCCGATCCGCTTGTAGTAGCGGATGGCCAGCACCAGTGCGGTCGTGGTCGCGGCATTCTGCGTCCCCGCCGCCACCTGGTGAATGAGGGCTTCACACTGTTCCGCCACGCCCTTGCCGTCCCGGATGAGTTCCAGCGCCCGATCCCGATCGCAATTCGAAAAAACCTGCACCGTCTCTCCGAAGCTCTTGTCCACTACCTGCCGGATTGCCAGCAGGGCCGCATGCACCTCGGTGGCGGACAGCGGATCGGGACGGTAATCCGGCACCTCGGCCAGGTTCTTCGCGTAGTCCCCGATCCGCTCGACATCCTTGACCAGGCTCATCAGCAACAGGCAGTAAGGCAGGTCGCTGATGTTGGCCGCGATCGACAGGTGCGCGATCACCGCCTTGCGGATCTTGCGTTCCAGCTTGTTCACCTCCACGTCCTGCTTGTACAGGGCAGTGCGGCCCTCGGTCGACAGGCGCTGCTCAAAACACGCGCCGCCGGCCGTGACGGTCATCTCGCGGGCCAGACGCAACATCGTCGAAAAGTCGTTGGCCATCCGGCCCAGCGGATCATCGCCGCGAAAGATGGAAAGAAGCTCTTTCAACATGGATTCCACCTCGCGTTCCTCATGGTAACAGACGTTGCAGTGTGGCAAACAGGGCCGGGACGACGTAGAACAGAAGTAAAACATACGCCAGCGCCCAGCGTCGCGACTCCACCGCCCGGTCCGCCAGCCACGTCGCCGCCCCCAGGGGGATACGGCGAATGGCAGGAACCGGATAGATAAGCGCGGTGCCCGACAGATTGAACAGGAGGTGTGCGAGCGCGATCGTGATCCCGGCCGCGGCGTTTGGGCCGGTCGCGGCCAGCGCGGCCAGAAACGCGGTGATGGTCGTCCCGATGTTGGCGCCGATCGTCACCGGAAACGCCTGCGCCAGCGTAATGAGACCTGCCCCCGCCAGCGGAACCAGCAGCGAGGTCGTGATCGAACTCGACTGCACCATGACCGTCACCACCACCCCGACCAGAATGCCGAAGATCGCATGCTGTCCGAACGATCGGCTCACCACCCGCTCCAGCCGGGTGCGCATGGCGGCGCGCAAGGTCCGCACGAGCATCATCAAGGCGAAAAAGATCAGCACCGCAGAGACGATGATGAGCAACACCGCCGCCGGATGACCGGACACGCCCACCCCGGCAATCACCCCCTCGATGACGTTGACACCCGCCTTGATGATCCCCTTGATGGGACTCTCGTATTCCGCACCGCCCAGACCGGTGAGCAGGGAACCCAGGAAGGTCGCCGTTCGACGGAGGTATCCGGTGAGCAACTCCAGAGGCAGCAGGACCAGCACCGCCAGGTAGTTGAAGAAGTCATGACAGGTGGCCACGGCAAACGCGCGGTGGAACTCGTCCCGCCGACCCATGTGCGCCAGGGACACCACCGTGTTGGTCACCGTGGTGCCGATGTTCGCCCCCATAATCATGGGAATCGCGTTGGCCACCGGAAGCGCGTGCTCGGGCGCGGCCACGAGACCCACAATCAGCGACGTGGTGACGGAAGAACTCTGGACGAGCGTTGTGGCCAGAATCCCGATCATCAGGCCGATGAACGGATTCCCGGTGGTCGTAAAGACGACATCGAGCAGCCCCCCACCCAGCGCCTTGAACCCGCCGCCCAAGCCGTTGACCCCGATCAGAAACAGGTACAACAACCCGACGATCGTTGCCGCCCGGAGGACCGGGGACGGCGCCGATGGTGTTGCTGCTCCACGTACCGCGGGAACGCTCACGAACACCTTTGCGAAGGACATCGAGGGAAACCCGCCGGGCGGCCTGAGAATCGCCTCCGTCGTGAGCTTTCACAAGTCCAAAGCCCCAATCCTGACGGAAAGTTGTAAGAGATTATTCTTCAATGTCTTACGTAGTCCCTTGCCGTTGAAGTACTTCGGGATATATTCGGGTTATGGCAACCGAAGATTTCCCGAAGTTACGGCCCACCCGGTTCCACCGTCCTCTTCCGCCCCATCCCACCTCTTCCCGGGCGGTATCCGGCCGCGGGGCACAGGCAGGAAAGAAGGGACAGGAACACCATTCGGGGTGTCCCGAATGCCGGGGGCGTCTCGTGACGGCATCGGGATGCTGGTACTGCCCTTCCTGTGGCTGGGGGCGGTGCGGATGACCGCGACTCAGGCGGATCTGTTTCCCGCCGCCACGGTCGCCTCCCTCCGGTCCCGGCGGGAAATGGTCGTGCTCGACCGACGTCGGCGCGGCGCAACCTTCATCGAGCATCGGGTCACGACCCTGATCAACTCTCCGGAGAGCACGGGCATGGGCTTCTGGTCCATCAACCCCTACGTGGGGTGTGAGTTCGGCTGTACGTACTGCTATGCCCGGGATGCCCATCGCCACGTGGTCGAACGTGCCCACGCGGCGGGCCGGCTCAGCGAACACGACCTCCGTGCCATGCGTACTTCAACAACCTGGAAAGCCTTCGAACGACACATCTTCGTCAAGCAGCGGAAGGCCGTTCTCCAGGCTCTGGACCGGGACCTGCTCCGGCTCCACCGCCGTCACGACGTCCGGCATCCTCTCGTCATCGGGACCGCCACCGACCCGTATCAACCGGCGGAACGCCGGTTTGGCATCACCGCCGCCATCCTCGAGCGCCTCACCCGGGAACGTGGGCTCGCCATCGGGATCATCACCAAGAGTCCCACGATTGTCCGGGACATCCCGCTCCTGATCCGCCTGCAACGCCGTCACCGATTCACGGTCTATCTCTCCCTCATCAGCACCGATCCGGATATCATCCGGATCTTCGAGGCCCGTTCCCCTCATCCGGCGGCCCGCCTGAAGGCCCTGCGGCAACTCACCACCGCGGGCGTACACGCCGGACTCATCGTGGCTCCCATTCTCCCCGGCATCACCGACCCCGTCGCTTCCATCGAAGCGCTGGCCCACGCCCTGGCGGCCGCGGGCGGACACTTTGCCCACCCCTCGCCGCTGCGGCTCTATCCGGCACTGCACCGGACCTTTCTCCCGGTCGTCGAACAGAACTTTCCCGCACTGTATCCCCGCTACCGGCGAGCCTATCGCGGCAGTGGTGCCGCACCCCGTCACTACACGGAGGCCGTGATCCGGCGTTTTCGGCGTCTCGCCACCCGGCACGGCATCCCCGTGACCGATCCGGTCATGGAACCCACCACCGGTCCCGGTGCCGATCACCGCCAGCTGGGGCTGTGGTCGTGACCGCCTCCATCTCCGCCGATCGGCCGGCTCCCGGTTCCCGCTCGTCACTCACCAGCGAGACGGCCGTCTGTCTCTGGATCCCCGCATTCCCCCTGCGGGCCCGGGAACGACGCCGCCCGGAACTCATCGGTCGGCCGGCGGCGGTTCTGTCTCCCACGGATGCCCGGCGACTGGCGCACGTCTCGTCCTGCGCCCATCGCCAGGGAGTGCGCCCGGGCATGACCGTGAGCCAAGCCGTGGGACTCTGTGCCGCCCTCGTGGTGCTCGCCGCCGATCCGGTTGACGACGACGAGCAGTTCTCGCGACTGCTCGCGGATCTGGGCATCGTGAGCCCGGTGATCGAGCCGGTCGAACCGGGGCACGTCTACGTGGGCGTGGACGGACTCGACCGTCTGCACGGATCGCCCCGGGCTCAACTGGACGTCATCCGGCAGACCCTCGAACGAACGGCGGACGGCCGACCCTGGCATGGGGTCCGCCTCGGATGGGCCCGGGGCCGGTTTGCCGCCTGGGTTGCCGCCCGTCGAGCCCGACCCGGTCGTCCCTGCGTGGTCGACCCCACCCCAGCCCGGCAGGCGGCGTTTCTCGCCGCCCAGCCGGTGGCTGCCCTGCCCATTTCGTCCGATACCCACCGGCGGCTGGCGCACCTCGGCATCCGGACCCTGGGCGAACTGGCCGCCCTCCCGCTCAACGCCGTCGTCTCGCAGTTCGGTCGCGAGGGCCGGGCCGCGTGGATGCTGGCTGCGGGCCACACCGTCGAACCGGTCATCGGCTCCGTGGCCCCCGAACCCATCGTCACCGCCGTCGACTTCCCTCTCCCGATTGGAGACCGGTATACGCTGGAACAGGCTCTCGACACCCTCGTGGGACGCGCCCTCCGACACCCCCGCCGCATCGGCTGGCGGGTACAGAGTCTCCGGGTCCGGGCCGCGCTTGAACACGGGTCGTCCTGGTCGTGTACCGCTGTGCTCAAGGACCCGTCCGCCTCGCGGGCCTCTCTGACCGCTCCACTCTTCCGCCGGCTCGAGCAGTCACCTCCCGCCGGCGCCGTCGATCATCTCTCCGTCGAACTGACCGCCTTTGTCCGCGGCACCGCCGAACTGCAACTCTTTTCCCACGATGCCACCGCCGCCGCCCGCGCCGGACGGCGTCGCGCCCTGCGGTGGGCCGTGCGCGAAATCCGGACACGACTGCGCCGGTCTCTGCTTCATCACGTCATCGAGGTCCATCCATGGTCGCGCATTCCCGAACGGCGATACGCACTGATCGACTACGACCCCTGAACCGCCCCCGGCCCATTCGGGTCGAGACGGCCGAGCGGGAGGACGGCCACCCACTCCCCGCCCGGGTCGAGTACGGCAACATCTGGAAACCGGTCGAGACGATCCTCGAAACCTGGCAGATCGACGACGAGTGGTGGCGGGACCGTGTCGCCCGATCCTACGTCGATCTCGTGGTGCGCGGAGGCCTGCGCCTCGTCCTCTACCGGGACCGACTGACCGGTTGCTGGTACGTCCAGCACGGTTGATGTCCCACTCCTGAGCGCGGCGACGCCCCCTTCACCCCTGACCGGCCGGGGAAACACCGTCCCCGCCGCCCCGTCCTCGCCATGTACGTCGAGCTGCACTGCCACTCCGCCTTCTCGTTTCTCGACGGCGCCTCCTCCCCGGAGGAACTCGCCGTCCATGCCCACGCACTGGGGTATCCCGCCCTCGCCCTCACCGATCACCACGGACTGTACGGGTCCATGATCTTTGCCCGGGCTGCCCGCGACCTCGGTCTCCAGCCGATCACCGGGGCCGAGGTCACCCTGCTCGATGGCACCCACCTCACCCTGCTGGCGGAAACCGCCGAGGGATACGCCAACCTCTGCCGTCTGCTCACCGAGGCCCACCTCGGGCGCGACGACCGACACGATCCCCGGCTGCCGTTCCCGTCCCTGGTCCGCCGCGCCGCCGGCCTCCTCCTGCTGACCGGATGTCGCCGCGGGCTCCTGCCCACCACCCTCGTCCGCGACGGACGACGCGCGGCCCACGCCCTGGCCGTCTCGCTGCGGGACACGTTCGGCGCCGATCGCGTGTTCGTCGAGCTGCAGCGCAACCACGTCCGCGGCGACCTTCGCCTCACCCGCACCCTCGCCGCCCTCGCCGATGACGTCGGACTCGGGGTCGTGGCCACCGGCAACGTGCACTACCACATCCGGGACCGGCACCGCCTGAACGACGTGCTGGTATCCATCCGACAGCGGACCACCCTCGACGGATCGCACGCCGCACGCCGGCCCAACGCCACCTTCCACCTCGTCCCTCCCCGCGACATGCTCCGGCGCTTTGCCGACCGACCCGATGCCGTTGCCAACACGCTCCGCATCGCCGAGCGGTGTCGCGCGTTCGACCTCACCACCGATCTCGGCTATACCTTTCCGGACTTTCGCGGCGGGGACCGGCGGAGCGCCCCCGCCGCCCTGGCCGCTCTCTGTCAGGCCCGGCTCGACACACTGTACCCGTCCGGCTCCCCCCATCGCGCCGAAGCCGTCGGTCGCCTGGCCGAAGAGTTGCGCCTGGTCCGCCACCACAACCTGTGCGGCTTCTTCCTCGTCTACCGCGACCTCATGGATCTCGCGCGCGACGTCGCTGCTGATGTCCGCCGGGGATCCCGGCGCATGAGCGGCACCCTGCTCCCCGGTCGCGGCCGCGGATCGTCCGTGTCCTCCATCATCTGCTACTTCCTCGGCCTCTCCCACATCGACCCCGTGGCCAACCGTCTCTTCCTCGGACGGTTCCTGAACGAGTCGCTGGCCTCGGTCCCGGACATCGACCTCGATTTTCCCCGGGAGATTCGCGAAGAACTCATACGACGGGTCTACCAACGCTACGGTGCCGAACACGTCGGGCTGGTCTGCACCTTTCCTACCTACCGCCTGCGATCCGCGGTGCGCGACGTGGGCAAGGCGCTCGACCTCCCCGCCGGTGAACTCGAGCAGGTCGCCAGACTCGCCGACCACTACGCCGGGGCCGAGGCGCTCGCCGAAGAGATCGAAAAACTGCCCGGCTTCGCGGGCCGGTCCCGGGCACCCCTGTGGCGCGATCTGTGTACCCTGGCCACGGAAATCGCCGGTCTCCCGCGTCACATCTCCCAGCACGTGGGGGGCATGATCATCTCGAGCAAACCGCTGGTCGAGATCGTTCCGCTCGAGCGATCGGCGATGCCCGATCGCGTCCTCTGTCAGTGGGACAAGGACTCCTGCGACGACGCCCGGTTCATCAAGATCGATTTTCTCGCCCTCGGCATGCTGTCCCTGGTGGAGGAGTGCGTCGAACTGGTCGCCCGGAAAGAGGGCAGCCCCCCCGACCTCAGTCGCATCGACTTCACCGACGAAGCGGTCTACGACACCATCTGCGCCGGCGACACGGTCGGCATGTTCCAGATCGAAAGCCGGGCCCAGATCCAGATGCTGCGCCGCTCCCGCCCCCGGAACCTGGAGGATCTCGCCGTCGAGGTCGCCATCATCCGACCCGGACCCATCGTGGGTGGCGCCGTCAATCCATACGTGCGCCGCCGGGAGGCGCAACGTCAGGCCCTCGCGGACGGAAGAGGGTACGAACCGCCGGTCGATCATCCGCTGCTCCGCGAGGCGCTCAACGAAACGCTGGGCGTCATTCTCTACCAGGACCAGGTGCTGCTTGTGTGCCAGGCCCTGGCAGGGTTCTCGGCGGGACAGGCCGAGGCGCTCCGTCGTGCCATGAGTCGACGACGCTCGCGGGAACTCATGGAAGAGTTCTGGGAGAGCTTCCACGACGGCGCCGCCGCCCGCGGGGTCTCCGAACCCGTCGCCAAGCGGGTCTTCGAGCAGGTCGTCGCCTTCTCGGAGTTCGGCTTTCCCAAATCCCACACCGCGGCCTTCGGACTGCTCGCCTATCAGTCCGCGTGGCTCCGGCACTACCACCCGGTCGAGTACTACACTGCCTTGTTCAACAACCAGCCAATGGGGTTCTACTCGCTCGACGTGCTGTCCCGGGATGCAACCCGTCACGGCGTGGCGGTGCGGCTGCCCCACGTCAACACCGGTGACGTCCACTGCACGGTGGAACCGGCCGACCCCCCGCACCGCGGAGCCCTCCGCATCGGCCTGCGCTTCATCCGCGGCTGGGGCGACGACGTGGCCGAGGCCTTTGTGGCGGAACGGGAACGACACGGTCCGTTCCACAGCCTGCCCGACCTCATCCGTCGCGCCCCACCCGCGCTGTCCCGGGAAGCGATCGAAAACCTGGTGTGGATCGGCGCGTGCGACGCCTTCGGGCTCACCCGACGGGAGCTGCTGTGGCAGGTCGGTCTGTGGTTGCCGCCATCACGGGAACGGCAGGCCCGTCACCGGGGACGACGACAACTCGAACTGCCGCTCGATCATCCCCACGCCACGCTCCGGTTCGGTGCGATTGACGGAGCGGAACGGATGCTCGCCGAGTACCGGCTGCTGGGATTCTCGGCCGCGGGGCATCCCTTCCGGCTCGTGCGGGCCGCGCTCCCCTCGGGTGTCGTGTCGAGCACCC
>Ga0114931_10004561_pt1 | contig 17296 bp, 17 predicted proteins | sample 2SBtaG_FD_89579 | JGI IMG/M metagenome (GOLD analysis project Ga0114931, IMG submission 89579) | Deep subsurface microbial communities from Kolumbo volcano to uncover new lineages of life (NeLLi) - 2SBTROV14_V59a metaG | ecosystem: Environmental > Aquatic > Marine > Volcanic | place: Kolumbo...
CGAATGAGAGCAATGGCTGAACGTCCCATTGGGGTGGATAGAGCACAAATTGTGTCTTGAAGCTGAAATTTTTCTGGATTAGACGCCATTAGCCTGACTCAAATTCCCTTTTTTGGGAATTGGAATAAGATGTTCGAACTTTTTATTCAAATACAATTGTTGAAAAATAGAGATCAAGGCATTTACGAGGATATAAAGGGTTAAACCTTCGGGCAAAAACAACATGATTGCCCCAAATATAAGCGGCATCCACTTCATCATAGCCTTTTGAATCTTGGCAGCCTCATTATCACCAGCCCCGCCAGGGGTGGGAGTCAAACGCTGCTGAATCACCATCAATACGGACATCAAAATGGGAGTGATAAATAGGGGGTCATAGGCCGAAAGGTCCTGAATCCATCCAAAAAATGGAGCATGCCTCATTTCAAAGGAGGCCAGGAACACTCGGTAGAGAGCAAAAAAGACCGGCATCTGAATGATCATGGGAAGACAGCCCCCCAAAGGATTCACTTTTTCCGTTTTATAAAGGGCCATCACCTCGGCATTCATCCTCTGTGGATTTGATTTAAATTTTTCTCGGATTTCTTTCATCTTTGGCTGGATTGCTTGGAGCTTTCTCATGGATCCCGTTGATTTATAAGCCAAGGGGAATAAGGCCATCTTCACCAATATTGTTAAAAGGATAATGGCGACTCCATAATTGGGAATAAGTTTGTAAAAGAACAACAAGATGCCCAATAGGGCTCTTGCAATAGGCCCGAGCCAATTTCCGTAGGCAATCACCCGATCGAGATCAGGGCTTAGCTTCCGCAGTTCTGGAATTCTCTTAGGCCCTAAATAGAGGGCATATTCATAAGAAGTACTTTCCCCTGGGGAAATTTGCTTTGGGAAGAACTTTAGCTTTTCATTTATTTCCGTATCACTGATTTTTGAAGCTTCGAAATTTGTAAAACTGACATTCTTTGGGACTAAACCTAGGAAAAAATATTTGGTACTAACCCCAGCCCAAGCAATGCCCTCTTTCTTTTTAATCGGCTCATCCATCTGCTGGACAATTTTATATTCTAAATTTCCATCCTCTAACCAACTGACCGTTTCAAGATTTTGACCCCTAGTAAAAATTTTCTTAAAGAAACTCCCAGCCTTTTTTTTTGGGTTAAAAGCCTTCTTCAATTCGACATCTAAATTGGATTGGATGCTCGCCTTCGAATTGTTATTGATTTGATCCTTATAGCGAATAAAATATCCCTCTTTTGACAACTCAATATGACGTCGAAGACGAACAGCGCCTTGTCTCGCTTCCAAGGTCAAAGAGTTTTGAGTTTGTTGAGCCACTTTCCAATTTGGTTGCCCGAGAGAAGTACTCAAATCAGATTGATTAAAGCCTTGGGTGTTGTTGAAGTTCCAAGCAATATTCTTCTTATTCTTAGGAGTTCTAAAGTACTTTGGAAGCTCCACAGAATAGATTTCTCCTAATGCATTGATGCCCACATTCAAGCGACCCGTTTTAAAGGAAAAGTGTTTGGCCATTAGCTCTTTATTTTTATGACCTATGCTGATTTCAGCTTGCGATTTTTTACTTACTTTTTCGGGCTTAGTTTTTTCCGTTTTCTGAGCCAGGCTCTGAGTAGTTTCTTGCTTTTGGGGACCTACTTTTTGCTCAACTTTTGGAAGAAAAAAATAAATATAGATCAGCATAATTAAACTGATCGCAATAAGAGTCCGAGTATCCACTTTAATTTAAGCCCTTCATGCTTTTTGTTAATTTTTTAGCCGTTTTCCCGTCTGAATTTTTGTCTCAATATTTGAATGTGGAAGAATTGCGGCGAGCTTACCCCACGAAGAACAGGAAATCAATCGGCGAACTATATGATAAGTTGCTGAAATTACGTTAGAATTTTCTTTTAGCTGACGTAAAGCAAATTGAGAACAAGTCTCTGGGTATCGGCATTCGAAATGTATTCCCAACCAACGCACAAGATTATGAAAAATGGGTCCAAAAAATTGGTAAATGAAAACCAAGCTCGTTAAAAGTACTCGGAAAAATATATCCATATAACGCAACGCACTATTTAACTTGTTTTTTGTTGTTGTTTTCATCTCTGAGGTTCTCGCATTTCTTCGAGTCTCAGCAGGGGTTGGACAATTGTTTGAAAATGGTAATCCTTGGGTGCCTTTGTCCATCGCACAATAATATCCCCTGTCATTTGGCTTTGATGATTTCGAAAATATTCGCGAAGACATCGTTTCACTCGATTTCGCTTTACCGCCAAACGGATTGCTTTTTTCGATATGCTTAAACCCAGGCGTGTCGTTTGGTCCGTATAGCGCTGGTAAATAACAAAATGACGATTTCTAAGTATTCTCCCCTGCTCTTTATGACGCACTGAGCTAAAAACCACTTCAAAGTCAGATTTTTTTAGAAGTCGATTTTTGGGGCTAAATTTCAAAGCGCATTTTGCCTCAATTGAAAAAGCTCTCAAGCCTATTTTTCATAGGTAGACGCAGCCAGGCGTTGTCTGCCCTTTGAACGACGTCTCTTGATTACCAATTGGCCCTTTGCGCTTTCCATCCGTTTTCTAAAACCGTACTTTCGTCTTCGTTTTACTTCACTTGGTTGAAATGTTCTCTTCATAGTTGATCTCCAAGACTTCAATATCACCGAATATTTATGTCAAGAAGGCTTGTCAAAAAATGCTTTGACGAGAGGCAATGATTACTCGTTACATTTTCTTTCGGCTTAGTTTTAAAGACGGATTTTTTTTATGATAGCACTTGAAGATAATCAAGAAGGTTCAGGCAGTATTCCTACTGAAATGAAAGATGCCTGGGAAATTACCCTAAAATCCGTCGAAAAAATGGTAAGACCCCAGTATTTTCAGTCCTTTATCCTGACCATCAAGCTTCTGAAGGCCAAAGAAAACACTCTGGTTTTAGGTTTTCCAGACCGTTTTTATCGAGATTGGGTTCATGACCCTTATTCGGGACTCAACCAGGAAAAATTCGGTGAAGCTTCCAATCGGGAGATGGATCTCGAATTTTCCGTCGAATCAAAGAAGCAAAACCCATCTTCTCCTCGCAGCCCACGAGCTTCGTCCAATTCCATTTCGATTGAAAGTCTTCGAAAAACAAGCTCTCACGCTAAGAACATCAAAAGCTCTCTATCCGATGAAATCAGTTTGAGTGAGAAATATAGCTTTGAAACCTTTGTGGTTGGAGCCAGCAATCAGTTTGCTCATGCCGCAAGTTTTACCGTTGCGGAAGCCCCAGGCAAACACTACAACCCTCTATTTATTTATGGGGATGTCGGTCTTGGAAAAACTCATTTACTGAATTCCATCGCTCTAAAAATTTATGAAAAATTTCCTAAATTGAGAATCCATTATACGACCTTTGAAAAATTTACGAATCATATGATCGAAAGCATTCGAATCGAAAAGATGGAGGAATTCAGAGATCGATATCGAAAGCATTGCGACGTACTGATTATTGATGATATTCAGTTTATCTCTGGAAAAGAGAGAACTCAGGAAGAATTCTTCCATACCTTCAATGCTCTCTATGAATGTCAAAAACAAATCGTTTTAAGTTCAGATCGAGCTCCTGTAGAAATTCAAGGTTTAGAAGACCGCCTTCGTAGCCGATTCGAAATGGGTTTAATTGTCGATATTCAACCACCTGAAATGGAAACTCGTGTTGCGATTGTATTTAAAAAGGCGGAATCCGATGGAATTGACATTCCGGAAGAAGTGGCGTTTTATCTCGCCAAGATTTATCGCTCAAATATTCGCGAATTGGAAGGAGCCCTTTTAAAGTTGAGCGCATTTGCCTCGTTGACTGGTTCAGAAATTAGTTTGGAATTGGCAAAGCAAGTTCTGAAACCAGAAACGCGACAAGGAGCAGTTGTTTATAAGGATCCGGAAAAAATCATGCGCTTGGTTGCAAGGCAATTCAAAATTGGTCTTCCCGATCTAAAATCAGATAAAAAATATCGTGAACTTTCAATGCCTCGGCATCTGGCCATGTACTTGACCCGAAAATATTCAAATCTTTCTCTTCCTGATATTGGCACGTTATTTGGGGGTAAAAATCATACGACTGTTTTGCATGCAGTTCGTCGTATCGACAAACTTCAGGAATCAGATCCTCTTTTGCGAGACAGTATTTCTAAACTTGAAAAAGAAATTCAGGAAATTTCTCCTTATTAACTTACCTTAACTTTTTTATTTTTTTTCGCACTGTGTTATTTTTTCTAAGCTTTCAGCTCATAGAGATGACACATCGTCCTGTGCACCAATTTTATCCACAGGCTTGCACAGAATTATGCACAGAATTATGCACAGGCTATACACATATAAGTTATTTAAATTATTATGTTTTTAAGTTTTATGCACAATTTATCCACAGCTTTTTTGGCTTAGATGTGTCATAGGAGTTACATTTAAGTTATGCACAGGTTTATGCACAGGTTTTTATGCACAGCTGTGGATAATTGAATCATTTTATGCACAGCGGCTTGTGGATAGGCTGTGAATTGTGTGAATAAAACCTCATTCTTGTGGATAAAATTCCAGCAAAAGCAAAAACTTGAACACAATTCACTTTTTTATACACAGGAAAAATTTAAAAAAAGCATTTAAATTCAAGTATTTATATAGATATCCACAATTCCACAGGGACTACTAAGAGAGAGAAAAAAAAATTATAAAAGACACTCATGGGCTGTGGATAAAATTTAAAAAAACAAAAGTGGGCAATTTAAGAAAAGAACTTTAATAATTTCATTTACGGGCCTGTAGCTCAGCTGGGAGAGCGCCACAATGGCATTGTGGAGGTCGTCGGTTCGATCCCGATCAGGTCCATATGATCAGAACTATAATTTTGATATTAGAGTTCCTTTTCTTGGGTGAATTTATTTAAAAGTACGTTTTTTCAATAACTTATGGATTTTAGGGGGTTATGGTCCTTTTGGGTAGGAATATAAAAACAGGTTTACAAAGACTTTATAGACACTTAGCTGTAATTTTAGTCACTATAATGCTTAGTTGGGTAAACACTTAAAGATGGAAAAGAATGTATCAGGTTTTGAAATTGAACGAGAAAGCTTACTAAGAGCTCTTCAGCGTGTTCAATCCATTGTGGATCGTAAGAATACGATCCCAATTTTGAGTCATCTACTGATTGAGTCAGCAGATGATCATGTGGTGTTTTCAGCAACAGATTTGGAAGTTGGAATTCGTTTTCGATTACCCGCCAAAGTTTTTAAATCTTCAAAAGTTGCTGTCCCAGCCAAGAGTCTTTACGAAATTGTTCGTGAACTCCCAAATGATAGTCTTGTTCGTCTTCAAGTGTTTGATAATTTTTGGGTCGAACTGTTATCTGGTAAAAGTGTGTTTAAATTAGTGGGTCAAGATTCGGACGAATTTCCACAACTGCCTCAGGTAAACAAAAAGAAAGCTGTCAAACTAGCAAGTCCAAGGTTTTCTGAAATGATTGATCATACGATTTTTGCCGTATCGAATGATCAAACTCGTTATGATTTAAGTGGTGTTTTTTTGGAGCAGCTTAAATCTAAAGGAAAAGTTTATCTTCGAATGGTGGCAACAGATGGCCATCGTCTTTCAATGATGGACCAAGAGTTGGAAGACATAAAAGACGTTTATCTAGATCAAGGGGTTATTTTACCTCGAAAGGGGTTAACGGAACTTCGACGAATCTTAAATGAAGAAGAAAGTTTCTTTTGTTGTTTGATGGATAATAATGCTGTGTTTTGGAATCCATCCGAACAGGTTCAGCTCTTTATGAGACTGTTAGATGGAGAATTTCCGGATTACACCCCAGTTATTCCACAAAATAACGATAAACGGGTTATTGTAAAAAGAGATCAATTACTCAACTCTTTGAAGCGTATTAGCGTTTTGTCTTTGGAACATTCACGCTCAGTAAAATTTCATTTTGAAAAAGGAAAGTTAAAACTTTCTTCCAGCAACCCAAAATTGGGGGAAGGGAAGGAAGATGTCGATATTGATTATGGTGGAGATAAAGTTGAAATTGGGTTTAACGCCGGATATTTTATCGACATTTTGAACGCCATGGATGATCAAGACAATATTGTCATGGAAATGACTGATATTTTATCTCCCAGTGTTATTAAGGGAACAAAGTTTGATGGCTCTCTCAATATCGTTATGCCTATGCAACTGGGAAGTTAGTCAGCCTTTTCTCTAGAGGTGAGCCATTCACGTATCATCAGTCAAATTAATTCACTTCAGAAAATTCAGGCATTTTGAAGTTGGTGAATTTCATCCACAACTCAATGTGATTGTGGGTAAAAATGCACAGGGAAAAACATCGATCTTAGAAGCCTTGTCTTTGTTGACCCAGCTGAGAAGTTTTAAAACCAGAGATAATTCTGAGCTGATTTTAATGGGGAAAAATCAGGCTTCTATATCGGCCGAAATCGTTAAGCCGACCTATAATCAAGTGGTTATTGGATTAGAATCAAAAAAAAGAACTTGTATTAGGATTGGAGAAAAGAAAATTTCGTCAAAAGCAGACTATGACTTCCTTGGAAGTAGCGTCAGCTTCATTCCGGATGATCTCTATTTGGTTAAAGGAGGACCGGAAAACAGACGGGACTTTATGAATCAACTGGCTATGAATTTGGATCCACAGTCTGTGGTTAATTATCAACAGTTTCAAAAGAGCCTGAAGCAAAGGAACAATTTATTAAAACAGTTTAAGGAAATGCGGGGAAACGAAGAGCAGCTCCAGTTGTGGAATGAAAAATATATCGAATCGGCTGTGAAGATTTATGAACAGAGACATCAGCTTGTTCAAGATTTGAGAGAATTTCTTCCTCAAGTTTATCTAGAACTTTTTTCTGTCTCCGAATCGATCGATTTTCAATATGATCATGGATTTGACAGTGACTGTCCTTCAAAGGAAGAAATTTATCAAAAAATTCAGCGTCTCAGTCAGGCTGAAAAAGCGGTGGGGTATAGCTTGTGTGGTCCTCATCGAGATGATTTCTGTTTTTCTTTGGAAAAAAAGAAGGCTAGACACTTTGCCAGTCAAGGTCAGACCAGAAGTCTTGTTTTGCTTTAAAAATTGCCCAACTTGAGCTTTCAAAAAAGCTCAGAAGATGGAGTCCGATTCTTCTTTTGGATGATATTGTTTCGGAGTTTGACGAAAGCCGAACCGAAGCTTTTGTTCATTATTTGGCTCAATATTCTGGGCAAATGTTTGTCAGTACAGCTGAAGTGAATAAGCTGAAGAACCTTCATCAGCAATTTTCGAGCTTTAAGCTGATTGATCTGTCTTTTAAGCCCTTGCTGGAAGAACAATCTTCCAGCAAGTTCGCCTTTCCGGCATAAAAGAAATTAGTAACTCGGACGGTTCGTCTGACAAAGGCGAACAGCCGTTTCCTGGCCTAAGCCAAGTCCACCTAAATCCAGCCTTTCCGATGCCGTTGAATAACACTCAATCGCTACCTCCGGGTGTATTACCCCCGAACAGAGATTTGCAGCAGCTTCTTGTGAAAGCCCGAGTCCACCCCATGATTTAGGCTTAGATGCCGTTCGATAGCATTCAATTTGAGGTAGTTCATTTGTCGACGAATATAACTCAATAGGTAATGCAGTAGCCATCAGAAGTGCTACCACTCCAAAAGATCTCATAATTTCCCCCTTCGTGAAGCTCTTTTGAGCCTCTCTCATCAATAAAGATTTCATGCTCTTTAAACGAAGTCCAGTTTTGAAATCTTGCCAAATTAAGGTTTGTTTAAAAATGGTCTTTAAGGCCCCTATTTTGGTTTTAAAGGCCTCTTGCTAACTTGCACAGGGAGGGGATTGCAGCTAGTGTCATTTGGTTGATATGGAAAATCCTGCAATGACTTCTGAATATGGTGTTGGCGATATTAAGGTTCTAGAGGGTCTTGAGGCCGTCCGAAAACGACCGGGGATGTATATTGGGTCGACGGGTCCAAATGGTCTGCACCATTTAGTCTATGAAGTGATCGATAACTCCATTGACGAAGCAATTGCAGATTATTGCGATACAATTGAGGTTACTGTCAACAAAGATAATTCGGTCCGAGTTTCAGATAACGGACGAGGAATTCCCGTTGGTCCGCATCCGACCATGAAGGGAAAAGATGCCGCCGAAGTTGTTATGACGATACTTCATGCCGGAGGAAAATTTCAGGAAGGCGCTTATAAAGTTTCAGGTGGTCTTCACGGCGTAGGTGTTTCTGTTGTAAACGCGCTTTCCAGCAAGCTAACGCTAAAAGTTTTTCGAAATGGAAAATCTTACGAGCAAACTTACTCTCGAGGAAAAGCTCAAACACCAGTTGAAGAAAAAGGAAGCTCAGATAAACGTGGAACGGTCATTCAGTTTTGGCCAGATGATGAGATATTTGAAACAACTGAATTTAGCTACGACACTTTAGCAACCCGTTTTCGAGAACTTGCCTTTCTGAATACCGGTGTAAAGATCATTTTTTCAGATGAAAGAAGCGGAAAAAAACAAGAGTTCCATTTTGAAGGGGGCTTAAAGTCCTTTGTTAAATATCTGAACAAGAGTAAGACAAGTCTTCACGATATTATCTATTTTACTGGAAAAAAGGATAAAACAATCGTTGAGGTCGCTCTGCAATATAACAATACTTATACCGAAACTGTTTTTAGCTACTGCAATAATATTAATACTCATGAGGGAGGAACTCATCTTTTTGGATTTCGAATGGCTTTGACTCGAGTTTTGACGTCTTATGCCTCATCAAACGACCTTCTTAAAGGAGCAAAATTCTCTCTTTCAGGAGAAGATTGTCGAGAAGGTTTATGCGCCGTAGTTTCGGTTAAAATTCCTAACCCACAGTTTGAAGGTCAGACAAAAACAAAGCTTGGAAACTCCGACGTTAAAGGTGTTGTGCAATCGCTTGTTCATGAAAATTTAAAATATTATTTGGACGAACATCCAAGTGTTGCTCGAAAAATTCTTCAAAAGATCATCGATGCGGCTCGGGCGAGAGAAGCGGCTAAGAAAGCGCATGATCTGGCTCGTCGAAAGTCTGCACTAGATTTTCAAGGTTTGCCTGGAAAACTTGCGGACTGTCAGGAACGGGATGCAAGTCTTTGTGAAGTTTATATTGTTGAGGGGGACTCCGCAGGGGGTTCCGCGAAGCTTGGAAGAAACCGTCAATTCCAAGCGATTCTTCCTTTGAAGGGAAAGATCTTAAATGTTGAAAAATCTCGTTTAGATAAAATTCTCAATCATGAAGATATCAAAACGATCATTACTGCTTTAGGTATAGGTATTGGAGAAAACGAGTTCAATATCGAAAAACTTCGTTACCATAAAATCATTTTAATGACCGATGCCGATTACGATGGGTCTCATATTCGAACATTGCTCCTGACTTTCTTCTATCGAAAGATGAGAGAACTTGTTGAAAATGGGTATCTCTATATTGCCCAACCACCACTTTATAAAGTGAAGAAGGGTAAAAAAGAGACCTATTTTAAAGATGAAGAATCCATGTCTAATTTTCTTTTACATGAAGGTGTTTCAAATATGTCGTTCGTCTCTGGAAAAACGACAATTTTGGGTGAAGAATTAATTGGGCTTGCAAAGAAAACTCTTCTTTATGGTCAACTGATCAATAAACTTTCTCAGGATTATGACCCGAAGTTTTTAAGTTATGTTATTGCTCAAGTAGCTCGAACTCCAGATGAATATCTGAAGAAGTCTTTTTGGGAACGCATGAAGAAAGAACTGGAAGAAGAATATCCGAACAAGCGTTTTAATATTCAAATAGAAAATGAAAATATCAAAGTGATGGGCCTTGAGGCGGGATACGAGCAAAGTTTTGTTTTAACAAAAGAGGCGTTTAAAGAAGGGGACCTTGTTCGAGTCTATCAATTGGCTGAAGAAATTAATTCGATTGCTCAAACTCCAGGAAAGCTTGTGGGTAAAGATTTTGAACATAAGATTTTTTCACCTTCTGAAATTTATCAACAGGTTCGATCTAGAGGAGAAAAGGGGATTTATATCCAGCGCTACAAAGGTCTGGGAGAAATGAATCCCGAACAACTTTGGGAAACGACGATGGACCCAGAAAAAAGAACGTTATTGCAGGTGTGTGTGGATGACGCTGTTCAAGTAAATGAATTATTTACGATTTTAATGGGTGATGAAGTCGATGATCGACGGGAGTTTATTGAAGAAAACGCTCTTCGAGTTCGAAACCTGGATGTTTAGATATGGCTAAAAACACAGAACAAAAAAATATTATCCCCATCACGATAGAACAAGAAATGCGTAATTCTTATTTGGATTACGCGATGAGTGTTATTATCGGACGTGCCATTCCCAATATTCGGGATGGTCTGAAGCCAGTTCATCGAAGAATTCTTTACGCGATGTATCGAGAAGGTCTCTTATCTTCGAAGAGATTTTCTAAATCGGCCGGGGTCGTTGGAGAAGTCTTAAAAAAATACCATCCTCACGGAGATATGGCGGTCTATGACTCCATGGTTCGTATGGCTCAACCTTGGAACCTTCGCTATCCTTTAGTAGAAGGTCAGGGAAATTTTGGCTCGATCGATGGAGACAGCGCGGCTGCCTATCGTTATACGGAAGCTCGATTAGCAAAGATCGCAGAGGAATTTCTCAAGGAAATCGATCAAGATACGGTTGAGTTCCAAGCAAATTTTGACGGTTCTACTCAGGAGCCTGTTCATTTACCTACGACAATTCCAAATCTACTTGTTAACGGAACAACTGGAATCGCCGTGGGTATGGCCACGAATATGCCTCCGCATAATTTAAGAGAGGTGATGGACGCTGTTGTTGCTCTGATTGACAATCCAAGCACGGATTTGGAAGAGCTAATGAAGATTATTCCTGGGCCTGACTTCCCAACAGGAGCAACGATTTGCGGAACGGAAGGCATAAAAAAAGCTTACAAAACAGGGCGTGGAATTATCACGATGCGCGGTGTGGCAAACATCGAAGAAGAAAAAAACCGTGAGAAAATTATTATTACTGAAATCCCCTATCAAGTAAATAAATCTCATTTGTTAGATCAAATCGCAAATTTAGTCCGAAATAAAAAAGTAGATGGAATCTCTGATTTACGGGATGAAAGTAGCCGTGAAGGAATTCGAGTCGTTATCGAACTAAAAAAAGATTCTCCGGCAGAGATTGTTTTGAATCAGATTTATAGTCATACTCAGCTTCAAGATAGCTTTGGGGTGATTAATATCGCGATCCTAAATAAACGTCCCAAGCTATTTACCTTAAAAGATTGTCTCCTGTCCTTTATCGATCATCGTAAAGAAGTTGTCGTTCGTCGTTCAGTATTTGAACTTCGTAAAGCTCAGATGCGTGCGCATATCTTGGAAGGCTATGAAAAAGCTTTGGATCAAATCGACGCGGTTATCCAGCTTATTCGTGGATCCCAAACGACCGAAATTGCTCGAGCAGGTCTGATCAAGACTTTTGATTTTACGATCGAACAAGCCAATGCAATTTTGGATATGAGATTACAGCGGCTTACGGGACTTGAGCGCGAAAAAATTCGTGCAGAGCTGAAGCAACTGGGAGAGTTGATCGGGAGCTTGAAGGAACTTCTAGGTTCGAAAGATAAGCTGATGAAGCTGATTCGTGGAGAATGTTTGCAAGTAAATAAAAAATATGGAGACGAGCGTCGAACAAAGATACTTCCAGCAGTTGGGCGCTTTGTTGCGGAAGATCTTATTCCTGAAGAAGAAATGGTCGTGAGTCTTTCGCACGGTGGATATATCAAAAGGAGTCCCATCACTTCTTATCGAGCTCAACGACGCGGTGGTGTCGGTATAATAGGAATGGGAACAAAAGAAGATGATTTTGTTTCCCATCTTTTTGTGGCCTCCACTCACTCTTATCTTCTTATTTTCACAGATCAGGGAAGAGTTTTGTGGTTAAAGGTTCACGAGATCCCTGTTGCGGGGCGCTCAGCAAAGGGTCGGCCGTTAGTGAATATGGCAAAATTTAGAAAAGGCGAAAGTCTTTGTGGCATTTTACCCGTTCGCCGATTTGTAGACGGGCAGTATATCATCATGGCCACGAAAAAAGGTAAGGTGAAGAAAACGGAATTGAAACAATTCTCGAAACCACGTGCTTCCGGTCTGATTGCTATTCTCTTTGGTGATGGGGATCAACTTGTTGGTGCTCGTTCAAGTTCGGGAAATGATGAAATTCTGCTTTCCACAAAGAGTGGTAAGTCTATTCGCTTCTTAGAAACTGAAGTTCGTCCCATGGGACGAGGAACCCGTGGGGTGAGAGGAATTTCGTTGAGCGAAAGCGATCAAGTGGTGAGTCTTGATTTGATCGAACCGGGATCAAAACTTCTCAGTGTCAGTGAGAGGGGTTATGGAAAAAGAACGGAAGCGGACGAATATCGAAGACAAGGGCGTGCCGGACATGGATTGATTACGATAAAAACATCCAAAAGAAATGGGCCGGTTGTTGCGGCCCTTCAAGTTCGAGATGAAGACGAAATTATGATTATGACTAGCGGCGGAAAGCTCATTCGGATGAAAGTTTCCGAAATTTCAGTTGTTGGTAGAAATACACAAGGGGTTAAACTTGTCAGTTTAGATGAAGGAGAAAAAATATCTTCGGTTGCTCGGTTGGTAATAGAAAACGGGCAAGAGTCGGATCCTCCTAAAGAAACATAAGGCTCATGGCAGCATTTCGATTTTTTACGCTTTTTGTCTTTGTGACATTTTTCGTGAACTGTAGTGGTCCCTACGAACGTTTAGTAAGTAAAGCCGACCAAGAGGCCATAAAACAAAAAAGTCAGCTTGCTCAATACCTTTACATTCAAGTCATTGAGAACCATAAAGCCAAAGATAATATTCGATTTCGAGCTCTAAAGGTATTGGCGAATGTTTCGATGTCCCAACTCTTCGATTATCCCGCCGCAACAAAAGCCTTGGGGATACTCTTCGATGAGTATAGTTCAGCGGGTCGGTATAAATCTCAAATTGCAGAGCTTCGAGTAAAAAATGCGCAGATTTGGAGAATTAGTTTAAAGAATCCGCAGAAGGCCTTAGATGTTCTAAGTCCACTGATGAAATTTTCTGATATCAAAGAAGATGCCATAAATGAGTTAGCACAATCGTATATGGGCCTAAGTGAGTATGATCAGGCGCAAAAATGGTTTGTAAATGCCTGGGAGAGAGCAAAGGAAAAACATGATTGCGAAAGTTTAAAGAGGATTCAATTAGATATCATTCAAGTTTATTCTTTGAGAAATATGTGTGACGAAGCACTAAAGTGGTCGAACGAAACATTCCCTAAGGGCTGTTATCCGGAACACTTCGGAGTGGCTATTGAAAAAGCCCATTGTTACGAGATGACCGGGGAGGTGAATAAGGCTCTTTCTCTCTATCTAGAAATTATTAAAAAAGACCCCACCAATGCTCAAGCCCATTTCTTCTTGGATAGCTTGAAAGAACGACAGAAAGAAAAACAAAGTAAATGAGTTTGAAACTGACCCGCAGTACACATCTGTTTGAACAAGCAAGAAAGATCTTGCCTGGGGGAGTAAATTCTCCTGTTCGATCATTTTCTGCAGTAGGTGGGCAAGCTTTTGTTGCCACGCGTGGTCAAGGTCCATACCTCTACGATGCCGATGGTAATAAGTATATTGATTTGGTTTGTTCCTGGGGGCCATTAATTCATGGGCACAATCACCCCATTATTCGGATGGCAATTGAAAAGGCTCTTCAAAATGGAACGAGTTTTGGGGTGAATTCGGAAATTGAAATTCAACTCGGTCAAAAGCTTGTTGATTCGATTCCAAGTTTAGAAATGCTTCGGCTTGTGAACTCGGGAACAGAAGCTTGTATGAGTGCGATCCGTCTTGCTCGAGCTGCTACAAAACGAGAGTATATTATAAAATTTGAAGGACACTATCATGGCCATGCCGATAGCTTTTTGGTTGCGGCGGGAAGCGGCTTAGCAAGTTTTGGAATGTCTTCGTCCGCTGGAGTTCCAGAAAAGATTAGTGCTGAGACGTTGATTTTACCTTTTAACAATGTGGCGGCTTTAGAAGAGTGTTTTTCAAAATATGGCAATCAAATTGCTGGTGTGATTTTAGAAGTTGTGACCGGTAATATGGGAGTTGTCGCTCCAGACTTATCTTTTTTAAAAAAATTGAGAGAGCTTTCCAAACAGTATTCCTCTGTACTTATTTTTGATGAAGTCATGACTGGATTTCGTTTATCTCTTTCGGGGGCTCAAGGTTTATATGGGATAGAGCCGGATCTTTCTTGTTTCGGAAAAATCATTGGAGGGGGATTGCCCGTTGGAGCTTATGGTGGAAAAAAAGAGATTATGCAGCTTGTCTCACCATTGGGCCCAATGTATCAGGCGGGAACTCTTTCTGGAAATCCACTGTGTGCTGCAGCGGGTCTCGCAAGTTTGGAATTAATTTTGGAAGATTCAAAGATATTCTATCAACGGCTGGATGCAGGCGCGAGTGAATGGCGAAGTCTTATGGAGGCTCATATTACGAGGCATTCCTACCCTGTCTCTGTTGCTCAAATGGGGAGCATGTTGACCATCTTTTTTTCTCCGGAAAAGCCTAAAAATTATGTCGAAGCGAGAACCTGTGATCTTGAAAAATTCAAGAGCTTCTTTTGGAAGATGCTAGAGCGAGGTATTTACTATCCACCGAGCCAATTTGAAGCTTGTTTTTTGTCGACAGCACACAAACCAGAGATAATGGAGCGGCTCGCCGAAGTGAGCTTGCAAGCAATGGATGAATGCTTCGAAATGAAGCTATAAGTAATATGTCAACTTATGGAAAATCTCTTTGGTTTCTTGCGATCGGAGCTTCTCAACTTGGATTTCTGGTTGCTGGTGGGCTTTTGGGAGGCTTATGGCTAGATCGGAAGTGGCATACTAGTCCGTGGCTCGGTCTTATTGGTCTGATTTTAGGCTTTAGCGCTGGAGTTCAGTTTTTAATTCGATTAGTTCAATTATCGAAGCAGAAACAAGAGAAAGAATGATTAAGAAGAGCCTTACAATCGCTAGTTTTTCCTATTTTATTGGAATCCTTGCCTTTTGGCTGGGAAAAGATTTTTCATCTGCACTCTGGTTTGCTGTGGGTGGAGGCTTAACTCTACTCAATTTTTTACTGGCGGCCTCTATTGTGAGTCGGGGTATTAAAATGATCAAAAATCGAGGCTTGTTTTTGGGTCTCCTTTTGATCAAGAGTCTTTTATTTGTAGCCGTCATTTGTCTTGTATTGATGTTCACAAAGCCTATACTTTTACCCTTTACCTTAGGCATCGGGATCGTTATTTTCGGGGCTGTTATAGCCGCCATTCTAGATGGGCGACATGCACTAAGGGCTATGATTAGAGAATAGAAATATGTCATCGGAACATTTATCGATATTTGAAATGTTGGGGGTACCAGAACACTATAACTTTGTCGCTGGTGCTGCGTTCTCTGCCCTAATTTTAACTATTTTTGGTCTCTATATTCGTGCGAAGCTTCGAGACCCTGAAGCTGGAGTTCTTCCTGCCCCAAAATTTAGCTTTTTAAATCTTGGTATTGAAGTTGTTCAAATCTTTAGAAATCTTCTTCGAGATATGATTGGTCATGGAGCGGAAAAGTATCTTCCTATTCTTTTAACGACTTTTTTAATTATATTGATTTCGAATTTATCTGGCTTTGTTCCGGGGCTCAGCGTTTCAAGCTTGAACATCAATAATAATCTGGCAATGGCGGGCTTTATTTTTGTGGCTTATATGTATTTTGGTATTAGGGAGCATGGATTTTCTTATGTAAAACAGTTTACTGGCGGGCTGCCTGCTCCAGGTTATGGAACCGTGATGACAACAATTATGAGAGGAGTTGCTGCCATGATTGTTGTGATTGAAGTTTGTGGACATATTGTTCGTCCGTTTTCTCTAAGCTTACGTCTTTGGGGAACAATGAATGGAGATCATGCACTCATGGGAATTTTTGAAGGTTTTGAGCCATTAATTTTTCCGTGTGTGGCAATGGCTCTAGGCTTACTTGTTTCTGTGGTTCAAGCCTTGGTTTTTGCATTATTGTCGATGGTGTATATAAAACTGGCTGTTTCACACGATCATTAAGATTAAATAAACAACATTGAATACGAATAGGAGAAGGAAGAGATGAAAGTAATCAAAAAGTGGACCCACCCCAAAATGATTTTAAGGGTTTCGTCAGTATTTGGAGTATTTTTTATCGCCGGAATGGCTTTAGCTTTTGGTCAAGAACCGGCCGCTGCTGGTGCTGCCGCAGGACATGTAGATATCTTAAAATGGCTTGCTCTCGGTGGAGGCGTTGGTTTGGGTCTTGCCGCTTTAGGTTGCGGGATGGGCCAAGGTCGTTTGGTTGCTTCTGCAATGGATGGGATTGCTCGAAATCCACAAGCCTCTAAAGATATGTTTGTTCCGATGATCTTAGGCTTAGCTTTCATCGAAGCCTTGACAATTTATTCTTTGATTTTCGTCTTTATTTTCAAAGCAGCTGTTCTCGGCTAGTTTGATTTGCCTTAGGGCCAATAGGCCCTAAGGCTTCATTTTTTCAATTGTAAATTTCCGATTTAGTTTTCGGTTTTCGGGGGAAGTTGTCTCTTAAAGCCGGATATTCTTCCTCATCCGGTTTGGCCCTTGGCGTGCTTTGTTCAAGGCTATGAAAACTCCAGAACTTAATGAAGAAAGCTTAATAGATCAAATTGCTTATCTTAGTGGTAAGGAATGGACGAATATCTGTCATCCGCAGAGTCATGAGGAGAGAATACTTCGACGAGCCAGTGTATGGGCATTTTCTCAATTTTTGTCCTTAGAACCCAACGGCCTCTGTAAGCGATTTAATATCCAAGCTCAGCAGTCGGTCAGGCGTATTCTAAAAAATAAGAATCTTCCAGAGGATGAATATAATTGGAGGATTCTTATTCGAAAAAGAATTCGTTTGGAGGAAAAAACAGCCGCTGCCTAGGAAGAGCTTATTTTTTCCGATTCCATTGGAGTGCTTTTCGGATAGCGCTTTGAAAACTTTTTGACGAGGCTTTATTTTGCCCAGCGATGTCAAAAGCAGTTCCATGGTCGACAGAAACTCGTAAAAAGGGGAGGCCAAGGGTGATATTTACAGCTTCCTCAAAATTTTTCATTTTAAGAGGGATCAAGCCTTGATCGTGGTACATACAGATAATGGCTTGATATCGATCGGAAAAATAAAACAATGTATCCGAGGGAAGAGGGCC
>Ga0114931_10004562_pt1 | contig 17295 bp, 15 predicted proteins | sample 2SBtaG_FD_89579 | JGI IMG/M metagenome (GOLD analysis project Ga0114931, IMG submission 89579) | Deep subsurface microbial communities from Kolumbo volcano to uncover new lineages of life (NeLLi) - 2SBTROV14_V59a metaG | ecosystem: Environmental > Aquatic > Marine > Volcanic | place: Kolumbo...
ACCTATAATGAATTTAATACCGCGATGTGGCAGGTTGCTAATGCTCACGTCGGACATATGAAACCGGGGGCGTTTATATGTATGGTAGTGGGGAATTTTCGCGATAAAAAAACGGCAGAACTTATCGACTTCCGTGGGGATACGGTGCATAACTTTCGAGATAACGGATTTTTGTTTTGGCAAGACATTGTTCTCTCAAAGAGTAAGGGGTCGGCGGCAGTGAGGGCCGCGACCAGTTGGAAAGGTAAGAAACTCGTGCCGTGTCACGAGTATCTCTTAGTTTTTAGGACACCCAAATAAATGAAAATAGACAATCTTTTGTTCTCTCTCAACCTCGTTAAACCCGCCCTAGATACAAATGACTATATTCCAATATTTAGTCATTTTTGTTTTGATGGAAAGACGGTTACGACTTATAACGACAAGACTGCGATTAGTGTTCCGTGTCGTGCTCCAATTGTGGGGGCAATCCATTTTGATAAACTTTTAAGGTGGCTTGATGTTCCTAAAACCAGCAAACTTAAAATAAATCAGGATAAGGATAGGGTAGACATATCATGTGGAAGAAGTTCTATTTCTCTTGCCTATCTTGATGATTCAGAATTCTTGTTTGAGATACCTGATATTACTGATGCCACATCTTTTTTATTTACCGAAGAGCATATACTCGGCATTAAAAAATGTATGATGTCAATCAGCTCTGACGAAGTGCAGACAAAGATGCAGGGAGTGACGTTTCAGTCGCCTAATAAATTTTATGCGACGGATGGCGAGACGATAAGTCGTTATATCTCGAGGGATATGGTCGATCTTAAATTTGATATTGAGCTTCTTCTTCCAACGGCTTTTTGTAAAAACTTAATTCATATCTTTGATAAATTAGAAGCAAAAGATGTAGAAATATATCTTACGGACGAGTTTATCGTCGCAGATTTTGGTAATGACTATATATTATTTAACCGGCTTATTGACGTCGATAAACCAATTGATTTTGAGTCGATAATTAAAAGAGAACTGAACAGTAAGAGCCGTGATGTTTTTGTTGATATAGTTGCTGACTTAAAAACTGCGATAGAAAATACTGTTGTTATAAATCCTGATGTAGCAATAGCCGAAGTTATAAAACAACGACTTACAATAACTGGTGACGATAATGGTTTATATAAGTCAAAAGATCTTGAAATTCCAATTGAGCGACGAAAAGACATCAAGGTAACTTTTTCTCCGACCCTCTTATCACGAGGTTTCTCGGCGTGTGATCAAATCTGTTTTACAGAAAACTCAATCATGCTTGCTAATGCTGACGACGGATTCCTTCACCTTATTTCGCTGTTAATTTAAATGAATAATATTCAACAAAAAGTGACTAACGAAACGCCAAATTTTTTGGTAACAGTTATAGTCAAACTCCTTCTTCCGATTGCGAACGGTATATTGGGGGCAATTGCCTTTAGTATTGCGGGATTATTGTTTTCGAGTGAGATAACACACGTGTTTAGTCTAATCGGACTGGGCAATATCACACCGTGGGAATTTGGAGCAGTTCTCGGATCTATCATTGCCCTATTTAAATCTGTCAATTGATGAGCTTCTTTTTTCAAAAGAAAAAGATAGGAAACAAGTCCGGACTTAAAATATCAGTCGATACTCTTCACAGACTTGAGTGCCGCGCCTGTCCTCTTAATACTGCCCCCGTCCACAATCCAAAGATGGCCCCGTTTGGATCGTCACACCCCCTCTTTTATTTTCTTGGTGGTGTTCCTGACGAAGTTGATGACATTCGTGGATGGCATTTTGTCAGCAATGCTGGTAAATTGTTACGTAGTCAGATACCGGTCAAATATAAGAAGAAAGTTCGTTTTAATAACTGCATAAGAACATTTCCTGGGGTAGGAAAATTTCCGACTGAACAAGAAATACAGTGTTGTCTTCCGTCAATTGTAAGAGATATTGAGAAGACGCGGCCAAAAATTATTGTGGGTATTGGTCGTATTCCTCTTAATTGGGACATAAAGACGACAAATACATCGGGTTGGCGGGGTCGTTTGATGCCAATAAAAATTGGTAATCATACATGTTGGTATAGTCAAATATTTAATCCTGAATATGTTTTAAGAAAAACGCGCAATAATCAAAACCCAATAGATACAATGCTGGGGGATGTATTTAGACGAGATTTAGAAAATTTATTTAAGTGTATTGAAGATATTTCTGATCCTATTGTTGAAGATCTTACATCATTATATGACGGAGTTGATATATATTGGGGGAAAAATGGTGACAAAGATATTTTCACCATAAAGAAATTTTTTAAATATCTTGAAAAACAACCTGTCGTAGCATTTGACTTTGAGACAAACGGCCTTCGTCCATATAAAACCGACTCAAAAATATTAAGTATTTCTATAGGAACAACAAAATCTGTAATCGCAATAGCCCTCGATCACCGAGGCGCCTTGTGGTCTAAAAAACAGAAAAAGTTATTAAAAACTTTAATTATCAATTTTTTATTAAACGAAACAATTACGAAGATAGCTCATAATCTATCGTTTGAACTCGAGTGGACCTCCCTTCTGGATGAAGAAATTATCTATGGCAGTAATTGGGGCGACACAATGGCTCAAGCCTACTGCATAGATGAAAGAAAAGGGGCATTAAAGTTAGACTTTCTCTGTCGACAGTATTTTGGCTTCGATCTTAAGTCTCAATCTGATATAGATGTAGCACAACTTGATTTTGATCCTATTGAGAGAGTTTTGAAATATAATGCTCTCGACTCAAAATATTGTCATAAATTGTTTCTCAGACAACGTGAGATTTTACATAAATTGAAACTTGAAGAAATTTATGACGAGGAGGTCAGACGGTTGCCAACAATGGTTATGACTCAAAGACGGGGCATTGTTGTTGATCAGGCTGTTGTATCAGAATATCAAGATAAACTTAAAACAGAGATAGACGGATTATTGTCTGATATTCATGAACTCGCTGTCGTTAAGAAGTTTGAAAAGATGGAGCGGCCCTTTAATCCGTCATCAAATAAAGATGTACTTAGAATATTTAAAAAATATCTAAAATCAGATGTTGTGATGACGTCTAATAGTGTTGACAAGAAGGTTCTTGGATTACTTGATGATGAATTAGCGAGATTGATAGTAAAATTTAGAAATAGACTTAAGATGAAGTCTACCTATGTGGATTCATTTGAGTTGGGAGTTGGAAAATATATTTATGCTGACGGATTAATACATACGTCATTAAATACAATTTTTGTATCAACTGGCAGACTTAGTAGTAGCGGACCAAATATTCAAAATTTTCCTCATCATAAAGATGGATGGGTTAGAAAAATTATAGTTTCTCGAGATGGTGGGATATTGGTCAGTCTTGATTATGGTCAAATTGAAGCTCGTGTTATGGCTATGGTCTCAAAAGATAAATTTCTTTGTGATGCCTTGTGGAATAATTATGATATTCATTATGAGTGGGCCGAAAAACTTGCATATAAATATCCGTCAAAGATTGGAGGGTTACGATTTATAAAAGATAAAAATATTATGAAAGCGTTGCGTCAAGAGGTAAAAAATCAATTTGTCTTTCCGGCCTTCTATGGTGCGCAATCCTACTCTATTCATCGATATCTTAATATACCGCTTGAAATTTGTGAAGAATTAATGCGGGAATTTTGGGGGGTTTTTTCGGGGGTATATCAGTGGCAACTTCAAACAATTGAATTTTATAAGACCCACGGTTATGTAGAGTGTCTTACGGGGAGACGAAGACATGCCCCTTTAAGTATTAATCAACAAGTGAATGATCCAATTCAAGGACTAGCGAGTGATTTAGTTATTGATTCTATGAATAGAATATCAGATTTGGCAGTAAAAACTGATAGACCATACCTCCAACCAATATTAAACATACATGATGACTTAACTTATGACTTACCAAAGAAAAATCTAGATGAAGATGTATCGGATATATTAAATGTAATGCTTAATATACCATACGACTTTATAAATGTTCCAATAACAGTAGAAATGAAATGCGGGCAGAATTGGTATGAAATGAGCGATATTGGGACGTATAGCTCTGAGGACTAAAGGAGGCAAAAATGACAAATGATTTACACACAAAATATCGGCCACAAAAATTTAGTGATGTTATAGGCCATACCAGTGTCGTTGTGTCGATGTCAGATGTATTGAATGCGGGAAATGCTCACTCATTCTTGCTTACGGGGCCAAGCGGAGTTGGAAAGACTACCCTGGCAAGGATAATGGCAAATTATTTAGAGTGTGATGATAACAATATTATTGAAATTGATGCCGCAACACATAACGGAGTTGATGGAGTTAGGTCACTCATTGAAAGCCTTAAATATAAGACCTTTGGAAAGTCCCCAAATAGAGTTGTAATACTCGACGAGGCACATAGATTAACTGGCGCGGCATGGGAAGCATTACTGAAGAGCATTGAGGAGCCACCAACAGGCGTTTATTGGGCATTATGTACAACCGAGGGCGAGAAGGTCCCCGAGACGATAAAGACCCGTTGTATCTGTTACAACCTTGACCGCCTTTACGGCGATGAACTTTTTATCCTTCTCGAGCGAGTTTGCAAAAAAGAACATTTTAATTTAAGCGGTAAAATACTAGACTTAATTGTACGCGAGAGTAATGGAAGCCCAAGGAGTGCGTTAGTTAATCTTGCTAAAGTTTCTAACTGTTTGAATAGAAAAGAAGCAGCATTAATACTCAAAAGTCCGGTCGGGTCGACAGAAGTTATTGATCTCTGTAGATGGTTGTGTCAGTCAAGAAATATGACTTGGAAGAAAGCGCAGGAGTTATTATTCCCCCTAAAAGATTATGATTCAGAAAGCATAAGAAATATCATTGTGTCTTATTTGACTGCTGCAATAATACACACCACTAAAAAAGATAGAGCCTTTTCTATGTTAAATACCTTGTCATATTTTGAAGACGTTTATGTTGATAGGAGTAAGATATATCCTCTCATCTTATCAATCTTTCAGTTACTACTCGACGAAGAAGAATAAATGAGGTGTGAGTTTTGTCAGGGATCAGGTGTGATTAACGACGGACGAGTGCCGTGTCAAGAATGCCACGGATTTGGAATTATAAGTTGTTGTGAAGTTTTTAACGCTGAGGGTAATTGTAAGGATAATTGTAGGTGTAGTGATAATAATAAATATAAGTGCAAGTGGGATGATAATGATTAAATGTTTGAATTAGATGTCGCGAAAAATTTGGAGGGCGAAATGAATTATGAAGATTATGTGGGCCTTCTAAAAATTGATAAGAATGATCTTGATACAGAATTGATAAGACAGACTGACTTATTCAATAAAATATCATTACAATTTGTAGAGGCGGCCTCTATACGAGACGAGAAGAAAAAATATCTTCAAGTTGTCGAGGCAGAACTTAGACTTAAGATTAAGAAAGAGTTTGACGACGACGGAAGAAGAGTTACGGAAAAAACACTCGATGCGATGATAATAACTGACCCCATAAGATTAAAAGCAAATAAAATTTATCAAGAGGCAAAACTAAAATGTGATAAATATGAGGTTCTTAAAGAGTCATTTCGGCAACGCTCCTATATGCTCAGGGAACTCATCAGTTTATTTATCTCTGATTATTACAGCATCGATGCAGTTAGAAAAAAAGGTTCGAGAAGAGATGAGCAATTTTATGACTTGACGAGAGAAAAGATCAAAGGTTCCAGGCGGGGCAAGACTTATGATAAAGTTGAGTCTCTAAAACATATCGACGAGGAGATTAACAATGGTTAGACGTGCAACAAAGAGGACTACAAAGCGGCCAGCAGCAAAGAGTTCAGCAGTATCGAACTTCAAATATCATAAGCGGTCAAAAGAGTCGGTAAAACAGCGTGCAGTACAGACGAGCAATAATTTTGCCTCTATGTTTAAGAAAAATATACCAGTATTTTTTCCAAAAGAAAATCATTACGTTGTTCGAATTCTTCCGCCAACGTGGGATGACTCAGATCACTTTGGTCTTGATGTTTATGTTCACTATGGAGTTGGTGGTGATCGGGAGAGTTATCTGTGTCTTGAAAAAATGCTTAATAAACCATGCCCAATATGTGAAGAACGAAAGAATAAAAATACATCTTCCGAAGAAACAAAAGAATTAACTCCAAAAAGACGTGTTCTCGTCTATGTCATCGATCGGGATAATGAGAAGGAGGGACCTCAACTTTGGTCGATGCCGTGGACGGTCGACAGAGACCTTGGTCAATTGTCGATAGATGCCCGCACACAAGATGTCATTTATATTGAGGATCCCGACGATGGATTTGACATTGAGTTCACAAAGAAGGGGGCACAACTTCTTACTAAGTATATTGGACTCAAGATATCACGATATGAGAGCACAATTACTGACGACGACGATATGTTGGAGAAGTGGTTACAATTTATCGTCGACAATCCCATTCCCGAATGCCTGAATTATTATGACTACGACCATATTGAGCAAGTGTTTAATGGGGCAAATACTGATGATGACGTAGAGGATGATGAAGGCGAAGATGTTGATTCAATTGAAGAAGAAGAAGAAGAAGATAGCGAAGAAGAAATAGAGGAGGAGCCTGATTTACCTTGGGGGGATGAAGAAGATGGAGAAGAAGAAGAAGAAGAAGAAGAAGATATGGACACAATTAAAAAGAAGTTACGCAACCTTAATCGTCGGGGGCGCTAATGAGAGAAGCAATGCTCGAGGAGAACATAGTCGATAACTCTAACAATAATACTGGGGGTAGTTATTTTACTAAGAGAGACGAAACTGTTGAGGTCATGTCAACGGGCTGTGTTCTCCTCGACTGCGTCCTTGGTGGCGGGTATCCGGTCGGTCGAATTGTAAACATCATCGGTGACTCGGCCAGTGGGAAGAGTTTGTTGGGCATAGAGGCCTGTGCAAATTTTGCCTATAAATATCCCGACGGACAAATATGGTATGCAGAAGCAGAGGCGGCATTTGATCTAAACTATGCCGAGGCACTCGGACTGCCCGTTAATAAGGTTAATTTTGTTGATACGTGTCTGACTGTCGAAGACTTTTTTGAACATCTGATAGACTGTATTAAAGAGTTAAAGAAGTCGGGTGACTACGGACTTTATATTCTTGACTCTCTCGATGCCCTATCTGACAGGGCAGAGATTAGTAGACGAATAGACGAGGGGTCTTTTGGCGCTCAAAAGGCGAAGAAAATGTCAGAGTTATTTAGGCGCCTTGTTCGACACGTCGAAGATTCCAAGATGACAATTATTATCATCTCTCAGATTAGGGATAACATAGGCGTTGTATTCGGAAAGAAATATACACGATCGGGCGGACGCGCCCTCGATTTTTATGCGAGTCAGAAGTTGTATCTTGCCCAGGTAAAGACGTTACGAATTACCCGAAAGAAGATACAACGCCCGGTCGGAGTCGAAATAAAGATTAAGTGTGAGAAGAATAAGATTGGACTCCCCTATCGTGAGTGTAAGTTTCCAATTATCTTTGGTTACGGTATAGACGACATGTTTGCATCAATAGAGTGGCTCGAGACCATTGGCAAACTTAATGATGTTCTTGAGGAGTTAGAAACTGTTCTCGGAAAGATGCCCCCTAAAAGATTAAGTCTGCAACCGTGGATGCGATATCTCAATAACGCACCTGATGACGACATTAAGAAGCTATCTGAATTTTTAAGCTCAAAAGTTACCTCATCTTGGCAAGAAATTGAAAATGCTTTTCTTGTAACCCGAAAGAAATATAAGTGATGCGAAAGGGAGGATCGAAGCAAAAGGGCTCAGAGTTCGAGCGAAAAATTTGTAAGAGGTTGTCACTGTGGATTAGTGACGGCAGGAGGAAGGATATATTTTGGCGCTCCGCCATGTCTGGCGGTAGGGCAACAGTTATGTTGAAGTCAGGTGAGACTGCACCCGCACAAGCGGGTGACGTGAGCGCGGTAGATCGATTGGGCGGAGACTTTATAGAAAAGTTTTATGTTGAGTGTAAATTTTATAAGAATCTTTATACATCAGATCTTATTTATAATGGCTCATCGGGGTTGTCTAAATTTTGGCTGACTGCCGTTGCCGATGCCTCGAGATATAAAAAGATTCCACTCTTGATAGCAAAACAAAATTTTAAGCCCATTCTTCTGTGTCTACAGCCAAAGACCCTCCCAAAGAAATTTTTGTTTAACGTGTGTATCTTTTATAAACTCGACCTCGCAATCGTCGCACTTGACGACTTTCTTAAATATGTGAGACCAGAGACGTTCGTTGACACAAAACGATAAACAATTTCATATACTCATAACATCCGATCTTCATTTTGACGATACGGAGTTAAATTCATATCGATTTAAGATATTTAATTTTCTTGAGTTGGTAATAAAAAAATACTCGGTCAAGAGACTCTTCATACTTGGCGATCTTACTGACAAGAAAGACAAACATTCATCAACTCTTGTTAATAACATAGTTTACGGCCTTAATCGGCTTTCTGAGTTATGTGAGATCTATATCCTCACAGGAAACCACGACTATATTGAATATTCTGAGCCCTACTTTTTATTCTTAAATAATTTTCCAAAGATATTTTTTATCTCACAGGTCGAAACTGTAGAAGATGAACATTTTGGAAAGATATTAATGATTCCTCATCGTCGAAGTCCTAAACAATTAAAATCTATCGGCAATTTTTTTATGCCAAAGAGTCGCATTGGGCTGGTTGTAATGCATCAGACAGTTACCGGGTCAATAACATCTAATGGAACACGGATAGATGGTATCGACGTCGAACAATTTGAGAATATACCTGTTCCAATTGTGTCGGGCGACATACATGTTCCCCAAGTCGTCGGAAATGTAAAGTACGTGGGTAGCCCCTATGCAATAAATTATGGCGATACGTTTATACCACGAGTATTACTCATGAGCCTGTGGCGCGAAATTGAGGTATATCCAAATATCATCTCTAAGAAATTGGTGACAATAGAATCTGTAAATGATTTAGAGGTAATGATCTCAAAGTCTCGTATTCTTATTATGAATGAGAACATATCAGATCCGACTGGACTGATAAATTCTGAGTGTAGGGTTAAGATTAGATTTCAGATACAAAAGAGAGACCTCTCGGAGTGGTCAATATATAAACAAAAAATACTCACCTTGTGCGATGATAACAATATTAATTTACGAGGATTAGAACTTGTCGTTATTGGTGAAGAAAATATGAGCGATATTGATAAAGAAGTTATTTTGTGTCTCCCAGATCGTGACAAAACTTTCGATCTCTTTTGTGAACATGGAAATGTTGGCAGTGATCTCAAGAAAATTGGTAAGAATCTACTCAATGTATAAAAACCTTTTATATTATGAGTTGAAAACAGGGAAAAATTAACGATATGCCCGTCTTCGGCCTGTCGTGGCCTGACAGCAGTCTTGGTACCTGTCTGGTAGGTTGATACCAAAAACACGCCAACGGTACCTGTCCGCCCTTTAGACGGGCTTGAATTTTCTGAGGAAGTGGTCTAACGTGCGATTTACACGTTTATACATAAAAAATTTTAGATCGTTTAGTTTTGAACAGACTATCAATTTTGACAATTTATCTAACGGTCTAATCTTTGTGACGGGAACAAATAATGACGACCCAGATCTGGGGGCAAACGGGATCGGCAAGTCTACAATTTTTGAAGCTTTATACTGGTGTCTCTATGGTAAGACGACGAGGGGTGTGCGCGGCCAAAATATTTCTCATAATTTTAAGAAAGAAGATACTGTCATTTGTTCGGTCAGTCTTACGACCCGAGGAAAAGATTATATTATTAGGAGGACGTGGAACCCAATTGAGTTGACGGTTGAGTGTAGACAATCAGACAGTGAAGATGAATATAATAGTCCTAAGGTTGTTGATCAAAGTTATGTAGATTCAGTCGTTGGTCTCTCGGCGCGAGAATTTCAAAACTCGATACTTGTGTCTCAATTTTCCCAGATGTTCTTCGACATGTCCCCGTCGGAGAAGCTTAAATCCTTCTCAAATATCATGGGGCTCGATTACTGGTCTGATTGTAGTTCTCATGCGCGTGAAACAACATCACAATTTAATGAAAAGATAGAAGAATGTGAAGAAAAATTAACTGTAATAGGCAAACTGATTGAGAATGTAAATGTATCTTTGGCTGACTCGAAGAAGCGGTCACGTTTATTCAACAGTGACAGAAATATCAAGATTACACAACTCCGTAAAGATATAACCGGGGTGAAAAAAGAGATTGATGATATTACGACTCAGATAAAGAAGGATAGTATTACCCGAAAGAATGTGGCCGAAGAATTATTGGCAATGGGCGAGGAGTATGACTTGCTCGTTTCTGAAAGAGATTCGATAGATTCTAAGATGCAAGATGTTGATACTCAAATAAAAATTTACAAGTCAAAGGATACGGATCAGATAAAACTTCAAAATAGATTTGAGTCCGTAACGGATTCATGCCCCTACTGTCTACAAGAAGTTAAACATGAATATATTGACGAAGAGCTTAGTAAAATCAAAAAAGAGCTTTTAAACATTAAAAAAACCGCACAAAAATATGCGAGTAAGTATGAGAAATTGAATGACACAAGGCGACTTGTCGTAAAAAAACTTCATAATTTTGAATCTAAAATGGACGACTCAGATGATAAGTTTAGATATTTAGATGATAAAATAACTACTTTGAAGACAAAGCGGGAGGGGGCAAAAAAAACTTTGAGGTTAAGTAAGGAGAAGATAGGTTCTCTTCGTGAGGAAAAAAATCCATTTGACGAGGTGATAGAAAATTTTGAAGAAAAGTTGATAAATTTCAAAACAGATAAACGTCATACAGAGAAAGAAAAAACGAGTCTTCTTAAACTTCGAGACGGATCTAATTTTTGGATTAACGGGTTTAAGGACGTTAGACTATTTGTAATACGTCGGGCGCTGACCCAGTTAGAAATTGAAGTTAATTCGTGTCTTAGTCAACTTGGCCTTGCAAAGTGGTCAATATTTTTTACTGTGGAAAGAGAGAACAGACAGGGGGGTATCGTTAAGGGCTTTACCGTCCACGTCAAATCACCAATGGATAATGCTGTTGTACCGTGGGAGGTGTGGTCCGGGGGTGAGTCACAGAGGATGCGTATAGCCGAAACAATGGGTTTAGCAAACCTCATACTTAACCAGAAGGGCATAAATTCTAACATACAGATATTTGACGAGCCAACTCAGCATCTGAGTCAGGAGGGGATTGATGCCCTCATCGAACTACTACAAAATAAGAGTGTTACTGAGTCAAAACAGATGTGGCTCGTCGACCATCGATCTCTCGATGTGTCTAAATTTGCTCACACATTGATAGTTAATAAGAAGGGGGGTTATTCGAGAGTCACGATAACTTATTAGTATATGCAATGGTTGACAAAAGTAACAGAAACCCTTAAGATTTCTTGTGATGAACGAGACAGTTGCGCAAAGGCGGTGTCCAACCTGCGGGGATATTGAACTTATCCGCTATGGAAAGAGTGATAACGGCAGGCAACGATGGAGGTGTAAGACTTGTGGCCGCCGCACGACTACTCCCACCTGTGCCCATCCCGAGCCGATCTTTGCTGACGAGATTCCAAAAAAACAAATCTATGTTGTGACTGCGGCGCAGAATGCGACCCCTGTACATGAAGGATTCTGGACCGCGTTGCAAGAATATTGTGAGGTGCGTGATGCAGCGTTAGTTGTGGTGCCGATGAGATATAAAAATCCTACCTCGCTCATGGAAAGCCAGACCTACGTTAACGATTTTGAATGGTGGGATAGTAAAACAGTTCCGTTTCTCTTTTCCGGACGGGCACGGCTGCACAAGAAGTTGATGTTGTTGGCTGACTTTCATATCAATCCCACAGCAACAAGACCACTGAGTGGACTAGATAGTATTACTGGCTCGGCCAGCGGAATTGTCCCCCACACTAAGGCCGAGATGCGCACCATCGCCACCCCTCATCACGAGTTTCCGAAAATTATGGTCACGACTGGCGCGGTAACAGTAGCGAATTATAGTCAGACTAAGGCTGGTGCGAAGGGTGAGTTTCATCATGTCCTGGGGGCAATTGTTGTGGAGATTGACGGTGGGATTTTCCATCTTCGGCGGATAAATGCAACTTTGGGTGGGGCCTTTACTGATCTGTGGGTGAAGTATCGCCCGGATGAGACAACCTGCCTAGCTCCCCCGGCTGATGCCTTAGTGATCGGTGATACACACTTCGGGAGGAGTGATCCAAAGGTTCTTCAAGCGACCTTCGATGGTCCAAACAGTCTGATAGCGAAGTTTCATCCAAAACATCTAGTGTGGCACGATCTTCTAGACTTTCACAGTCGTATGCACTGGGACGAAGCCAAACCATTTGTGAATCTTGCCAAGCAGCGGGCAGGTAAAGATAATGTGTTGCAAGAGATTCGTGATGTCTGCGCTTTTGTCGAAAAGGTTGATGCAGCCTGCAAGTGGAAGCCAAAGCATGTCTTTCCATTCTCGAACCATCCCGATGCATTTGCACGTTGGATGGACCGGGCAGACTGGCGACAGGACCCAGTCAATGCCGAGATGTATCTTGAGACTGCATTCGCAATGGCAAAGAGTACGGAGTGGAATCAGAGCGGGGCAAATGTACTCGATCCCTTTGTCTACTGGGCAGAGAAGCTTTTGCCCCCCAAGATACTTGAACGCTGTCTATTTCTTGGCCCGAACGACTCTTTTTCACTACACGACATAGAACTTGGGATGCACGGACACCTAGGGCCAAATGGGGCGCGAGGAAGCCTGATGAACCTGTCAAAACTTGGTGTAAAAAGTATTACTGGGCACTGTCACTCTCCGGGTGAGCAAGACGGCGCGATGAGTGTGGGCACGAGCAGTGTATTCTTCCTGGGATATAATCGCGGGCCGAGCAGTTGGCTTCAGACACATGCAGTATTACATGCAGACGGGAAGAGACAACTCATCAATATTATACATGGAAAAGCGTGGCTAGAATAGATTAACTGTAGGCGCGGTTTAACCACCCTTTTAAGAATTTTTTGAAGGTTATTGGATTATTTTGAACGACAAGTCGATAATACCCGGCAGCCTCTGACCTCACCGCTATTAATATCTCTCTCTTACACTTGACGCTATTGACGGCCTGTGTGGTGTTATGACCAAGAATACCGTCTTCGACGAGTTCTATACCCGTAACGGCCCGAACTGCACGCTGTAATACCTTGTTGGCCCGTATCGGGCCAATATTAATGGCAAGGTCGAACATCTTTATCGACAATAAATTACTTGAAAAATTTTGGTATCCGCTCGGAAGCCACCAATCCTTATAATAAATATCCTTTGCTTTTTCCTCTGTTAATGCACGTACGTCGGCAATATCGACGTCTCCGTCTCCGTCGATATCGATGTACTTGGAGTGAAGATATTTTAGGCTAATACCATATTTAGTAGGTCCACCAGGATCACTACTATCGTTGGTATAGAGGCCCTCGTGGTATGCTACGACCTTATAGGCCCGCTCAAACAAATCCCGTGAGTCAGTCACGTCAACTCTCCGAAGAATACATCGATAAAATCTTTGAATTATTGTGCGGGTTTATTTATGGCGCCCTTAATATCTTTAATGCCTTGTTTGATATACGTCAAGTCATTTCTCATGACGCTCTGACGAACGATGAGCGTGTCGACCTTATCGCTTAATTTATTTACTTTTTTTCTTAATTCGATAACTGATTCTTTGGTCGCGCTTCCTGGATGGGTAGATAAGTGTGAATGATAATCTATCTCTTGAGATATTTCTTTTATTTTGAATTCGTCGGCCTGTACGCGGGTCTTTAATTCATACCACGATCCAACTATTCCAATGGATACGATCATAAGTTGAATAAGATGTCGACGGAGCCACTTTCCGTTTCCAATTGTGGTATTAGACTCGATTGTTGTTTCGTTTATCTTCATGATTTACTCAAGCATAAATTAGAAGCACTAACTACGAACGATATTAAAATTTGAATGGTAAGGCAAGACTTAAATAGTTAAGAAGCTTCTTAAGCTGATGTGACGTTACCGTCTCTTATAAAACCGTGCCACCCCCGACATCCATTAACTGGATGTTTCATAATCGACGGTATCAGAGTAATATTATCAAATGTTCGTCCTGACCTGGTCCACAATGGACTTTCAGACTTTATTGGGTCACCCCCATCAAGAGGATTCTTGAATATTACACAGGCGCGGATATTACATCGACACGGACAGTCGAACGTCATCCCGACGCCCTCTCTTTTTGGAACAGGGTTTCCATCGGCATCTGTTATACCGGGGCCACCTGCACCTACCCATCTCGGGTTTAGATCAGTTAATTTCATCGCTAAAGTCCCATCGCTATTAGAGTTGCCGTTGGCGCGCCGAGACCGCGCAGGAAGTCGCGCCGTGATATCTTGCCCGTGTTGATCCAGGTCTCCCAACATCCCGAGCAGGCCCATGCGTGGCCCCCGGTCAGGGTCGCCGGCAGCGCTCGCACGTCCACCAGCGACCACGGCGGGCTCCACACCCCACAACCGGGACACTTGACCACCGTCTCCGCCTGTCCCTCCCCGACGCGCTGAGGAAGCGCAATAACAGGATCAGGATCGCTCGCAAGCGCCTGCAATTCGGACCGCGTCCAGTCTAGCCGATCCGCCCGCAACGTCTGCGGCAGGCGCGCCCTCGCCTCGTCATCATATGTCCTCGGGCTCCATGTGGCCATTCTGTTGCTCCTATTGTGCAAAGACCGTGGCGATGACGTCAGGCGTATTCGGCGGCGTCGCCGTGGCGTCTCCTGCGCCGGTCGAGTGTTGGAAGGTCACCTTGTCGAAGGTGTCGAACGTCGCGCCATTCTGACTCGCGATTGACAGGCCGAAAATGTCGTTCTGCACCAGTGCGCTATCGGTGATCGTCGCCGACTGCTGGGTCCCACCAGTCCCAGGAAATAAAAGTGTGATTGTCAGTCGCTTGACGAAGGCACCCGCACCGTGCTTCGTCCACAGGTCGAACGTGATATCGCCGGGCTCTTGGGCACTGTTTGAATGCACGGTAAAGAAGAAGATATATTGCGAATCGAACGACGTGCTTGCCGACGCGCGTTTGATCTGATTCGGCGGCTCGCCCGCCCCCGGCGTCACTGCCGTTGTCTCGGTAATCGTCGAGAGGGTTCCGCTGTCCGACTTGATCCGCAGGAGCGGAACGAAACTCGAAGTATTAAGTGCGTCGGCAACAAAGGACTGATACTGTTTCCCGGTCAGCGTCGGGTCCTGAGACAGCCCGCCGGCAAAGCCTATCTTTGGCACATTCTGATAAGCGGCCGCGAAGGTCGCCGTCACGCCGTCGCGCACGCTCAGGGTCTCGCGCCCGATCAGGATGTTGCGGAATACCCCGTTGCCTTGGTCTTGTCTGACCACCGATTGCAGGTCGCCTCCTGTCGTCAAAGCGGCCGCCCGACCCACAGCGAGAGAAAGATCGTCATATCGATAGGTCGTATTAATTGTTCCTGCCGTGAGTTGCGATTGGACTGTCACAAACTTCTTGCCCGCTGGCACGGTTGTCTGAACCGAAATCTGCTCCCACGACGTACCCACTCCAGAATGCGAAGGTGTATCGGTCTGGCTGGAACTCGACTTATCTTTATCCGAAAAGATCACATTGAATTGAGCCGATCCATCGCCACCTGACCGAGCGATGAAACCGTCGAGAAATACCCGGTCACCCTCGTTTACCTCGATCCAGCGCACGGTGGTCCCATCGTCCTGGACCATGCCAACGCTGACATTTCCCTGCGTCGCCGGGTCTTTGCTCAGTTCAAGATATCCATTGCCGGAATGTGCATTTGCGCTGATCGTCTTGAAGAGAGCCTGCGCCGAGAGCCCAGCCGTAACACCCCAAAAGTCTGAGCCATCCTCGAAGCCGGGATTGATAATGAGATTTAGAGTTGAGGCCGGAAGGCGCCGAACGGCATGATTGAGCGCAATCGTTCGCGCTCGCTCGAATCCGCCGGCATCGATCAATACGTCTATGCCTTTTCCGGGAGTCGCATCCGCCCCTGCCTCGGCCGGAGCGTTCGTCAACCGTAGGGCATCTTGCGATCCGAACTTTTGCCAGACGCTATTAGTGCTGCGAAATATATCCTCGTTTGACAGGTCGATCCATATGCGCCCCTCCTTGTGGGCCGGAGCCACCGTGTCTCGCACAACCACATCGGCTGCGTGATCTGCTGTCACATCTGCCCCCGGCTCGGCCACTGCTTTACCCGGCCCTGTTAGAACATCTGATGCCGTGCGTGTCTCGGTTACGTTCGCTCCTACTTCCTCCGGCTTCAGCGCCTCGACTGTCTCACCTGTTCCAAAAGTTAAATGGATGGCCTTTTTATTAGCAACATCAGCAGTCGCTAAATCGACTGAATTTTTTATTGCCAGTGTCCCCTGTCCAACAATATCTTTTGCAGTATTATTTATGGTGACATCTGCCCCGGCCTCGCCAACGACGTCGAGTGATAGAGGCTCTGAGAATACGTGGGCGTCACCAACAACCCCCGGAGATGACGTCACTATCGTTCCGATGACTATCATAGCTGCGGTAGGCGTAAACGTCGTCCATCCTGCTCCGTTATCATATTCCCACACACCGGCAATCTTTCGTGCAAAGACGATATTTACAGTAACTGCATTGACAGTGAACGGAAGAGTTTTTGCCGAGTCGAAGACGACATATCCCTTGTCTTGCTGACTCGTCGCTATCGTCTTATTTGTTGCCGACTGATTTCTCGCTATTGCGACGAGCGTTGCATTAAATACTACCTTACCATCAACAGATGTATCACCACTACCAGCCCCGTCGAATCCATGAATGACGAGATTGCCGTTACTTGTAATAAGAGATGTTCCGGAGAATGCCTTATTTATCTGAACTGTAATTAAAGGATCGTTCTGCCCACTAATAGCCAGACCAACAAACCCGTCCCACGAGACTCCACCAACCAAGGTCCCGTTAAATGCGTTCGCCGTAGAGTCTGCTGCGACAGTTCCCAATCCCTCGTCGAAGCGCCAGTATCCCTGCAAATTTGACTCGTTTCCGATGAGGGTGATGTGGATGTTGTCTATTATCTCGGTCGCAGTTCTTACATCGTTCCATATTCTTACGTCGTCTATTAGACCGTTAAATTCTCTGACGCCA
>Ga0114931_10004563_pt1 | contig 17289 bp, 16 predicted proteins | sample 2SBtaG_FD_89579 | JGI IMG/M metagenome (GOLD analysis project Ga0114931, IMG submission 89579) | Deep subsurface microbial communities from Kolumbo volcano to uncover new lineages of life (NeLLi) - 2SBTROV14_V59a metaG | ecosystem: Environmental > Aquatic > Marine > Volcanic | place: Kolumbo...
CTTGAAGCCCTGGCCCTCGACCTCGCCTAGAAGGTTCGCCGCCGGCACCTGGAAATTGTCGAAGCCGATCTCGTATTCCTTCATGCCTCGATAACCGAGCACGCGGATCTCGCCGCCGGTCATTCCGGGGGCGGGGAAGGGCTCCGCGTCCGTACCGCGCGGCTTCTCGGCGATAAACATGGACAGGCCCTTGTAGCCGGTCTCGTTCGGGTCCGTGCGCGCGAGCAGGGTCATCACGTCGCTGCGCGCGCCGTGGGTGATCCAGGTCTTGTTGCCGGTGATCCGGTAGACGTCGCTGTCCTTGACCGCGCGCGTCTTGAGGCTGCCCAGATCGGAGCCCGTGTTGGGCTCGGTAAAGACGGCGGTGGGCAGAATCGCGCCCGAGGCGATGCCCGGCAGCCAGCGCTCTTGTTGCGCGGGCGTGCCGCCCAGGCGAATCAGCTCGGCCGCGATCTCGGAGCGGGTGCCCAGCGAGCCCAGGCCGATGTAGCCGCGCGAGAGCTCCTCGGTGACCACGCACATGGCGGTCTTGCCCAGGCCCGCGCCGCCATGGGCCTCCGGGATGGTCAGGCCGAACACGCCGAGGTTGGCCAGTTGCTCGATTACCGTGAGCGGGATGAGCTCGTCGCGCAGGTGCCAGCCGTGGGCGGCCGCCATGTGATCCTCGGCCACCTTGCGGAACTGATCGCGGATCATCTCCAGGGTTTCGTCCCCCAGGCCGACCCGGCCCAGGTCGCCGGCCTCCAGCCCGCGCCCGATCAGGGCGGCGATGCGCTGGCGCACCGGGCTCGTGTTGCCTTGCGCCACCAGCGCCGCGACGGTGCTCGCGCTCTGGAATCGCGCCAATGCCTCGGAGGACACGCCCATGTCGCCGGGCCGGGCGATCTCCACCTGGCTGAGGGCGATGCCACCGGCCATTTGTTGCAGGTATTCCCCGAAGGCGGCCTGAAGCATGAGCCGCTCCAGCTCGCGCAACGCCCCGGCCGCCTCCAGGCGCTCCGCCCAGTGCAGCATCTGGGCCAGGGCGGCGGCGTAGGTGGCGAGCCATGCCAGCCCATGGGCGGCGAACTGCTCGCGCTCCATCAGGCCCGCGTCCACCGTGCCATCGGGTGCCACCAGGCGGGCAACCCCCTGGCGCGCGGCCCCACGCAAGCCCTCGGCGGCCTCCAGCGCGGCGCGGCAGGCGGGCAGCAGGTCGGGCATGACGAGCCCGGCGTCGGTCTTGGGAGCTTCGGTCATGGGGCACCTCCCGCCGCTGGTTCGAATAACGGCGGGTCGAAGCGCCTGAGTAGTCTCGCGAAATCGGTCAGATCGCGGCACGGAAAGCCTTTTTTCCGGAGGATATCTTGTTGGGTCCTGGTGAAATCGGGGCTGTAGAGGACCTTTTCCACGGTCCAACCCGAGAACCGCCTGCCATCCTTGGTTTGCAAGAATCGCTCAATATGGCGTTCGAATGAGTCCAACGCTTGCGATGTATGCTTGTTGGCGTTGCGCTTGCACGAGCCGAAACGGACGACATTGCTTTCGTCGTTGCATGCGACCAAGTCGATTTCGATGTCGGAGCCATCGGCCTTGTTCCAATAGCCACGCACCAGGTCGGTCAGTGCGAAGTCTCCGGCGTTCTTGCGAGAGCACTCTTCTGTCAAGAGGCGCACCATTTTCTCGAACCCGATTCCCTCTTGATCCTTAAGAGATTCATCCGCCCGCTCAATCGCTTGCTCGACGGGTCTAATTCGCGCGATCTGGACATTGCGCGCCAATGCTCGTAGCCAGGAGGCGAGGAAATTATCGGTGATGACGTATCGCGCCTTTCGCGACCGATCGCCGGCAAAGATCGGTCGCAGCTTTTCCACCATTTGATAGCGTTCGATCAACGTGCGCAGATAGGCGCTCAGTTGTTTCTCGTCTCCCGAGCCTGCCAGGGCGTATTCCGAAACCAGATCGCGGTAATAACAAGGTCCCTTGGTTGCCAGCAACTTCAGCACGCTGTCGTAACGGCCGCGAAGTTCGCGCAAGAACCAGTTAGTCGCTTCATCGCGAAGCGGGCTGGAACCTTCGAAGAAAAGTTGCCGGAGAGTTTCCCTCCGATAGGCATCTTCTTGGCGAAGAACGCCCGCTTCGAAACAATCGCGATAGAACTTCGGTACGCCTTCGAAGAGGGACCATAGGAACAATCGATGAGTTGGATCCCATATGTTGTGAGATTCGAACATCTCGAACAGTGTCGAAAAATCCCAGTGACCAATCTCGATCCGGTGTGTGACACGATTGAATAACGGCGAGGTCCGATCTTCCAGAATCGCGGTCATTTCCGTATGAATCGAGCCAAGAACGAAAAGCCCGCCACGTCGGGAGTCTCTGAGCCTGTCCACCTCGGCTTGAAGATACGCCGCGAACGCGGACAAACTCTTTCTGTGGAAATACTGGAATTCGTCGATGATGACGATGACGCCTTTTCTGCATAGGAAGGCGATTAGCTCGGCCATCTCGGTAAAAGTTCGAATCTTCCGCGCCGTGTGCGTCGGCGTCCCAATATCCTCCAGGGCGTCCTGAAAAGTTTGAACGACGCCGCGCTCATCGCTGTCGGGAACCTGGAAGTAGAATGCGTTGATATCCGGGCGTGCCTGCAATGCCCTCCGAATGAGCGTGGTCTTGCCGATTCGGCGCCGCCCCGAGATCGAGCAGAAAAACCAGCGCCCGGCGGCGATGATTTTCTCTATCTGGGCCTGTTCACTCGCGCGCCCATAGAATCCCCAAGTCGGTGTTGAGTCCTCAACCATGTATATAAGATAACATTTATTATGCTACCATCAAGGCCAACTTAACTCATTGATTCAAGGTAAAAATATCGAATAGTTGACGTGCATCAAAGGATATATCCTGGGTCTCGCTCTGGGTTTCGGAGGGGCGGTCGCGGCCGAACGCCCACTATGCCTCGATCGCATCGTCCAGGGTGCGCAGGCCCGGTCGCTTGACTTGGACCAGCACCGCCATGTTGCCGGGCTTGTGCTGATTCTTCAGCATCTTGGTATGGGCGCGCGGGATGTCGTGCCAGGCGAACACCTCGGACATGCACGGGTCGATGCGCCGCTCGATGACCAGCTGGTTGGCCTGGCTGGCCTGCTTCAGGTTGGCGAAGTGGCTGCCCTGGACGCGCTTTTGGCGCATCCACACGAAGCGCGCGTCGAAGGTCAGGTTGTAGCCGGTGGTGCCGGCGCAAAAGACCACCATGCCGCCGCGCTTGACCACGAAGCACGAGACCGGGAAGGTCTGCTCCCCTGGGTGCTCGAACACGAAATCCACGTCGTTGCCCTTGCCGGTGATCTCCCAGATCGCCTTGCCGAACTTGCGCACCTCCTTCATGTAGGCGCCGTAGCCGCCGGTATCGTCGACCTCCGGCAGGCGGCCCCAGCAGTCGAAGTTCTTGCGGTTGATGATCCCGCGCGCGCCCAGCGACATGACAAAGTCGGTTTTGCTATCGTCGGAGATGATGCCGATGGCGTTGGCGCCGGCCGTGGCGATGAGCTGAACCGCCATGGAGCCGAGCCCGCCCGAGGCGCCCCACACCAGCACGTTGTGCCCGGGCCGCAGGATGTGCGGCCGGTGCCCGAACAGCATGCGATAGGCGGTCGCGAGCGTGAGGGTAAAGCAGGCGCTTTCCTCCCAGGTCAGGTGCCGGGGCCGGGCCATGACCTGCTGCGCCTGTACGCGGGTGAACTGGGCGAACGAGCCGTCCGGGGTCTCGTAGCCCCAGATCCGTTGCGAGGGCGAGAACATGGGATCGCCGCCGTTGCATTCCTCGTCGTCGCCATCGCTCTGGTTGCAGTGCACCGTAACCTCGTCGCCGACCTTCCACCGGGTCACCTTGGAGCCGACCGCCCACACGATCCCGGCGGCGTCCGAGCCGGCGATGTGATAGTCCGCCTTGTGCACGTCGAACACCGAGATCGGCTTGCCCAGCGCGGCCCAAACCCCGTTGTAGTTGACCCCGGCGGCCATCACGAGCACCAGCACGTCGTGGCTGTCGATGGCGGGCACGTCCACCACCTCGACCCGCATGGCGGTCTCCGGCTCGCCGTGGCGCTCGCGCCGGATGGCCCAGGCATACATGCGCGCGGGCACGTGCCCGAGGGGCGGGATCTCGCCGACCTCGTAGAGGTCCTTCTTGGCTTGGCCGGGGTGGGCCTCCACAACATGGGTCGCCGCGTCGCTCATCGCCGGTCTCCTTGCCGCGTCTTCGCCATCGGCCCACCCCCTGTCGCGTCGGCGCATTGGGGCTGGGTCGCACCGAGTCTTAAACGGCCCCCTGGTTTTTTGCAACGCACAAGAGGCGTGGGTGACGCGGAGCATGGCGCTCGCTCAATAATATTGCTAATAGTCGTAAATATAAATATACCGCCGATGGTCACGAATCGCTGGATTACAATCACGGCGCCGTTATGCGATACTGGGTCTTGCCATGACGGATTCACGCAACCGCGAAAAGACGGCCGCGCCACCGGTTTCGCCGGCGCATCCCGGGCGTGATCGCCCATGGCTGTTGCGCACCTATGCGGGCCATTCCACGGCCGCGGCCTCGAACGCGCTTTACCGGGCCAACCTGGCGCGCGGGCAGACCGGGCTCTCGGTCGCCTTCGATCTGCCGACCCAGACCGGCTACGATTGCGACCACCCCCTGGCCCGGGGCGAGGTCGGCAAGGTGGGCGTGCCGGTCGGCCACCTGGGCGACATGCGGGCGCTGTTCGAGGGCATTCCCCTGGAGCGCATGAACACGTCCATGACCATCAACGCGACCGCGCCGTGGCTGCTCGCGCTTTATGTCGCGGTCGCCGAGGAGCGGGGCATCGCGCGGGCGAGTCTCGCCGGAACCACCCAGAACGACATCCTCAAGGAATACCTTTCGCGCGGAACCTATATCTTTCCGCCGCGCCCCTCCATGCGCCTGGTCGCCGATACCATCGCCTATACGTACCGGGAGATTCCCAAGTGGAACCCGGTCAACGTGTGCTCCTATCACCTGCAGGAGGCGGGCGCGACGCCGGTGCAGGAGCTGGCCTTTGCCCTGGCCAACGCGATCGCGGTGCTGGACGCGGTGCGCGCGGCGGGCCGCGTGCCCGTGGCGGATTTTCCCACCGTGGTCGGGCGCATCAGCTTCTTCGTCAACGCCGGCATGCGCTTCATCACAGAGATGTGCAAGATGCGCGCCTTCGCGCGCCTTTGGGACGAGATCTGCCGCGCCCGCTACGGGGTGGAGGACCCCCGGCTGCGCCGCTTCCGCTACGGGGTGCAGGTCAATTCCCTGGGCCTGAGCGAGCAGCAGCCGGAGAACAACGTCTACCGCATCCTTCTGGAGATGCTGGCGGTGGTGCTGTCCAAGGAGGCGCGCGCCCGCGCCGTGCAGCTGCCCGCCTGGAACGAGGCGCTCGGCCTGCCCCGCCCGTGGGATCAGCAGTGGTCGCTCCGCCTGCAACAGATCGTCGCCTACGAGACCGACCTCCTGGAATACGGCGATATCTTTACCGGCGCGCCGGTGATCGAGGCCAAGGTGGACGAGCTGGCCGCCGCCGCGCGCGCGGAGCTGGCCCGGATCGAGGAGATGGGCGGCGCGGTCGCCGCCGTGGAGGGCGCCTACATGAAGGAGCGCCTGGTGGAGAGCAACGCCCGGCGCCTGGCCGCCATCGAGGCTGGCGAGCGGATCGTGGTCGGGGTCAACGCCTTTCGGGAGTCGGAGCCCTCGCCCCTGGTGGCCGGGGCGGATGGCGGCTTTCTCTCCATCGATCCCGCGATCGAGGCGGAGCAGGTGGCGCGCCTGGCCGCGTGGCGTGGGGCGCGCGACGAGGCGGCGGCCCAGGCCGCGCTTAGCACGCTGGCCCGCGCCGCCGCCGAGGACCGCAACATCATGGAGCCGTCCATCGCCTGCGCCCGCGCCGGGGCGACCACCGGCGAGTGGGCGGCGGCCCTGCGCCAGGTGTTCGGCGAGTATCGGGCGCCGACCGGGGTCGCGCGCGGGGTTTCCGCCGGCGACGGCGCGGCGCTTGGCGAGGTGCGCGCGCGGGTCGAGGGGGTCTCCGCCCGCCTTGGGCGACGCCTCAAGATGCTGGTCGGCAAGCCGGGCCTGGACGGCCACTCCAACGGCGCCGAGCAGATCGCCGTGCGCGCCCGCGACGCGGGCTTCGAGGTGGTCTACGAGGGCATCCGCCTGACCCCGGCGCAAATCGTCGGCGCCGCCCTGGAGGAAGGGGTGCACGTGGTCGGGCTTTCGGTGCTGAGCGGCTCCCACGTGCCCCTGGTGAGCGACGTGCTTGCCCGCATGAAGGCCGCCGGCCTGGGCGACGTGCCCGTGGTCGCCGGCGGCATCATCCCGCCCGACGACGCGGCGACCCTTCGCGCCGCCGGCGTCGCCGCGGTCTACACCCCCAAGGACTACGACCTGACCGCGATCCTGGGCGATATCGTCGAGATCGTGGACCAGGCGACCCAGGAAGCGGCGTAGGGCAAGGGTTCATCGGCCACCTCGCCGGTTGTCAGGCGCGGGGGAGGCTCTTTATGCTCGCTAGGCTTTCAATCGGCTCGACCCGCCGCGCCTGGAGGCATGCATGCTGGATGGGATCTTGACTGGGTCCGTGGCCAGCGATCCGGCGTTTCAGACCGTGATCGCGCCGTTTCTGGTCGCGTTCGGCCTGGGCGCGTTGGTGCGCGTCGCGGCGCGCGGGGAGGCGGGGCCGCGCTTCATGGGCATCGCCGCGTGCGTCGGTTTTCTCGTGGCCTACGCCTTGTTCGAGGGTATCCCGTCCTTTCCTCCGCCCACCTCCAAGCAGAAGGTTTTTTATCTCGTGGCGCTTGGCGCCGGCATGGGATTCGCGCTCGATTTCGCGCGTGCGCCGCGGCTTGCCGCCCGTGTTCTGGGGCTTGGGTTCGCGCTCTTGTGCGTCGCATGGCTGGCATGGCGGCCGCTCTCGGCGGGGCCGTCCATCGGGTTCATGGCCGGCGCGCTCGCGCTCTGGGCCGGCGGCGCGCTCTTTCTGTGGCGTGTCGCGCGGGTGGATGAGCGCGACGGCGCCTTGAACACGGGGATTCTGGTGGTTGTCGCGGCCCTTGGCTTGGCGGCGCTCGCCATGCGGGCCGCCTCCATCAGCTTGGCGTTACTCTCGCTCGCGCTGGCGTCGGCCGTGGGCGCACTTGCCCTATGGGATAACGGCGCCTGGGTCGTGAGCGGTCGGCGCCGGGGGTTCGGCGCCGCGGCGGGCCTTGGCGCGGCCGGGGCGCTCGTTGCGATCGCGGGCGTGCTCGCGCTCTACACACAGGCCGCGAGCCCGCCGGCGATGGCGGTTCTGCTGGTGGTTGCCTTCTCCGATGAACTGGCCCGCCATCTCAACACCGGCTCCGGCGCGCCGGGGCGCGCGCTGGCGCCGGTGATGCTCGGGTTGGTCGCCGCGATGCCCGCGCTCGCGGCGGTCGGGCTCGCGCATCTGCTGACTGGCCGCTAGCGGGGAAACATTGAACAAAACCATTGGGAGGACCAAGCCAATGAAGCTTGCCATGAAATCAGTTGCCGTGACTTTGCTTTTGGGTTTTTTGGCCATGTCCGGCGCGGCGCGGGCGGCCGACGTCTTCGCCATCGACCCGGCCCACTCCAATATCGTGTTTCTGGTCAATCATCTGGGCTACTCGCGCATGATCGGCCAGTTCCAGGAGTTTCAGGGCAGTTTTGTGTTCGACGACACCGATGTGAGCCAAAGCTCCGTCGAAGTCGCGATCCGCACGGCGAGCGTCGACACGGACCACGAAGCGCGGGACGAGGACCTGCGCTCGCCAGATTTCTTCAATTCGGTCGAGTTTCCCGAAATGGTGTTCAAGAGTACCCGCGTGGAAAAGACCGGCGCGCGCACCGGCCGGATCATCGGCGATCTCACCCTCTTGGGCACGACTAGGCCGGTTATCCTGGATGTCACCTTCAACAAGTTGGCGCCGCATCCCCTGCCCCAATATCACGGCGTGCTGGTCGCCGGGTTCTCGGCGCGCGCGACCCTCAAGCGCTCCGACTTCGGCATGAAAACATTCTTGCCCGCGATCAGCGACGAGATCGAGATCTGGTTGGAGGTCGAGGGCCACAAGACGTAACCGCCCCTGCTCGGCGCCTTGATTCGGGCGTGGGGCGGGCGTAGGGTGCGAGGATCATGTATACGCGACACTCGTATGGACGGACTCTCCGAATTAGTCACCCGGCGCTCTAGGAGCGACCGGGCTCGACCGATTCGTTCGTCTATCCGTTCCGTATTGGAGTTCGCGTATCATGACCTCGCCCCGATCGGCAGCCGCCGAATCCGCCGACGTTTCCCAACCGCGCCGCCGCGCCGCGCCCGCGAGCCGGGTGTTCTGCTTTTCCGTTCAGGCCGTGGCCGCGCCGGGGGTGATGCCCCGGGTGCTGGAGCTGTTCGCCAAGCGCAACCTGGTGCCCGGGCGCTGGGTGAGCGATGTGACCCCTGGTCCCGGGGGCGTTTCCAGGGGCGCGCCGGCGGTGCAGTGCATCGACATCCAGTGCCCTGGCCTGACGCCGACACTGTGCGATTACATGGCGCGCTGCATGCGCGAGATTCACGGCGTGGGCACGGTGCTGACCTCGGAAAAGGTGGCGCAGCCGGCGGGCCCGGGGCACCTTCGCGCCTAATGCCCGAGCGCCCGATAGAGGGGGCGGCCCCATGAGCTACCTGGAGCGCATCGCCACCTGCCGGCGCTGGAACCCGGACGACTACCGTCCGTTGATGATCGAGGATATCAGCGTCGGGCGCGTGGGCCATGACTTCGCCCGGCGCCTCGCCGATTTTCCCCATGTGTTCCAGGTCAGCGACCGGGCCATAACCCTGAGCGACGATCTGGGCGATCCGGAGGCGCGCACCACCGCCGTGCGCGAGGTGCTGCTCGATTTGCGCGCCCAAGGCGAGGTTCCCAATTGGCGCGACGAGGACTACCCGGTGGTGCGCCGCTGGGGCGATGAGCCGTTCATGACCGTGGAGCGCGCCGCGGTGCCGCTCTTCGGCATGCGCGGCTTCGGGGTGCACCTGAACGGTTATGTGGAGACCGGCGACGGCCTCCGCCTGTGGGTTGCCCGGCGCGCCAAGGACAAGGCGACCGCGCCGGGCAAGCTCGATCATCTGGTCGCCGGCGGGCAGCCTCACGGCCTGAGCGTCGCGGCCAATTTGGTCAAGGAATGCGCCGAGGAGGCGGGCATGAACGCCGCGCTGGCCCGCCGCGCCGTGCCCGTGGGCGCGGTATCCTACATCTGCGAGCGCGACGAGGGCCTGCGTGATGACGTGCTCTTCGATTTCGATCTGGCCGTGCCTGCGGATTTCACGCCCAGGAATACCGACGGCGAGGTGGAGTCGTCCGAGCTCTGGCCCATGGCGAAGGTTCTGGAGACGATCCGCGAGACCGAGGACTTCAAGTTCAACGTCAATCTGGTGATCCTGGACTTCGCCATTCGCCACGGGCTCTTGCGCCCCGACGATCCGGATTATCAGGCGATCTGGGAAGGCTTGCGCCGCCCCGAGGACGTATAGGGCGGCTCATACCAAAGGTCCTTAATAATGACTCATAGAGACGGCTTCCCAAGGTTTTTGGCCAGGAGCGCGTGGCGTGGCGATGCAGGGCATCGCGAGCCGCGCGGGACGCCGTCCGAAAGCCTTGGGAAGCCGCCGTTCCGGTCGCGCGGGCGAACCGCCGGAGGGCGTCGGGAAGCCTTGCCGATGCCCCACATCGCCCGCGGCTTCCCTCCTACCCGGCGGATCGCCCGCGCGATCTCTATGGGTCATTATTAAGGAACTTTGGTATCAGTTGAAAAACCCGGCGCGGGCGCGCACCGCGTCCGGATTCTCGCCCGCCGCCCGCAAGGCGCGGATCGACAGAGCGTTCGCGCGCTTGGACAGGCGCGCGCCGTCACCGTCGGTGATCAGCCGGTGATGGTGCCACTCCGGCACCGGCAGGCCGAGCAGGGCTTGCAGCAGCCGGTGCACGTGAGTCGCGGGGACGAGGTCCTCGCCGCGCGTGACTAGGTTCACCCCTTGCGCCGCATCGTCCACGGTCGCCGCCAAGTGGTAGCTGGCGCCGATATCCTTGCGCGCCAGCACCACGTCGCCTAGTTCCGCCGGCTCGGCGGCGATCATGCCCCGCCCGCGGTCGCGCCAGTCCAGGGCGCCGGCGCGGACAACGGCCGCGGCGATATCCAGACGCAGGGCGTGGGCGATTCCGGCGGTCAGGCGCCGGCCACGTTCATCGGCGGTCAAATTACGGCACAAGCCCGGATAGAGCGGTCCCTCGGGCCCGTGGGGCGCGCGCCCGGCGCGGTCGATCTCCGCCTGGATGTCTTGGCGCGTGCAGAAGCAGGGATAAACGAGTCCCATCTCGACAAGCCGTTGGAGCGCATCCGCGTAAACGCTCATGCGATCCGACTGGCGCATGATCGGGCCGTCCCAGTCGAGGCCCAGCCACGCCAAGTCTTCCTCGATGGCGGCGGCGAAGGCGGGCCGGCACCGGGCCCCGTCGATATCCTCGATGCGCAGGAGAAAGCGCCCGCCGGCCGCGCGCGCCGCGTTCCAGGCAAAGAGCGCCGCATGGGCATGGCCGAGGTGGAGATAGCCCGTGGGCGAGGGGGCGAAGCGGGTGACGATTTCGCCGGCCATCACACCGATTGGTCGCGAACGAGGGCGGCAAGGGTCTTGAACCGGTCGAATCTGAACTCGGCCAAATCGAGCGAAGGCTTGCCGTCGGCGATCAGCTCGGCCATCACGCGCCCGGCGATCGGACCCATGCCAAAGCCGTGGCCGCTGAACCCGGTCGCGACCGCGAGCCCGCGCACCCCCGGCACGGCGTCGAGGACCGGCACGTCGTCCGGTGTCGCCTCGATCATACCGGCCCATGATTCGGCGATTTGCAGGCCGGCGTGGGCTGGAAACAGCTTGCGAAAGGCCGCCAGCGCGCGCCCCAGGGTGCGCTGGTTCGGCTTGGGCGCCAAGACCCGGTCACGCTTCATGCGCCGGGCGAGCGCCCCGGCGCCGCCAAGCACGCGGCCCAGTTCCTCCAGGCTTTCGCGCCCGAGCATGAGACTGATATGATGGCGCCCGTGCCTCAGATTGGGCCAAAAAGCACGGAAATAACGTACCGCGTCCGGCCCCACGTAGAAATCCGCGCTGCCTCCGGGCGCCACGTTGAAGGAGCCGTCCCGGCGTTGGCGCAGCCCGGCGCCATGGCACCACACGCCCGGTTGCAGGTTCGGCGACGGCGCCGGGGTGGTGCGTAGCACGCTCGAACGCACATAAAGCTGCGGCAAATCGGCGCCCAACGGGCGCAGGAAGCGACTGGTCCAGACGCCAGCGGCCACGAGCACGCGCGCGGCGCGCACGGGCCCGGTTTCGGCGCGCAATCCCGTGACCGCGCCACCGGCGGTCTCCACCGCCTCGACCGCGCAGCTCGTGCGCACCTCCGCGCCCAGGCGCCGGGCCGCGTCCGCGAAAGCATTCGTGGTCTTGACCGGGTCCGCCTGACCGTCGCTCGGCGTATAAAGCGCGCCCGCCCAGGTGCCCGCCATGCCGGGGGCGATCGCGGCCGCCTCGCGGGCGCTCAAGAGGCGGCCATCGAGTTGAAAGGCGCGCGCGTGCTCGAGCCAGGCCTCGTAGCTCGCGACCCGCGCCGCGTCCTCGGCGAGGTAAAGCAGGCCGCCCTGACGCCACTCCAGGTCCGCCCCCAGGTCCGCCTCCAGGTCGCGCCACATCCGATTGCACGCGATCATCAGCGGCAGTTCGCGCGGGTCGCGCCCCTGATGGCGCACGAAGCCCCAATTGCGCCCCGACTGCTCTCCGGCGATCCGGCCCTTTTCCAGAAGGATGACCTTCAGGCCCTTTCGCGCCAGATAGTAGGCGCTGGCGCAGCCGGCGATACCACCGCCGATCACCGCCGCGTCGTATATCGGCTCCGCCACTGGAAAACCCCGTATCGTGTTACCCCAGCGCTCTTCTACCAGCGCGCGCCAGGCACGGGAAGCATTGGCATGGCCATGCTTGGCGCGCTACCAATGGCGGTCATGACCCAGCGTTCCCGCCCCGACCGCGCGCTCGCCCCCGCCCTCGAGGCGCTGGCGGCGCGCGATGCCGATATCGCCCGGCATTTCGCCGCATGCGGCCTGCCGCCGGCGCGGCGGCAGCTCAAGGGCTTCGCGGGACTGCTGCGGATCGTCGTGGCTCAGCAGGTCTCGGCCCATGCCGCGCGCGCCATCATCGCGCGCCTCGCCGCCGCCGCCCGGCCGCTGACCCCCGAGGCATTTCTAGCCCTCGATGACGAGGCGCTGCGCAGCATCGGCTTGAGCCGGCAAAAGATTCGTTACGGTCGCGCGTTGGCCGAGGATGTGCTGGCCGGACGCCTGAATTTCCGCGCGCTTGGGTGCATGGACGACGAGGCGGCCATCGCCCACATGGTGCGGGCCAAGGGAATCGGCCGCTGGTCGGCGGAGATTTATCTCTTGTTCGCGCTTCGTCGCCCGGATATCTGGCCCGCCGACGATTTGGCGGTGCAGGTCGCCGCGCAGCGACTGAAAGGCCTGGAGGCACGCCCCGCGCGCGAGAACATGATCGCGCTCGCCGAACCTTGGCGGCCGCACCGCAGCGCGGCGGCGCGGTTCTTGTGGCATATCTACCGCCATCCAGGCGTGCCCGACGCGCCGGCCTGATCGAGCGAGCGACGCGGACATCGGAATTACGGAACATGGATCGAGACCAACCCATGACAGACCCCATCGACCTCGACGGACCCCGTTTCGGGCCAGCGCCGGGGCAGGCGACCGCGCTGGTCGTGCTGCTGCACGGGCTGGGCGCGGATGGTAACGATCTGATCTCACTCGCGCCCTATTTCGCCCGCGCCGTGCCGGGGGCCGCCTTCGTGGCGCCGCACGCGCCCGAGCCGTGTGACATGGCGCCCTTCGGGCGGCAATGGTTCAGCCTGGGGAACCGGGATCCGGCGGAAATCCTGAACGGCGTGCGCGCGGCGGCGGCGCGCTTGGATGGGTTTCTCGATATGGAGCTGGCGCGCTTCGGCCTCGACGACGCGCGCCTCGCGCTCGTCGGCTTTTCCCAAGGCACCATGATGGCCTTGCACGTGGCCCCTCGTCGAGCCCGGCCGTGCGCCGCGGTGATCGGCTACTCCGGCATGTTGATCGGCCCCGACTTATTGGCCGGCGAGATGCGCGGCCGCCCGCCGGTGCTTTTGGTGCACGGCGAGGCGGACGAGATCGTCGGCTTCCCGGCCATGGCCGCGGCCGCCGCCGCGCTTGCCGCGGTGGGCCTGGAAGTGGAGGCGCACGCGCGCCCGGGCCTTGGCCACGGCATCGACGAAGAGGGCATCCACCTGGGCATGGCGATGTTGTCCGCGCGCTTGGGCGCGCCCATGGAGCATTCGTGATAATTGGATGAAGATTAAGCGTAATCAGCTTGTTAAACCTTGTGTGTTAGGGTGTGCTTCCGTACAAGATACATGCCGCCGAGACGCCCGGGCGGCGCCCGGCGGCGCGTTCTCTCATTTTGATGCGAGGAGACAGTCGACGTGAACGCAGCGGCAGCCAATTTTCCCGCGCTCGTTTTGAACGCGGATTTCCGGCCGCTCAGCTATTTCCCGCTGTCGCTCTGGTCCTGGCAGGACTCGATCAAGGCGGTTTTTCTCGATCGCGTGAACATCGTCTCCGAGTACGAGCGCGTTGTGCGCTCGCCGACCACGGAGATGCGCCTGCCCAGCGTGATCGCCCTCAAGGCATATGTGCGTCTGGATCGTCGGCCCGCGTTCACGCGCTTCAACGTGTTCCTGCGCGATTCGTTCCGCTGCCAGTATTGCGGCGTCGGGTTTCAGACCGAGGAGTTGACCTTCGACCATCTGATCCCGCGTTCGCGCGGCGGGCGCACCTTGTGGACCAACGTGGTGACCGCCTGCCAGGGCTGCAACCTGACCAAGGGCAGCCGCGCCCCCGAGGAGTGCGACATGCACCCCTTGCGTCCCGTGATGCAGCCGACCACCTTCGAACTCCAGGAAAACGGCCGGGCGTTTCCGCCCAACTTTCTGCACGCCAGCTGGCGCGACTTCCTGTACTGGGATTCGGAGCTGGAATCTTAATCGGATTCGTAATCAGATTCGTTCCGACAGCCATATGGCCAGGCGCGAGCCGGCCTTGATGGCCGCGTTCAGCACCGGGTAGGCGGGGGCCTCGGCCGCGCCCGCGTCGAGCGCCGTATCCCGGTGCTCCAGCTCATCCTGGCGGAAGTCCTCGATGGTCGCGCGGAGCGGCGCCTCGTCGTCGCCCAGCGCCGCCGTCTGGCCCGCGTAGTGCTCGTCGATCACTTCCTCGATCGCCACGGTACAGGCCATGGCCGCGCGCTCGCCCATGAGCGCGGTCGCCGCGCCGAGGGCGAAGCCGGTGACGTGCCAAAGGGGCTGCAAGGCGGTCGGGCGCACGTGGCGCTCGGCCATGAGCTTCTCGAAGTGGCGCAGGTGCTGGAGCTCCTGCTCGTACATGCGGCGGATTTTCTGGCCCGCGGGGCCGGTGCCCAGGACCGCCGCCTGGCCTTCGTAGATGCGCCGCGCCCCGTATTCGCCGGCGTGGTCCACCCGCACAATGCGCGCGACGAGCGCATCGCGGTCCGAGTCACCGGGCCGGCGCGGCCGAGCGGTGCGCCGAGGCGCGTTTCGGCGTGGCGCGTTGGATTTCTTTTCCATCATCGGCCGCCTTTCGCCCCGTTCATGCGCCGCGCCGCCCACAGGCTGGCGAACGCGAAGGCGAGCGAGGCCAGGACATTGTAGCCGGCGATGGAGATCCCGAACAGGGACCACGGGACCTGGTCGCACGGCACGAAGCGCCGGTTGAGAAGCTGCTCGCGCATCTCCGCGGCCGAGGCGTTGGGATCGAAGACGGGGGCGTGGCATGCGGACGTGCCGCGCCACCACTGCTGCTCCACGCCAACGTGAAAGGCGGCGATCGCCGCGCCGGCCAGGAACGCGAGCCCGGCCAGCGCCACGGCGCCGCGTCGTGCCATGGGCCATTTGCCAAGCCCCAGCCCCGCCAGGCCGAATGCCATGGCCGCGCCGTAGGCATAGCGCTGATAGATGCACAGCACGCACGGATAAAGCCCGCCCCAGACCTGGGACGCCCAGGCGGCGCCGAGGGCGCTCAGGCAGATCGCGACGATCAGCGCCGGCACCAGCATGGGGCGGTCGAGGAGGGAGCTAAGGGAGCGGGTCATGGCGGGGGTCATGGCGGGGCGCGATCATAATCGGTTCGGGCGTCACAGCAAGTACCGCGCCGCGACGAACCCGCCTAGAAGGAGCGCGAAAAAGAGCCAGGTCAACATCGGCAGATGCCGCTCCATGAAGGTCCTGATCGGCGGGCCGAACCACCAGAGCAGCGCCACCTCCAGGAAGAACCGACCGCCCCGCGATGCCGCGGAAGCGACCAGGAACACCCAGGGATTCATGCCCGCGACCCCGCTCGCGATGGTGATGACCTTGTAGGGAAAGGGCGTGAACCCGGCGCCGGCCACGATCCACGCGCCCCATTCGTTGTAGCGCGCGCTGAACGCCTGGAAGCGCTCCGAATAGCCGTAGATCTCCAGCAACGGCCGGCCCACGGTCTCGAACAGCCCGGCGCCGATCCCGTAGCCGAGCATGCCGCCCAAGACCGAGGCGACCGTGGCCACCGCCGCGATGCGCCAGGCGCGCTCCCGGGTGGCCAGCACCATGGGCAGCAGCAGAACATCGGGCGGGATGGGAAAGACCGAGCTTTCGATGAAGGCGACCACGGCCAGCGCCCACAGGGCGTGGCGGGTGCCGGCCAGCGCCATGGTGCGATCGTAAAGAGCGCGCAGCACGCTTATTTAGCGCCTCTGAAACGCGCGCCGCGCGCGGCCACGCGGTCTGTCATGACGCGGGCATGACGCGGGGGACTCGGCAGGGTCAGGGCTCGATGACCTCGAGGCTATCCGCCATGGGCCCCTTGTGGCCCACCCGGGTCATCATGCGCACGCGCTGGTCGGGTTCCAGGGTGGGCACGCCGGCGCGCTCGAGGACTCGCGCCGAAATGAAAACGTCCTTGCTCCCGTCGTCCGGCACCACGAAGCCGAACCCCTTGTCGCGATTATAGAATTTCACGGTGCCGTCGACCTCGGTGGCCGGCCCCTCGTGGGCCGGGGCTTCGGGCGCCTCGGGCATGGCTTCGATCCGGTGTACGTTGGCCACCTGGGGTCCCTTCGGTCCCGCGGCCAGGTCGCAGATGATGGTGGCGCCCTGGGGAATGTCGTGGTGTCCCGCTCGGTTGACCACGGAGACGTGCAGAAACGCATCCGGCGAGCCGTCGCTCGGCTGCACGAAGCCAAACCCCTTGGTGGGATTGTACCATTTGACCACGGCCGATATTTCGCGCCGGGTGATATCCGGCTGATCGTAACCCTGATGATCGGTCATACTGTGCGCACTCCGATTGATCGTGCACCCTGGCGCCGACGGCGTGATGATAGGCGGTGGCGATTGTCCGCCACGATGGGGTCGTCCGGCCCGGATACGAACCTTGGTCCGCGATGGAGGCATCGCCTCCATCGCGGACCGATCGCGTTCTAGGGAGCGCCCACGGCGCCTGGCCACGGGCGGAATGACTCGAAGAACCGGCGGATTGCCCCTGTCCGCACCGCCTTTATTTCATGCAACACACCCCAGGCACAAAGCCACAATCTCGATAGTCAAGGCTTCATTTTTATCGAAATTACCATGTTCGCGCTACAGAAATTACCTTTTTCCATTGATTCGATCCGGCGCGCGCGCGCGGATCGGGAGCTTTCAAGGGGTTGGGAGGGTGTTCGCGGGTCGGATCGAGCTCCGGAGGGCGGCGAGAATCCACCACCGCGCAACCGGCCCGGGCTCGGTGCGAGCCCGCTTGCCAAGCGCGCGCGCGCGGCTATCATGCGCCCGGTCGCCCGGGTGGCGGAACTGGTAGACGCGCCGGACTCAAAAGGCTGGTGCGTCTGAGGGGGCTCGGGGCGACGTAGGAGTGATCACAGCGCGTTATTGTATGCGTTAGCGTAGCGGGCGTGGCGGAATCGGTAGACGCGACGGCCTCAAAAGCCGTTCTCCACGAGGAGGTGTGAGTTCGAGTCTCACCGCCCGCACCATAGGCCGACAGGTCGCAGAGCCCGTGGAAGCGCCCTTCATGGTCGGCTTTTGGGCTTATTGCGGCCGTGGCTCGGAATCGTTCGGAACCGCTGCTTGTAGCCA
>Ga0114931_10004564_pt1 | contig 17288 bp, 14 predicted proteins | sample 2SBtaG_FD_89579 | JGI IMG/M metagenome (GOLD analysis project Ga0114931, IMG submission 89579) | Deep subsurface microbial communities from Kolumbo volcano to uncover new lineages of life (NeLLi) - 2SBTROV14_V59a metaG | ecosystem: Environmental > Aquatic > Marine > Volcanic | place: Kolumbo...
AATAAATAATACCTAATTTATTATAAGCTTACCTCTATCCATCATAACTTTATCATCTAAATAAACAGTAGGTCTCTTTATGACACCGTCCAAATGAATCGGTACATTTATTTTCCCTCCCATTGATGCGTTATTACCCAATGCAATATGGACAGTTCCCAATACTTTTTCGTCTTCCAAAAGCACTCCGCTTAACTTGGCACTGTCGTTTGTACCAATTCCGAATTCTGCAATATTACGAGCTTTTCTACCCACAGAGTCCAGCATTGTATTTAACTTTTTAGCAAGATAACTGCCGGTAATTTTAACGGCGTAACCGTTTTTAACTTCTATTTTTAAGCCCGCCTGCCGACGAGGCAGGTTAGTATCTCTTATCAGTCCTAAGCTTGCCATAGAGCCGTCTACAATAAACACACCGTTTGTAGTTCCTTCAACCGGAGCTAAAAAGGTTTCTCCTGTAGGCAGATTTCCCGCATCCCCTTTTTTTTGAAACAGCCCTTTACTTGCCAAAACTTTTCTTCCTTTAATTGAAAAGGATAAATCAGTACCGAGTTCCGTTGTTATTCTTATCTCACTTCCTTTCTCTAATATTTTTTTAAGCTTTAATGATAACTTTGAAATCTTTTTATAATCCGCATTCATCCCGCGAATCATTACTTCTTTTGTTATTCCGGGAAAGGTAGCTATTCTTGCACCTTTTGCACATGCTTTTATTCTTGCGTTTGTATGCGTTAAAGATTTATCAGTTGGACAAAATACAACATCAAATTCTTGCATTAAATTAGCTATTTCTTTTGGCGGTTCTTCACCGTTTAATTTACCGGATTTCATTTCAACATAAAGAGATTTGTAACCAAGTCTGATTGCATTTTTATGGAGTGAATAACCAATCTCATTTTTTAATTCGTCCGAGATTACAAGAATTTTTTCATTCTTTTTAACAGCCATACAAGTTTTAATAGCTATTTCAGAAGCCGTATCAAGTTTAGTTTTTTTCATATTTTGTCCAAATTAATTTTTAGAATTATAATCCGCCGCCGAATGTTTTTGATAATTCAATTTCATAACCGTTAGGATCTTGAATATAAATTGAAGATGAATTCTCCCATTCTAGTTGCCCTCCATAATAAATATTCAAATTCATTTCTTTGCATTTATTTAATATTTTGTCAAAGTTAATAATATGCAGACCGAAATGTGCGAAACCTTTTTTCACATACCTCTGCATATTTTTATTCTCATAAAGACATAGCTTAACTTTATCGTTACCAATAATTTTGGAATCTTCTTCGGGTTGTTCTTTTTTAACTTCAAACCCGAATAATTTTTTATAAAAATTAACCGTCTTTTCTAAGTCAATTACTTCCAAATTTAAGTGGTCTATTCCGTCTGTAATTAATTGCATATTAATCCTTTCAAATAAAAATGAAGGGAACCAAAAAACAAATTCTTAGATTCCCTTAGTATAATAAAATTGATTATTTAATTTTAATCTTTTTTGTTTCTTGCAAGTTTTAACTCTTTAAGAGGATATTTAATTAATACATAAGCTAAAATAGCAAATACAACTAATCCTAAAATCCAGTATCCTTCAAAACTTTCCGGTATACCGAAAACATGTTTAAGACTAATACCGGCACCTACAAAACCCGCAAGTATAATTCCGACTAAAGCTTCCCCCGCTACTAAACCGGAAGCAAGAAGAAGTCCTGTATTATTTACAACATCCTTTTCACTGGAACTAGCACCTCTTTTATCTGCCATTTTATCTACTGCATATTTTAATATACCGCCAACAAAAATTGCAAATGTTGTTTGAAACGGTAGGTACATTCCAACAGCAATTAACATAGGTGAAGGTGAATCTATAAGTATCAAAGCAACCGCAAAAAACATTCCGGCAATAACTAATGGCCAAGCCATTTCTCCACCGACAATACCTTTAGCAACCATAGCCATTAATCCCGCTTGAGGTGCAGGTAGAGCTTCGCTTCCAATACCATTTGCGTTATTCAGTAATATTATTGGGAAAATCAAAATTAGAGAAGCAAAAATAACACCTATCATTTCTCCCAATTCCATTTTCCAGGGAGTGCCGCCTAACAATTGCCCGATCTTTAAATCCTGCATCATATCACCTGAAACACCGGCTACAACACATACAACAGAGGCTACGGCAAGTGCGGCAATTACACCGGGATTTCCTTTCATTCCGATTAGTACCATCAATACTGCTGCAATTAAAAGAGTTGATAGTGTTAATCCTGATATAGGATTTGAAGAACTTCCGATAATACCAACCAGATATCCTGCAACTGCAGCAAATACAAAAGCAGCAACTGCCATAACAATTCCTGAGACCAACGCTGATGCAAAAGCACTAATAAAATAATCGTAAACCCCAATCATAACTAATAATATTACGCCTACAGCAATAAGTACAGTCTTAAATGAAAGATCTTTCTCAGTTCTTTTAACAGCTACGGTGTTCGTTGCTTTGGTAGCTTTAAGATCTCTAAAGCCTTTTCCGACGCCTTCAATTAAGCTTTTTCGCATACTGAATAAAGTATAGAAAGCACCAACAAGCATTCCTCCAACTGCAATTGGTTTAACTGTTGCATTATATGCTAAACTTGATGCTGCTATCCAACTTGTACCATTAGCTACAACAGCAGATAAATTACCATACATCAAAAATAAAACAATCGGCATTAAAAATACCCAGCCGAAAACACCACCGGAAAATGTAATTGCAGATAAACGAAAACCAATAATATAGCCTACCCCCAAAAATGCAGGGGAAGCAGTAGGACTAATTGCTAAGAATCCGCCTTTTTGTTTTATTGATGAAATTACTTTTCCGCTGCTGTTTACCAAACTGATTTTTGAAATACCAAACTGCCAAAATCCTTTTACTGTATCTTTAATTAAAGTAATACCGTTTAGATTTTTAAATATCTCTATCAAAGCACCGAGGCCTAAAGTAGCAAAAACATATTTTGCACCGGTTCTTCCACCCTGTCCGGCTTTAACAATTTCAGTACAGGCTTGGCTTTCGGGAAATGGTAATGTTTTATCACCTACCAAGGTTTTTCTTAAAATTGTTATTAAAAGGACTCCAAGAATACCACCAACAAGCATTAGTATGGTGCTTTCCCAATAGTTGAAATTATCCCAAACTCCGCTCATAACAAAGGCCGGAATTGTGAAAATAGCGCCTGCTGCCAATGCTTCACCAACTGAAGCTGTTGTACGTGCAATATTTTCTTCAAGTATATTTCCCTTGAAAATTCTGAGTACAGCCATTGCTATAACCGCAGCCGGAAAAGTAGCGGCTACAGTCATACCGGCTTTTAAACCGAGATATACGTTGGCCGAACCTAATATCATAGCCAATATAACACCAAGAGCAAGAGACTTAAAGGTCAACTCTTTCATGGTTTTTTCTGCAGGTACATAAGGTTTGAAATTAGAATTGCTGGAATTATTTTCTCCCATAATGCATAACTCCTTATTAGTAGGTAAAAAAAATAGTAACAAATGAAATTATGAAATTAATGTATATAAAAGCAAATCGGAAAGTAAATCCAAAATTTAAAATATTAGTTTTCTCATTCCAATGTGACAGATTGCAAAGTCATATTTAACTGGATCTTTATCATCAATTTGTTTTAGATTATTTGTTATTTCTTCAGCCATTTTCCAACTTACGTTTTTCATTTTCGTCAACTTTAACTCTTTACATATTCTTGCTATATGTGTATCAACCGGTATAACTAATTTTGATTTATCAACACACTCCCACAGACCGAAATCCAATTCATCTTTGCGTACCATCCACCTTAAAAATAAATTCATTCTCTTGCACGCACTTCCATTTGAGGGGAAAGGAATCATAAATTTTATTCCTCGCGTTATGTTATTGTCTCCTAACATAGATTCGAAATTAGTTAGTAAAGTTTTTGATAAATTCTCTAAAGAAGATTTAATATTTAACACTTCTGAATTATAGCCCTTCATAAATATTTCTTCTAAAGAATTATAATTTGAATAAATACCCTTCAATAACAATATAAAATTTATTATATCTTCATTAGTAAAAAATCTGTGTATAATTCCTTTAAAATCTTTTCTTATTTTATTTTTGTTTGACTTGTTTAAATAATCAATCGGAAGTTCGCCTAAAAGAGTTGTTATTTTTGTTAAAGTATTCATAATTTGGTTAATATTTCCATAAGCAAAAATTGAAGAAATAAATGCGATAAGTTCAATATCTTTTTTATCCTTATATCTGTGGGGAAATTGAAGCGGGTCTGGTTCTAGTTTTGTCTTATCAAATAATTTGTAATGATGTTCTAATTTCTGTTTCAGAGTTTGGTGAGATTTCAACATTTTATTGTATTTAAATTTTGATTATTTTAATTGATAAATAACTTAAACATTAACTAAATATTATGAAATATATCCAAAAAAGTATTTTTACACTTGTTCTGTTACTTTCAACTATTACATTCTCCCAACAATTAAAAATTTACGGCACACCTAGACCGGGCAATTTATTACTTGGTATTGCTAAAAATGCTAAAAATGTTATGCTTGATAACAAGACTTTAGATTTTGATACTTTAGGCGTTTTTATTTTCGGCTTTGACAGAGATGAAAAAGGTACACATACTTTAAAAATAAAATTTAAGAATAATAAATCTATAAGTAAGAAATTAAAACTGAAGAAACGGAGATATAAAATTCAACGAATAAATAGAATGAAACAAGCACTTGTTACTCCACCAAAAAGAGCTTTAAAAAAAATCAAACAAGAAAGTTTAATGATGAAGAAAGCCAGAAAGAAAGTCGGTAAGTTAAAAGTTCCATATTTTGAGCAAGGATTTATTCGTCCGGTAAAAGGTGGTAATTTAACGGGTGTTTTTGGAAGTCAAAGAATTTTAAATGGTATTCCAAAATCTCCGCATAACGGTTTGGATATTAATGTTCCTAAAGGCACTCCTGTAAAAGCTGCAGCAGGTGGAAAAGTTTTAATTGCAGGAAATAAATTTTATTATAACGGAAATTTTGTTTTGATAGATCATGGGTTTGGGTTAACTACTGTTTATCTTCATTTTAAAAAATTAAATGTTAAAACGGGACAAATGGTTAAAAAGGGTGATATCATTGGTTATGTCGGTGCTACCGGAAGAGCAACCGGACCTCATTTACATTGGGGTGCAAAATGGTACAATAAAAGGATTGATCCGATGAGTTTACTCAATTTAAATTCGCCTGATAAAAGAAGCGTCATTAAGAATAACTAAAAGGAGTGAGGTAATTTAGATTGCCTCCCGCCTGCACTAAAGTTTCTGTGGGCAAGCTGTAAAATTGACTCGCAATTGCTAATATACTCTAAAAGAATATACTCTCATATCTAACTTAAATTAGTAAATACCAAATAATACAAGTTTATAAATTTTAATATTAGTAATTATTTAATCAACATCATTTTTTTAGTTTCTGTTTTTCCCTCTGAACTAATTTTGTAAAAATAAGGTCCCGAAGGAAAATTAGTGAAGTTCAATCCCTCTGGGATTGGGTTTTTTTAATTGGCCTTGTTGTTACAAATGTTTATTCCCTATGCGAATATCTATTTGTTCGTTTTTGTTCGTTAGAGAATGTATTTGAAAATTATAGTGAGTTTTTTCAATCCCGTTAGGGATTGAATGTTTGTAATAAGTATAAAGTAAAAATAAACACAACTCCGTTAGGAGTTCTCCATATGAATCCCTTCGGGAGAACTGAAAAAGAAATATTAGAGAGAGTTTATAAGTTTTTTTGATTTCAATAAAAATATCAAGAGCCGATAAGCCTCATCATTTCTTTAACTGCTTGATCAATTCCAACAAAAACTGCTCTTGCTATTATTGCTTGACCAATACTAACCTCATCAATACCTTCTAATTCCCTAAAGATCTTAATATTTTGATAATTTAATCCATGTCCGGCGTTTACTCCTAGTTCTAATTTCCTTGCGTGATTTACAGCTCCTCTAATCCTTTCCAATTCTTCCATTTGTTCCTCTTCCGATTCAGCATTGGCAAAAACACCGGTGTGTATTTCAATAAAATCAGCTCCGATTTCTGCAGAAGTCTCAATCTGGTGAATATCCGGTTCAACAAAAAAGGAGATTTCAATCTTCGCTTCGTGTAATCTTTCAGTTGTTTCCTTGAGATGTTCAATTTGATCAAGTACATTTAACCCACCTTCTGTTGTAAGTTCTTGTCTCTTTTCAGGGACTATTGTAGCTAATTCAGGGCCAACATCGCATGCAATTTGAATTATCTCATCTGTGGCTGCCATTTCTAAATCTAATTTTGTAGAAATTAATTCACGGAGAAGTCTAACATCTCTCTCATTTATATGTCTTCTATCTTCCCTTAGATGTACAACAATTCCATCAACTCCGGCTTGATCTGCTAACAATGCAGCTGCTATTGGTTCGGGTTGCGTTTCTTCCCTTGCGTTTCTTAGTGTTGCAACGTGATCAATATTTAATGAAAATCTCATATTAAAATTCCTTTTTTATCTCCTGCAAATATAACTGATTTTATAAGATTTTGAAAAATTTAATAAAGATTTAATAAATAGCTCTTGACAGAAAAAATAAAGAGTATTAAATTAGCACTCATCAATTTAGAGTGCTAATAATTTTTTATAAAATTCAAAAATAAAAGGAGTAAGAAATGGCTGATCTAAAATTAAAACCTTTAGCTGATAGAGTGATAGTAAAGCCTATGGAAGCTGAAGAACAAACAAAAGGGGGAATTATTCTTCCCGATACAGCAAAGGAAAAGCCTGTTGAAGGTACTGTTGTTGCCGTTGGTCCCGGAAAAGTATCAGACGATGGCAAAGTTATCTCGATGGAGATTAAAAAAGGTGACAAAGTTCTTTACGGTAAATATAGCGGTTCAGAAGTTAATGTAGAGGGAGAAGATTATTTAATTATGCGCGAGAGTGACATCTTCGCAATTATCGGTTAAAAATTTATAAAATAAAACTGGAGAAAATAAAATGGCAAAATTAATTGAATATGACAGCGAAGCTCGCACAAAGATTAAAACTGGTGTAGATAAGCTTGCTAACGCTGTTAAAGTTACATTAGGACCAAAAGGACGTAATGTTATTTTGGAAAAAAAATTCGGTGCACCAACAGTAACTAAAGATGGTGTTTCCGTTGCTAAAGAAATTGATCTTGACGATCCCGTAGAAAATATGGGCGCACAGATGGTTAAAGAGGTTGCATCTAAAACAAGTGATGTTGCCGGTGACGGTACTACAACAGCTACTCTTTTAGCCCAGGCAATATACCGTGAAGGTTTAAGAAACGTAACCGCTGGTGCAAATCCTATGGATCTTAAAAGAGGTGTAGACATTGCAGTTGAAAAAGTTGTTGAAAACTTAAAATCCGTTAGCAAAGAAGTTGGTGGAAGAAATGAAATTGCCCAGGTCGGTTCAATTTCTGCAAACAATGATAAATCAATTGGTGAATTGATTGCCGATGCAATGGAAAAAGTTGGTAAAGACGGTGTTATTACAGTTGAAGAAGCAAAAGGTACAGATACGGGTTTAGAAGTTGTTGAAGGCATGCAATTTGACCGCGGTTATCTTTCACCATATTTTGTTACAAATACTGAATCAATGGAAGCTGACTTAGAAGATCCAATGATTCTTATCCACGACAAAAAGATATCTGCTATGAAAGACTTGCTACCTATCTTGGAAAAAGTCGCTCAACAAGGAAAAGCTTTATTAATAATTGCTGAAGACCTCGAAGGTGAAGCTTTAGCAACTTTGGTTGTAAACAAAATAAGAGGAACACTGAAAATTGCAGCTGTAAAAGCACCAGGATTCGGTGACAGAAGAAAAGCAATGTTGGAAGATATTGCAATTCTTACAGGCGGTACGGTTATCTCTGAAGAAAGAGGATTTAAATTAGAGAATGCTACCGTATCTTACTTGGGAACAGCTAAAAAAGTTGTTATCGACAAAGACAACACTACAATAGTTGAAGGTGCCGGTAAAACTGAAGATATTCAAAAAAGAATAAATGAAATCAAAGTTCAAATAGATAAAACAACTTCTGATTACGACAAAGAAAAATTACAGGAAAGACTTGCAAAACTTTCAGGTGGAGTTGCAGTACTGAAAATAGGTGCTTCTACAGAAGTTGAAATGAAAGAGAAAAAAGCCAGAGTTGAAGATGCACTTCACGCTACTCGTGCTGCAGTTGAAGAAGGAATTGTTGCTGGAGGTGGTGTAGCTTTCGTTAGAGCTATTTCTGAACTTGATGGACTAAAAGGTGAAAACTTAGACCAAACAACAGGCATTAAAATTGTCAAAAAAGCACTTACCGAACCATTAAGACAAATTGTAAACAATGCCGGATTGGAAGGTTCGGTAGTTCTTCAAAAAGTTATGGAAGGAAAAGACGATTTCGGTTTCAATGCTTTTACTGAAAAGTATGAAAGCTTAGTTAAAGCAGGAGTTATTGATCCCACAAAGGTTACAAGGACTGCTTTAGAAAATGCTGCTTCAGTAGCTGCCCTTCTTATAACAACAGAAGCCGTTGTATTTGAAAAGAAAGAAAAAGAACCAGCTATGCCGCCTATGCCAGGAGGAGGTATGGGTGATATGGGTGGAATGGGTGGTATGTATTAATAGTCCGATTCCTCTTTATTCCAATTAAACAAAAGCCTAATCCGGTAAGTAACTGGATTGGGCTTTTTTGTTATGCAATATTCATTTCCAAAAATTCCTTTCATCAAAATATTATTTCTCATTTTCAAATTATATTGTATATTAAAATCGTACTATTAGAATTAATTTATAACACTTTGGTAATTATATAATGAAAGAAAAATTATTTGCTATCTCAATTAAAATTAATTTCTCATTTTTATTTTTATTACTTCTTTTACTCCCATATAAGTTTGTTAACTCCCAAACAATTCCTTTGAATTCATTTTCAGATTTGAGATGGAGAGAGATAGGCCCGTATCGCGGTGGCTGGGGAACCGTAGCAGAAGGAATTCCGGACGATCCAAACACATATTATTTCGGTGGTGCAGGTGGAGGCGTTTGGAAAACAACAGATGCCGGAAGAACCTGGCTGCCATTGATGCAACACGAGAATTCTGCTGCTGTGGGAGCCTTAGCTATTGCTCCATCCAATCCTAAAGTAATTTATGTTGGTACCGGACAGGTTACTTACCGATATGATAATTTAGCCGGCGACGGTGTATACAAAACAACGGATGGAGGTATTACTTGGAATAATGTTGGACTTAAAGATTCACGCCATATCGGAGCAATAATTATTAATCCGAAAAATGAGAATAATGTTTTAGTAGCTGCTTTGGGACATGTATTCGGCCCAAACAAAGAGCGTGGATTATTTTTAACTAAAGACGGTGGTAAAATTTGGAAACAAGTTTTATTTGTAAACGAAAATACCGGCGCAATTGATCTTGCAAGCGACCCAACAAATCCTTCAATAATATATGCGGCTTTTTGGAAATTACGTATGCATCCTTGGCTCGATTATTATATCCCTCAAAGAAGTGCTGACGGAAGCGGAATTTACAAAAGTACTGACGGTGGAGAAACTTGGAAAAAATTAGACAGTAAAGATCTGCCATCAGGAAAGTTAGGAAGAATAGGACTTTCTGCTGCACACGGACACAACGGTAAAATAATTTATGCAACAATCGATGCCGAAAATAATCAGCAAGGACTTTATAGATCGAACGACGGAGGTAAAAGTTGGCAGCACGTAAATAAAGACGGCGTACTTTCATCAAATTATTTTAGCAAACTTACTGTTGATCCTCAAAATCCCGATGTAGTTTATTTTACTGGACAATCAATTAGGAGATCAGTTGACGGAGGAAAAACATACACTGTTTTTAAAGGCTCACCAGGTGGAGATGATTATCACCATATTTGGATAAACCCAAAAGATTCAAAATTTATGATAACGGGGTCTGACCAGGGAACTGTTGTTACGGTTAACGGAGGTAAAAGCTGGTCTAGCTGGTACAATCAACCGACGGGACAGTTTTATCATATTTCAGCAGATAACCAGTTTCCTTACAGAATTTACAGCGGACAACAGGATAACGGAACTGTTTCAATTTTAAGCCGAGGACCGTATGGTGTTATTGAAGAAAGGGATTGGCATCCAGTGGGCGGTGATGAAAGAGATTATCAAATTGCAAAGCCGGGAAATCCTAACATTGTTTTCGGTACCGGACTTGGAGGACACATAACACGATTTAACAATCTTACAAGACAGTCTGCGGAAATTTCACCCTGGCCTGTTTCAAGTTACGGAGCATTGCAAACAACTGTAAAATACCGTTACACTTGGATTACACCTTTGGCTTTTTCACCAATTGGCAAACACGTAATGTATTTCGGCGCTCAGGTTTTATTTAAATCTTTAGATGATGGTGACCACTGGGAAATAATTAGTCCCGATTTAAGCGGAAAGAAAAGTAATGCAAAAGATTGTAATCAAGAATTACAAAATGCTCGTGATTGTGGATACGGTGTTATTTATACAATTGCTCCTTCCCCTGTAAAAGAAGATATGATCTGGATTGGTACCGATGACGGTTTAATTCAACTAACAAAAGATGGTGGAAAAACTTGGAAAAATATAACTCCTCCTTCAATTCCACTTTGGGGAAGAGTTGATGCAATATCTCCATCAGTATTTTCAGAAGATGCAGCTTATGTTGCAGTTAACACTCACAGGCTTGACAATTTAAATCCTATAATTTTAAAAACAAAGGATGCCGGAAAAACCTGGAAGATGATTATTAACGGCTTGCCGATAAATGAATATATAAATTCTGTTCGCTCGGATCCTGTTAAAGAAGGACTATTATTTGCATCTACCAACAGAAGTGTCTACGTATCTTTTAATGATGGAGATAATTGGCAACCCCTTACTTTAAATTTGCCAACAACTCAAATTAGAGATTTACTTGTACACAAGGGTGATTTAATTGCAGGCACACAAGGAAGAGGAATTTGGATTTTGGACGATCTAAGTTCATTGAGAAAAATTAATTCTGATATTTTATCGAAAGATGTTTATCTGTTTTCTCCTGCTGATACTTACAGATTAAGAGGAAACGAAAACAGAGATACACCTCCACCACCGGAAACTCCACTCGGAGAAAATCCACCGAAAGGTGCAGCTATAGATTATTGGTTAAAAGAAGATGTTAAAACTCCTATAAGATTATCTATTTATGATTCTAATAATAATTTGGTAAGAAGTTTCTCAAATGAAGATACCCCGAAGAAATTAAATGCTTACCGTTACTTTGATAAAAGATGGGTAGGTGAACACAAAAAATTATACGGAGGTGCCGGAATGCACAGGTTTATTTGGGATTTAAGATATTCAAGACCAAAGTCGTTAAGATACAGTTTTACAATTGCTGCAGTTTGGGACCAGGGAACTCCAATATTACCGGAAGGCCCTCTTGTTCTGCCCGGTAAGTACAAAATAGTTCTCTCTGAAAACGGAAAAGATTATTCCAAATACATTACAGTAAAACTTGACCCGAGAATTAACGTACCAATGAAAGACTTGAAAGAGCAGCTTCAATTATCAAATAAAATACGTGCAGTTATGGAAGCAATTGTTTCAAATATAAATGAAATAGATAATTATTTAAAAGATAAGAAAAACGGAAAGAAAATTACTGCTGTTAAAAAATTAAAAAGAGATATATCGAGAGTTGCAAATGTTTTGGCAAGCTTAACAAGTAAAGTACAAAGCGCGGACAACGCACCATCTCAAGGACAAAATGATTTGTTTGCAGACTACAAAAATCAGTATCATAAATTATTAACTAGGTGGTATAAAATTCAAAATAGACTTCCGCCTAAGTTGTAAAATCAAAACTGTCACGGTACGACCGTGACAGCCAATGAGATGTAAGAGTAGTTAGGGTTAGCTGACTACCCACCATAATACTAATACATTAAATCAATCTTTTCTATTTACATCTGCTCGTCGTTTTTTGGGAGATGATGTTGCATACTATAATAGATTATTTCGATTTGTGGAATTGCAGGGATGAGTTCCTAATTTCTGTTGTTTGTTCTATTATATTAGCCAATAATTTATGTCCTTTCTTAGAAAAATGTATACCATCTCCATATAAATACAATGATTTCGAATTGTATTTATAATGACTTAATCTTGTCCCGAGGTCTATTACATTAATATTAGATTCGGATAATTTTTTTAATAACAACTTTTGTGGATAATTATTTTTTTGATAATTTTCACGTAGTTGATATTCATATGGTAAGAGAAATACAGTAAGTTTAATTCCTTCTCTCGTACAAATTCTTGATATTTCTTTTATATCGATAAGACCTTTTTGAAAATATTCATTAGATTCCTCATAAAATTGATTATCATAATTATAATAAATTTTTGATCGGTCACTAAAGAGATTTTTTATATAAATAAATAATTTTGAATTTCTGCGAAAATAATCGATAATAGGGAAAAACAAATTATCAGTTTTTAATCCGGGAGAAGATTTCATAGTAAAATTAGAATAAAGATCATTTAATGTCCAAAACAAATAAATTTCTGTAATTTTACTTTTGAAGAAAGCATTTGATAAAAAGGATTTTATTACATTTAAATAGTCTTTCACTGAATATCCAATTACTGACGGATTGATCAAGTTTATTTTTCTACTATTAATTCCAGCAAAAGTTGAATCATTTTTCACCCCAATTCCCATAGTTACTGAGTCCCCCAAATAAAGAATTATCGGTTCTTTAATGTTCACATCTTCCTTATATTTCCAAACATGATAGTTGTTTGTAGTTTTTTTTACCCCACTGGAGAAACCGACTTTATTACTACTTAAACCAGCTGTTGTGTTATATAAAGAATCTATAAGTAATTCTTTACTTGTTCCGGGCAATTGAATATTAGGAAATGATATTCTTATAACTGTTTCGAGAAGAAAAAAAAGTATTATTATAATTAAAATGTTATAAAAGCTATATACAATATATTTTTTCATTACTCTTTTATAAAGGTTGTCACGGTCGTACCGTGACAATCAGTTCTACGAATTATTACTTACAAACTGAATTTTTAATGATTTACCAAGAATTTCAGCATATTTATTTAATGTGGATAACTTAATATCTTCAGCGTGATTTTCAATACGAGAAATAACAGATTTTTTAGTTCTTAGTTTTTTTGCCAATTCCTTTTGGGTAATCCCGGATTCTTTTCTCAACTTACGCAGCACTAAACCAATCTTAAAATTTTCATATCCTATTTCATAATTTTCAGCAAATTCGGGATCATTTTTTTTTCTTTTGGTTATGTATTTTTGTAAGTCACTCATTATTTTTCCTTCCTTTTTAAATAATCTTTTTTCCTTTTCTCAGCTAACTCAACTTTATTTTTGGGAGTTTTCTGAGTCTTTTTAACAAAACCATTAGTAAGAATCACAAGATTGTTACCATCAAAAAAACCAAGCAATCTGAATATATTTGATGAAGATGTAATTCTTACTTCCCAAATATTATCTGTATTTACTAACTTTTTGAAATATTGGTTTGTTAAGAAATTGGGATTGTTACAAGAGATAGGTTTTCTATTTCTAGATATAAAAGCTGTAATGAGTTTTTACAAGTTTCTAAATCCTTTAAGATATTTGTTTTAGTATCTTCAAATTTATCCTTCAAATCACTGAATAACCTGTTATAATAGTTAACACCATCATTTAAATTATTAACAAAGTTCAGCAGATATTTTTCTTGTTTGTCTGAAAAAGAAACTTTGGTTTCCTCCACCTTATTTTTTAGAAAATCTATATATGTTTTTAATTCTTTCACAAACATATTTGGGCGGTCACTTCTTGTTATAACATTTAGCCTTCCGTAAATATGATCGGTGATTTCTTTCAAACTCATTATTTTTGAAAAATATGCTATATTCGGACCTGGACAAATAGAAACACCTTCTCCTTCAACTTTTGTCTCTAAATTATTAGCCAACAAAGTAGACGTTCCTAATCCAACACAAAGGCAAGATTTATCTACGATTTTTTTGTATTTGTTTTTATACTCAATATCAGTTAATCCTTCGTTATCTAATTCTTTTATTTTTAGATTCTGGTATTGACGTGAAGCCGTACAGATAGGTTCTTCAGTAAATTCTTTATTGGAGATAAGAAATTTTTTAGGACAGGCGCTGCCAGGTCTACCTTTTGCAATAAATGATAATTTTTCTTTGTCTTTAGTATTACCTTTAAGACTGTTGAAAGGAACGCCGAGAGGGGAAATACTGCTTAAATATAAATCATTTTCTCTCGCTTCTATTAGCTGGTTTCTTGTATGGTCATCAACATTTGTTACTCCGGGAACCAAAAGAAAAGGCGTTCCCCAACCAACAGAATCAACTTGATAATGGTCAATTAGAAATTGATGCTCTTCAGCTGTACCTACTCCGCCTTGAGCTGTAATTTTTATGGGTAATTCCTTTTTGGGAATTGAACGGTTTTTATTTGAAAGTGTTTTAATAAAAACTTCATATAAAGATTGAGAAAGTTCTCTTCGTTTATCTCTGAATTCAGCTAATATCGGCCCCAAAAGATGGCCATCGGTGGCAAAAGCATGCCCTCCGCAATTAAGTCCGGATTCAACTCTGTATTCCGAAACCCATAAACCTTTTTTGGCAAGAAAATTACCCTGAATATGAGCCGATCTGTAATCACTTACTTTTAAAATAATTTTCTTCTTTATTTCTCCATTTTCATCAGGGTAAAAATCTTCAAATTGCCCTATGTAGCTATATAGTTTAGGATTTATTCCTGCTGAGAAAACTATGGAAGAATGTAAATCGCTATTTGCATACCCCCTAAGAGCAGCGTGCGCGTCATTATATTCCGTAGGTAATTTTTCATCATTAATATAGTTGACCTTATCAATTTTGGTCATAATGTTCACATCAATACTACCCATTGATAAGTTGTCCCTTAACCAATTCTTTATTTCGTCTATATTAAAATATTTTGCTGTTAAACTCTTGAACTCTTGTTTTATAACCGAACTGTCAGGTAACATATTGAAATAGTCTTTAATCTCATTACCTTTCTCGGTAGCAGCATTTTTTAATTCATTAAATTTATTTTGAGCTAATTTGTTTATTAAATTCAGATAAGAAGTAATTCTCTTTGCCCTAAAATCTTCAGTTTTTTCTGTAATCTCATTATATGGTATTTTATATTTTCCACAATACATTTTTCTTAACTTTTCAAGAAGCATGTCATCCACTATTGAAATAACAGAATCAATTCCGTACTTCGAAACTTTTAGTGGTGTATCTATTGTGAATCCTATTCCCATTACAGGAATGTGAAATGTATGTGTCTTTTTCATATTTTAGCTTTACTAAAGTTAGTTATTTATTATTAATTAACCAAAACATTTAGGTTGTTTAAATATATTTTAATTATGTAATATACTCTTCCCTGTTAAGTAAAGAGAACGGCTTTATCCCCGGGCAAAAGTATTTTAGTCTGAATGCTATCTAAAGTATCGTGTATTAAATCTCTTTAATTAACTAAGGCTTTGGACTGAATGCAAGGCTTACGCAAACACGCAACGATTTATACGCCAAAATACTTCCGGAAATTGTGGTGCTTTTCAATTTTTGTTTTTCAAAGATAAATTGTAGCTTTAGGATGTTCTGTTAAATAAAGTTTTATCTCATTTATAAATTTTCATAATATTTGGTAGGTTCTTACCTAGTGGTTCTAAACACATTAGAAATATTGCTAAAGAAAAAAATGCTTATGAAAAACATAGGTAGATAGAATAATTATGGATACAAATTTTATTGGGAAAAGCGTAGAAATTAATATTAAAGTAAACACTTACGATATAGATGTTGCCGGACATGTTAATAATATAGTTTACATACGTTGGCTCGAAGATATGCGTACGGAGTTATTCTCTAAAATTTACCCTTTAAAAAATTTGCTTGATATAAATTATTATCCGGTAATTGTTTCAAGTGAAATAAAATATAATAATCAGATAAAACTTTTTGATAAACCTATTGGTAAGATGTTATTAGATAGTTACTCACACGGCATTTATATACTAAAAACTGAGATCAGCAATAATAAGCATATAGCTTTTGTTGCAACTCAAAAATGTGCATTAATGAATTTAACAAATAATAAAATGTTTATGAAAAGCATACAAGAATTGATTAAATAAAAAGGGAATTAATTTAACAGAATACAGTGGGAGAAAAAATGTTACATAAAATCACAGGTAAACAACAAAATTCAAAACTTTGTTTTGTGTGCGGATTAAAAAATGATTTTGGTATACACGCACATTTTTATGTAACTGAAAATCAAGAACTCATAGCATTATTCACTCCTTCAGAAGAACATCAAAGTTATCCTGGAAGACTTCACGGCGGTATTGCCTCGGCTATTCTTGATGAAACTATTGGAAGAGCAATATTAAATAAACATGAAATTGACATTTGGGGAGTTACTATAGAATTAAATTTGAAATTCAAAAAGCCGATACCTTTAGATCAACAATTAAAAGTAGTAGGGAGAATTACAGAAGAAAACAGTAGAATGTTCGAAGGAACGGGAGAAATTATTTTACAAAATGGTGACATAGCAGTAACTGCTAAAGGTAAATATTTAAAGGTTCCCATAGAAAAAATTACTGATTTTGATATTGAAGAAAACGAGTGGCGAGTTGTAGAATTGGAAACTGATCCTAAAGAAATTGAAATATAAAATACGAGCTTGCTCAAAAAACAAGATAGAACTAAAATTGTAATCAATTTTTAAGCTTTTTATTATCATCACGGGATAACCTCACTAAAGAAGTCCCTTGCTTTCTAATTTAGGGAATACTTTAAATATATTCTTTTATTTATTTCTATCTTCATTTTATTATATTGAATTGAACTCGATCTCTTTTAGCTAGCAAATACTTCAAAACCACACAGTAGAATACTTTTTCACTTCCTTTGAAAGTAGTTTTGCATTACCCGTAATTGCATCTAATTTCTTCCAAAAATTTGGTCCGTGATTTTTCTCTATTGTGTGAACTAGTTCGTGCAGAATTACGTAATCAATTAAATTGTCAGGGAGCCTCATTAAGTGAAGATTAAGATTTATGTTATTTTTATTTGAGCAGCT